>Ga0209491_10011448_pt1 | contig 10454 bp, 9 predicted proteins | sample BON02_FD_187213 | JGI IMG/M metagenome (GOLD analysis project Ga0209491, IMG submission 187213) | Freshwater microbial communities from Lake Bonney liftoff mats and glacier meltwater in Antarctica - BON-02 (SPAdes) (version 2) | ecosystem: Environmental > Aquatic > Freshwater > Ice > Glacier...
TATGTACATATATGCATGTACATGTATTTGTATATATATATATATGTGTACATATACAAATACGTACATATGTATATGTGTATATATATATATTTACATATATTTACATACATACATATATATATATACATACATATATATATATCATACCATGTGTCAGAGTCGGATTTCAATGCTGATTGAAGCAACACATACAGATCTGTTACACGTTCCTAACAAGGCGCATGAGCATCTTCATCCTCCTTATTCGCTTGAGTTCACTACAAGACTTGAATGAAGTCTCATGCACAAGCACTCCACAACGCGTGCTTTCAAACCAGACGCACGTGCAGAAATGCATCCTACTGTAGTTAGAAGGAAGCTGGATTATTTGAACTCTGTTTTATTAGAAACATACTGTATAAGTCAAGAGTCACACGCTCTGTGTGTGCGTGTGTATGTGTGTGTATGTGAATGTGCATGCGTGCGTGCGTGCGTGTGTGTGTGTTCTATATATATATGTGTACGTGCAATATGTGATGTCTCAGATATAGATATTGTAGATCGTTAGCGGCTTCTAGCATGGCGACTCGGAGTACTCTCCAGTCTCAGCCACTTGTCATACATGTGCGGATGTGTGCCCACGTTGTCCATGAGCGGCCATCAATATTGATATAGATGTTGATATTACAGGAAATTCTGATGTAGTGAGATATAGAGACTGACAGAATATGCAGGTTGATACAGCAAAGTCGATGTGATCATTCGAGCGTGAGAGCGACACCCTGCAGGACCCAGTGTGAATTGTGATTTTGAGAGTCGAGATTTGCCTCAAAAACCAGCCCAACTCCCATGGCATTCCGACGTTGCGCCGTGACATACACCGGAGTTGGCAGCATGCCTTGCAGCTTCAGCCGGTGTCTTTCCACTGGTACCACCTGCAAAATAGGAAGAGGCTCGAGCAGAGTTTTTGGAAGCTGCTTCGTCAGCTTGCTGGTGGTAATGTCCCACGAAGCACCATGTAAGAAGAGGCCAATGAGATAGCACCCAAACTCGGGACTGGATGCAATGTCATCGGTCGACGTCATCGTCGTTACTTTAGTCATGAGCGTGCTCTTATCGAGCGCCCACTTTTTGGCGCGGCATGTCGTCTGCACGACTGCCGCAAGATAGGTGGCGGGAATGTGCAGCCCCGATAACCACATGACCTTGGGGTCGATGCCAGCATCAGCCCAGGCTGAATACTGGTCCTGCCGCTTGAGATAGTTGTCCATCCACACCCTGTCACGCGTTAAGGTATTTCGTAGATACATGAACGTATTAGTGCGAACCTATTTCAGTATGTACGTGTGGATGGACAACTTCCAATCGTAGGAGTACATACACATGTATTCAAAAAATACATATGTATGTGTATATATGTAAATGATGAAAACAAAAAGAGAACCCGAGAGTCTTCTCAGTCTGTGGCGTGAGTTTGATCCACGAAGAAGGCAGCACTCCATTGAACAGCGCCGTGCCAAGATCCTCCAACATAGCACTCATGCCAACCTCACCCTTGAGAGCGCGCAACAGAGTTTTTAAGGCCCCGCTCATTGTTGTTAGTAACTTATTCCAGTGATCCAACTCCTGTATGTGTATGTGTATGTGTATGTGTATGTGTATGCGTATATGTATATGTATATGTATATGTATATGTATATGTATATGTATATGTATATGTACACGTGCATGCATATGTACATGTACATGTGTATTTATATAAAGAGATATTTACCTGCAGCAATACCACCTGTGTCGGCGAGGGAAGAGGCATGATCTTTCGGAGGCGTGGCATGTCAAACGGTTTTGGAATTTTGCTGCAAAGATTCCCAAAAGTCAGCCCTATAGTAATTTTGTTGAGCAGATTTAGTAGCGAGCTGACTTTTGATCATAGATGCATGATGATATCCGCTGCGAGCTGCAACACGCACTGCAGCACTGCAACACTGCAACACACACTGCAACACACACTGCTACCTGATGATATCCGCCGCGAACTGCAACACACACTGCAACACTGCAACACGCACTGCAACACACACTGCAACACACACTGCTACCTGATGATATCTGCCGCGAGCCCTAGACTTCAACGCATCTTTCAATATTGTCAAGCAAATTCAGCTTGACAATATTGAATGGTCCATTTAATTCTATTTTGGTCAGGTAAATTGAAGATATTGAATGATGAATTTTTAAAATTGAGTAAATTGACAACATAGAATGATGCTTTTTTTGGTCAAGTAAATTGATTTTGGGTTTTCCGACAAGCAAATTGAGTAGCGAGGCGACTTGTGAGGAATGCTGCCTGATAACATCCGCCGCGACAAAACTCACAGATTCTTCGCGCTTCACAAAAAGTCAGCTCTATTTTTTTTGTTCAAGTAAATTGAGAAGCAAGCTGACTTTTCAGAAATTCTACCTGATAATATCCGCCGCGACTAGACCCACTGTTTCTTCGCGAGTGGCCCCTCCCCCGCCTGCGACGGTGCGCGGCTGCAGCTCGATAAGATTGGCTAGAAGCGATGTACTTGAATTGTTCAAATAGTCGATTTCTGCATTGCTATGTAGCCCGAAAACCTCGGGGCCCGTCAACAGAGGCTGATGATATTTTCTCAAACGTCATCTCTACAGTCATTTTGTACTGTGAATTTTGTAGGGAGAATTTTCCTGAGAATTTCTAACAGCTATTCAATGAAAGACGTACACTCGTCGCGCGTAGAATTTTTCAAACGTCAGCTTGCTGCAACATGTACTCACTAACAATGACTATCAAGATCACTTATGAGAATGTTTACCAGCGATTCAATGAACGACGCATACTAGAATTTCTCAAAAGTCAGCCTGCTGCAACATTTACTCTACAACAATGACTATCAAATTCACTTTTGAGAATATTTACCAGCGATTCAATGAAGGACGCATACTCATCGCGTGTGGAATTCATGTTCGGGGTGCCGTATTCCACTTTGGCGTCTTTGTAGAAGTAGAATTTCTGCATACTGTCGAAGAGGAAATCGCCGAAGTATTCTTGCATGTATGTGTTGAGAATCCGACGGTCGTAGAAATCAGTTACCCGCCCCCCTGTGTATATTGATACATGCATACATGAATATTCATGATGAATACATGTACACATACATGTATGTATATGTATATACATGTACGTATATTTGTTACAGAGGTATATATACATATGCATACATATGTATATATATACATATCATACATGTATGCATGCATGTGTACATCTGTGCTATAAACTTGTCGTGCAGGTATGTATTGAAAATCCGACGGTCGTATCAATCACTCACTCCTCCACCTCGTCACAAGCAAAAAAAATGAAGAGCACCGTAATGCACCTCGCCGACAAGATATCGGAGCGTGTTCCAGGGTTTGTCTTCATCGCCGTTTTCAATCTGTTTAGTGAGGTAGTTTTCGAGGAGCGCAAAACAGATGCGGAAGTCGCTCTCGTTGAAATCGTAAGGCACGTTCCAGCCCAACTTGCCGAATTTGCGGCGCTCCTGCACGATGGCATGGAGGAAGGCATTAATAGGAATATGTAGGTTCTCTCTCTACATACACGTACATATGTATGGGTGAAATGTAATATAATACACGAACTCAAATAGATTTCATGTCACACAGATAATAGAGTCCACACGTATGATACAATCCAATCACACCTACATGACAGCATGGAGGAAAGCATAAATAGGAATTTGTACGTTCTTTCTCTATATACACGTACATAGGTATAGGGAAAATATGATATATATTAGAGTCCAATCACACCTGCACGACGGCATGGAGGAAGGCGAGCACGTAGATCACGGGCTGGAAGGCTTCGTTGGGACATGTTGCCATGGCGTCGTCTGTGATTTTGCTCCAGGTGCTGCGCAGATTGAGTTTGAGCCCGTTCGGGGGCTCCGTGACCACTTTGAAGCTCTGCTGCAGGATACCAAGGGGGAACGCGTCGGTGGGGTCGGTTGTCAGCCACAGCCGGAAATCCTTGTGTGGCTTTTCGTCGAGCTTTTCCAGAATCTTCTCGAGGGTCTTTAGCCATTTAGGAAGTAAGTGGCAATTCTGCAACAAGACCCATAGACCGCGCGCCGCGCCCGTTTCAAGCAAACTTGCCGCAATCGGCCCTTGCCCCTGACCCAGACTCACATACTTGAGCTTTGGCGGCGCCATGCCCTCGACTTCAGCCAGCTCGAAAATGCTGTACGCAGGATCGGCACCAGGCGACAATATAAACACCACCGGCGTGCGCGGACCCGACATTTTGAGCACATGATTGAAATTCAGCACGGGTGGCTGAACGTACCCTTCACCAATTTTGGCCATGACAAATTGGGTGACGCAGTGCTGGACACGGTCGGGCCGGAAGCATTTCACGAGACACACGCACTCGAAGGGATCAAGATCATGGTAGCCTTGCGGAAACTCGTTGCTCTCCGGTGCCTCGAGCGAATACCAATCCCACCACTTGGAATCATGGCGAATCACATCGTTCGACAAATCCTTGAAGGTGGCTGCCGCAGCTGTTAGATGAAGAAGATCCTTCCACCCTTGCTCCAACATCCACGGATTCGGTTTGGCTGTTGCTGGGTCACCCAGGGCTGTGTTTCCGCGCAAAAAAAAGTCGAGCAATGTCGGGTTCATGTCATTTTCTCCAGATAAGATTCGGATACACATGTTAAACGAAAACATCAACTTGTGCCTTTCAAAGAGGCCGTAACACATGAAGTCGTAGAAGAGCTGTGTCAGCGTCTTAATGATGTTGTCGAGCCTCGCCGAGAGATCCATGTCGCGTTTCGCACGCTCCAGAGACATGTTAAACACCCCCAAAAAGGATGACAAAGAAGTCTCGTACATGGGATTTAAAGACGAGAGACCCGTCATCGAAAAAAATAAGATTGATCCGCGCTTGGCAGCTGGCACGTACTTTGCGCGCGCCATACTAATTTCTTCTGTCGTGATTTTGGCCTGCTCCAATTTGGCTTCGATTTCGACGGCAGCAGTTTTGCACGAATCCAACGTCGCAATTAGCTCAGTATTATCCAGAATGTTCCCCGAGGCACCTGCGAGCTCGCGAAGCAGCGTGTTTTCAAGCTGCTTCTGCTGCGCCTTGTTGTTTGAAACATCTTCCACCTATAGAGTTCAAAGATTAGGGTTTAGATCTCTATTTTTAGAATTTAGATTTATAGACTTGGTTGGACATATCGCCGATGTGAGCGTGTATGTATGTATTATGTATTTTGTATGAGTGTGTGTGTGCGTGCGTGTATATATGTGTGTGTTCGTGTGTGTGTGTGCGCGTGAGTGTACCAGCTCTAGGCGCTGGGCCTCGAGATCTGGCCGTTCATAGCCTACGACGACGTTGAGGAGCTGGTCGCGCAGCCCATCCTGTGTCACTGCAAAATTGATGATTGAGGCCTTGCCAAAGATTTCTGGCGTATAATGTGGGTTGCTCAGCTTGCTCGTCATATACATTCGGAAGGACGGATCCCAATCGACCTCCTTATCGCCGAGTTTGATAAACTTGCGCGTGCCTTGCACGGTGAGATTCTTTTCGAGGACGGGATTGATGACTGGATCGAGATATTCGTCGAGATTCTCAAACAGGAAGGGGAATCCGAAGTTGACGCTCATTTCCAAATGCTTCAAAAAGTCGCCATCGTTAAACGTCTTGATTCTCCCGGTGAGATCTTTGCCCTCCTTTTTCTTGATCCACGTCACGGCCTGCATTTGCGGGTCAACACAGAGTGGAAACGACGAGGCTTGCGTGCAAAGTATACCGTTCTGCACCGAAAGCTCGTCGGATGGCAGTCCCTCGCTCGCCCATTTGATGATTTCGACTTCATTCGTGAGAAGCACCTGCAAATTGATGGGGTCGTTCTTTGGGATCTTCCTGTCGGATAAGTCAACTTGCCATTTCTCCCGGATCAGATGCTGTCTGAAATCAAAATTGAAGGCTCCCAGATACGAGAGGAATGACGACGTCACAAGACAATCCCCCAACAACATGGTTCTGTTGTTGTGCAAATCATCCATATCTTGCTTCCAGCGAGTCTGCTCGGAAGCAAGACCGTTAATGAGTTTTTTGGCAGCTGCTAATTGCCGCGCCATAGTGTCTGCAGCCTTCTTGAGCTGGTTCTTCTCAGCGGTTGCTGTGCCTAAATCCTGTTTGAGAGTGTCGAGCATTTCTGCGAGCTCAGTCAACTCCTTTTTCACACGCGCCAGTCCCTTTTGCGCCGCACTCAGCTCCATCTCCGCCTTCTTCACGGCATTTCGCATCGGGTTGATTTCCTTGGCGACCGAGTAATAGTTAACCATTGCAAAGACCCACTTGAGCAGCCCAGCCCCTGCGGTTGAGATTTTCTTCAGAGACACCGGATTGAATTGGGCATCGGTCATGTACTTTTTGATCTGTCCAATCTGCTTGTCATTAATACCATCCTTGTCAAACTCAATCAGTGATTTGAGGAAGTTGCCGGCACCCATCATGGCCTTTGCACCGCCCCATGACGTGTCTTTTTGTTTTTTGAGAATGGCCACACACTCAGCGACGCCCATGACAAGGACATGTGGCTTGGCAAAACTCTTGATTTCGTTAATGTCGTCTTTTGAGAGCTCCTGCAACGCTTGCGCAGCATCTTCGAGCGCTGGAAGTGCAGCCCCAAGCTTCTCTTCCGCCACCGCCTTTTGCTCAGCTATTTCAATCGACTTGACCCCAAGCTCCTCTTCCTGAACTGCCGCAGCTTCCTGCTTCTCCGTCGCCTCTTTCGTGTTGATCGAAATAGTTGCGAGCATCTCGCCGCAATCCTTCGTCTTCTGATCCACCACCACGGTCTTGGCTGCTAGTTCCTGCTGCATCACAGCCACGTCCTTGGCGGCCTGGATCAGTTTCTTCAGCCCGCCGTCAAGCCTCTCGACGAGTTCGTGGTTGCGCGTGCGGTTATTGGTGAGCTCACGCTTGTACGTGGCGATGAAAGTGAGGTAGTTTTTTGGTGTGACGTAGTTGTGGCGGCGTAATTGTAATTCGAAGTCTACTGATGCATCCAGCACTGATTGATGAACAGCCATCATGTGCAACGTAACTGAGGAACGGAGAGATTCGGGTAAATCAACGTCTGATAGGAACTTATCAGCTACGGAGCGGAGTGCTTCAGCAGGCCATGGTTGGAACCAATCGATCACTGTATTGTTTACCATACCAGGAAAATTGCGGCAGCGCCGCCGCAAATCGTCGCCCACCGGCGACATTGCAAGAACTATGTGCAAATTATCGCGGCATTGCTCTATGTAGTATGACCACATCGCGTCTTTGGAATCTGGCAAGCCCTTTTCCTTGACTTCCTTGGCCACAGAGTTGATAAGCCCTGAGCGCTCATCTTCTGGAAACAGCGCCGGCACCATGCCCATTGTGAGCAGATTGTTGATCAGCTCCAGAAACCCCTCATCGCCGACGTGTTGATCGGTAAATAGAAAGACAACTGCCTGTTTCTTCAGCATGGCGTACATGGTTTTCAAATCCTCACGAAATTCGTTCACACCGTAGGTGCGCGTTATGGTGATTTGGAAAATGACGCTCTGGGCCGCGAAAGCTGCTAGGCGTGTCAATGACTGCTTTCCTGATCCGCCTACTCCAACTAATAAAGCATTGCCTCTGGGCAAGCGAAGAAGGCGATGTAAACGGCACAAGTGCTCAATGGCATCGTCAAACAAGACAAGATTCATTGCCTTTTCTTTCTCATTGTAGCTTTCCAGAAGCAATTCAAACAGCGCTTTGGCCTCGTCGTACCCCCCTAAGTCTTCGTTCACTCGCGCCTCGGATCCGCCTTCAATAACAGCAAGGGCATTTTTCATGTCACCGAAGACGACAGCGCCCTCAAGAGCAGCGTCAGCCTGTCCTGCGAACGACTTTTTGAGCTGCGCGTCGGCTGTCTTTACGAACCAGTCCTTGTCCTCCTGCGAAATAAGACGGTCATGAAAGACTCTTAAAGCTTCATTGCGCCATAGCCTGCAGACCGTGGTGGGGGCACTCATAGAGTCCGGCGTTGATGTGCACAGCCCTTCTGCTATACGTGACAAATCACGTAGATTGAACACGTAGTGAAAGCGTGTTGGTGTAGGAGGCATTGCTGCGACGAGCGACTGATAAAGTTTCAGTGTGCATTCCGAAAGTATCTTCCCGCAGCCCTTAAAAAAGTCCCCGTCCTTTGGCAGACTCGTAAATGGAGTGAAGTGGCTATCGAGAATAGTGGCAAAGATGCGGTTGAGTGACTCGTCTGAAGGGAAGGGAATGTTGAAGATGTTGAAGAGGCTCACAAACCGAGGATCCATTGGGTTGCGTGCCCCCCCAGGAGGGCCACAGGCTGCCATGCAGTGGGTAGAGATGATATTTTTCCATGTAAATTCCTCGCGGTCATAGAATCCGCCGCGTTCGATGAAAAGTTTAAGCAAAGTCACGGGCTGCTGCGTGCCGTAAGTGTCGACGATTGGCATGTTGATATCATCGATAAAAATGACGAGCTTCTTCCCGCCAGGAGGACCATATGTGCCTTTGAGACGTTTTTCAACGTTGCTCTCCACGTTGATCTGCAGATCTTTACCACTGGTGCGCGAGGAGAAGCCGATATTCAATAAATTAAACTTATCTGCATCCAGGCCTTTCAAGTAATGCTGAAGTGTGACCGTCTTTGACGTGCCCGAGTCCCCGACGAATATCGAGGGGCGGAACACTTCGACGCACGTCTCCACCAGCCATGTTGAGCGGATGGTGTCTGCTGTGGGGACAAGAATCTGGTAGAAGGCACAGCCGGGCTGTGGCTGAAAGTCTGTTACCTCACTGCTCCACTGCACCCAGTTTTGATTTGCGAGATTATATTTGTAATCGAACATCGTGAATTTGGTCTGGCCCGGAAGACTCGTCCCTGGAACCGAGGCGCTGTCTGACCCCGTCATACCGCACATCTTTTTCAGATTGGCGTCGAATCGTCGCTGCTCACCCTGGACAAGACTAGCTCCGAGGGACCACGTGAGGCATGCCAGGAAGATTCCCTCGACGTGCTTCACTTCAGAGTCTGGAGCTTGCTGGAAGCAAGACGATAGCAGGTGACTAAGGGCAACGACGAGATTGAGATCGGTTTGTGGAAGTACCATCTTCGGTTTGACTTCGTAATCGCCAAAAAAGAGACCTAGCATCAGCCACTCGAGCATTTCTGGCACGTACTTGCTGAAGAGCTCTTCTAGGCGTGCAACACGCTCGGGATTGTCCCTTACAGCTGTTACCAGCCACTTTTGAAAGTAGGGACGATACCCTAGATTCTTCGGATCAACCCAGACCATACCGGCTCTGCTCACAGTGGCAGGAGATGCGTATTGGAGATCTCCCACCTCGAACAACATGGCGGCAAAGTTCTGGAGCCTGATTCGCTCTCCGTTAGGAAGTGTGAGCAACTTGTTGTCATCCATGACTGAGTTCATATTCTCAACCCACAGCGCGTCGACATCGCCATCGTAGCAGATGTAGCGTCTCTCGTCTTTGCCCTCCGGCAGCGGTTTATTCATTTCACGGAAAATGTTGCTTAAAAGCCCGTCTGTCCAATCCCGGGTCACGGGGTCGAGCTCCCCATATAGCTCTGGGAGGGGAATCATCTTGGCATTGATTACCGTCAATTTTGTAGGAAGGCCCATGGCTGTTTGCGTGCCGCAGAGTGTGTTTAATACCACTGACTTGCCGCCCCCTGTCGGGCCTACGATCATCGTCGTATGACGCGTCATCATTGTCTCATACAGCTGGATGATCTTGTCAGACTGCCATTCGATGAGCACGTAATTGCCGCCGGAAAGAACGCCGTTAACCACCTTGTTAAAGTCGGGATAACCCACTCTCGGACACTTCAGCCCCGGGAAAAGATCGGTGAGAAGCCCTAGAAACAGAGGCACGTCTTCAAACACGAACTTTGGCGAATTCATATCTCGCAGCGCGCGCATGAGCACGACGTCCTCAGGAATATCGAGAGAGGCCCTCTTCAAGGAGCCCGCCATCACGAGTACCGACTTCAAGGCGCGTAATCCCCAGTCGTAGTGGAACTGCTTTGACAGCTGCTCTTTTGCAAGCATATAGAGCGTGACCATTTTCTTCGCAAGGATTCTCGCCTGGTCAAACCCCTCGGAGAGAAGCATGTTCTCGCATATTATGTTTAGATCTGGTGTGATCATGGTCATGGGTCGGAAAAGCGCCTTGAGATTATCTATATGTATATTTAGACATGTACATATAATATAAATATATGTATATACGTATGTATATATAAATATTGACACATATATATCTGTATATACCTATATACATATACATATATATATATACATATATATATATATATACATATATATATATATATATATACATATATATTTAG
>Ga0209491_10011449_pt1 | contig 10453 bp, 10 predicted proteins | sample BON02_FD_187213 | JGI IMG/M metagenome (GOLD analysis project Ga0209491, IMG submission 187213) | Freshwater microbial communities from Lake Bonney liftoff mats and glacier meltwater in Antarctica - BON-02 (SPAdes) (version 2) | ecosystem: Environmental > Aquatic > Freshwater > Ice > Glacier...
AAGTCATAGGGGTCACCCAAGTCTTTTGCATTCGTCGAGAAGAGCGGCAAAGGACTGGACAAGTGCACCGCACTGCACACGCCACCACACGGCACACCACTTTCAACACCTGTGACTTGCCTCCACTCCTCTGCCTGTGACTTGCCTCCACTCCTCCGCCTGTGACTTGCCTCCACTCCTCCGCCTGTGACTTGCCTCCACTCCTCCGCCTGTGACTTGCCTCCACTCCTCCAGCTCTGCCCCTGCTGACGCTTAGTCTGTGAGCACAGAGCGGGCAGTGGAGAGAGTGAGGACTGAGTTGCTTGCAAGGACAGGTGTTGGTGATGGATGCCTCGGCTGCCGACGTGGTGTCGCCCGATTGCATCGCTGGTATTGCTTTTCCTTGTCCGTCATGTTCGCTTTTGTTTTGGTGCTTTCCCTTTGCCTCGACCCTTGAGGCACCTGAAGCGTGACCTCGAGGCTCAAGGATGCGAGTGCGAGCGAGTGCAAATACCATTCGAGTGGTGCACACCGCAAGTACCATTCGAGTGGTGCACACCGTCCTTGCTGCCCTCCTTCATGCCCTCCTTCATGCCGTGCTTGCTGCATGACGGGCTCGGTGCAGATGAGGCACACCATGCGGTGCACAGCTATGGTGCACAGCAAGAAAGGGCCGGTTCAGGAGGGCACGGCTGTGTAGGGCGGCCTCTTGACGCGTGCCTAGGGCACTCTCACGCACCCCTCTCGTCTAGGGCCCTCTGGCACACCTCTCTCATTCAGACTTTCATTCTCATTCTCACCTAGTCCTCACTTCCCTCTTCTCACCTAGTCCTCACTTCCCTCTTCTCTCCCCTCTCTTTTTAACACGTGCGTCGGAACAAAGACAGACGCACACGCGCCCACACACAGATGTGCACACGCGCCCTCACAAACAAACAAGCACATGTTCACGAGTCAAATTCCGTATTGGCGTGGGGAGAAAATTGCGTATGTGTGCGAAGGTAAGCGAATGTGCGGGTGGCGCTTGAGCAGAGACAGATTGCGCGTTGGCACCCACTCTGACATGTTTGTGTGGTGGGTACAGGGTGTCTGGGAAGGCACGACACTCTCTTGGGCCAGGCCATGCAAGCTGTCTTGTATACCCTTTTGTCCACAGTCATGAAGGTGTCAGTCGTGAAAAGCCTGGTGCAGTCGAGCTACAGCGCGCTCCTCTGCCTTATGAGCCCCGTGTCTCACGTCTCTTTGCCCTCTTCCTCCTCCTCCTCCTCTTGCCCAATTCTTTGTGTCAGGAATACATGAGGTGTAAGAGTCTGTGTGTGTGCATGTGTGTGTGGATGTGTGCATGTGTGCATGCGTGTGTGCGTGTGTGCATATGTGTGTGCAGACGAATGGCACTTCATTTGACGCCATCTTGCGCTTGCTAGTTCTTACAGTTCAAATCAGCCTGGATTGGTGTGCGTGTGCGTGTATTTGTGTGTGTGTACATGCGTGTGTGTGTATATGTGTGTATGTATGTCAGTATGTATTTACATATATTTAGATATATATGTACATATGTATATATATATATATCGCTGCTGAGGAGCTCCTCAGGAGCCTTGTCCTGACGAGCTCCTCGGAGCACTCACTCGCTGCACCTCACTCCAACTGGCTCTAATTGGCGTTAAGATGCTACAACTCGCGAACAGTCATTCTAAGTCCCTCTAACTCCCTCTATCTCGACACAATTCGCTTTAACTCGCTCTGGCTTGCGAGTTAGGGCACGTCAAAGCAAAATAGCGGGAGGTAGAGGGAGTTATCACAAGTTGATGCAACTTGTACCGGTCTACAGCCAGTTACAAGGAGTGGGAGCGAGTCGGCGAGTCACACCAAGATACAAGGTCTTTGAGCAAGATATAAGCTGTTTGAGCAAGTTTCTGGCGAATTATTGCGAGTTAAAGCGAGTTAGAGCGATTTTGAGCGAGTGCGTGTTAATGCGAGTGACAGCAAGTTTCTGTGAGTTTTGGCGATTTAGAGGGAGTTAGCGAGTTAGAGGGAGTTAGAGGGAGTCAAAGGGAGTTGGAACAAGTTCCAGCGAGTTACAGGCAGTTAGCAAGTCAACAACTCGTTCGAGCGAGTTGTTGCTCGCTAGAGCAAGTTGCAGCAAGTAAGATGCAGGTACAGCGCATTGTTGCTCGTAAACGCTCGTGAGGCGAGTTCTTGTGAGTTCTTGTGAGTTGGCAGGAGTTAAAGGCAGTCACAGCCACTGAGGGCGAGTTAGAGCAAGTTACAACGATTTACAGCCGCTTTGCGTGAGTATTTACATATAGTAAACCGGCTGTAAATCACTCACGCTTTACAGCTTTTTATATATAAATATGTTTGCGTGGGTGCGCGTCACGCACGCATTCGCAAATTCCGTATGGGCGCGGGGGAAAAATTCCGTATGAGTGCAAAGGTAACCGAATGCGCGCGTGCCGCGCGCCGAGTGATTCAGAGCGATTTAGCGCCTGTTCCTTGGTCGCCAGCTGATGCAGCCGCGCGTGTGGTGCATGTAGTGTAGGTGTGCGCGTGTGATGCATGTGGTGTGGGCGTGCGCGTGTGGGATGGTTTCAGTGGCGCATGAGTCGGTGGCGCATGAGTCGGTAACTCCTCGGTCATGCGCCTTTTGCCTCGTATGCTGCATACCAGACCTGTGGCTTCTGGAAGAGGAAGACAGGTCTCAGACTCCTGCAACAGGTCTCAGACTCCTGCAACAGGTCTCAGACACGTCGAAGGCACCTGCAACAGTGATGCAAGAGAGGTGCACAGCATGCGGGAGGTTGGAGATTGAGTCAGTTGGTGCCTCTGACACACTGCATGCACTGCATATGACTGCCATATGCAGTCATGTGGCGTACAGTTATGTGGCACAGAGTCATGTGCCATATAGAATCACGCAGTGGGTGCGAGTAGAAGCGGTGTGGACCTCACACACTGACATGTGGTGTGGACCTCACACACTGACATGTGGTGTGAGATGACATGAAGTGTTGCATGGCATGGGGACCTGACACACTGACATGTGCTGAGAAACACGCATCACACGCATCAGGGACGTGTGACGCTGGCAAGCAGAAACCCACTGGAGGGAGCATTGATAGATCCAGGCTACCTGTCTGATCAACGCGACGTCGACGCCCTCCTCGCCGCCTCTCGTGTACGACCCTGCCCCCTCCCCTATCACGCTACTTCCCCCTCTCCTATCACGCTATGACTCGGTGGCAGCGGGGTGTGGAGACAAGACGACGCATGATGTTGCGGTGTGGCACCAGAGTCACGGTGCTCTTGGCTCGCTCAGTGAGCATAGCATGTGTTGGAGGTAGGCAGTGTGTTGGAGGGAGGTAGTAAGCAGAGCATCTCTTGGAGGTAGTGCGCATCTCTTGGAGCTAGTGAGCATCTCTTGGCTCCAAGTGAGCATCTCTTGGAGCCACGTCCTCTGCCGCTCTGAACCGCCTGTGCTTGCTGGGTGTGGTTGCTCGCTCTCAAGCTTCAGAGCGCCTCTCCTTCCTCCACTTCTCCCCTCTATCTGTCCTCTCTCTTTCTGTCCTCTCTCTGTCTCTCTCATCTTGGGCTCTCTTTTCATATGTCTCTCTTTTCATAGGTTTCTCTCTTTTCATACGTCTCTCTCTTTTCATATGTCTCTCTGTCGCGCACTCATGGAGTAAAGGCCTGTCGCTGCAGGAAAGCGTGTTTACATGCGTGTAAAGACTGTTGCTGCATCATGTTTACATGCGTGTAAAGACAAAGCCTGCCAAAGCGTCGAGTGCTTGACCACTCGACGACCATGTGTGTGTGGGTGGTTGCCTAAGCGTGTCTTGTACGCTAATGCGCAAGGCTATGCCTCAACAGGTGCATGATGCGCTGGCTGCGACACCCTATGGCCGCGGGCTGTTTGCCATGCAGTTGATGCCGGTGGGTTGATGGCCGTCTCCGGCTTGTTTGGCATGTTCTTGATGGCGGTGCGCTTGTTCTTGATGGCGGTGCGCTTGTTGCTGGCTCTATCTGCCATCAAGTGATTCCGGTCCTCTCAGTTGCTGGCTCTATGAGTTGATGCCGGTGCTCTTGTTGCGGCCTCTATCTTCTGTCTATCTATATCTCCTGTGCATCTATGCGTGGGGCACGCGAGGAATGGGTGGAAAGAGCATGGGCGCATTTGCCGCAGCTCCTACTTGGTGTAACCGCTTTGTCTGCAGACAATACACGCAGACAATACACGCAGGTGTATCATGTACACTTGATGCAGCAACATTGATGCAGCAACATTTGATGCAGCAACATTGATGCAGCAACATTTGATGCAGCAACGTTGATGCAGCAACATTTGATGCAGCAACATTGATGCAGCAACATTGATGCAGCAACATTGATGCAGCAACACTTGATGCAGCAACATTGATGCAGCACACCCATTTGTGTGGTCCCCGCATGCGCAGCTGCCGCAACAAGAGAGAGGAGGGAAACAGGTGCATAAAGGTGCCGAAAGGCACGAGTCTCAAGTCATGCATCTTTGTCTCAAGTCATGCATCTTTGTCTCAAGTCATGCATCTTTTTGCGGTACATGGCAGGTGCACAAATGGCTGAAAGCCCTCGCGTGCCCCTACTTTCACCATGTATGTCCCTTGGTCCACACCACCTATCACCCGGCCTCTTTTCACCTCCCACCTTTCACCCGCCCTCCTCTCTGGTCCCTCACCACTGCTTCCTCCTCTCTGCTCTATGCCAAAGACTTGCTGGAATGATCGGTAACAAGAAGCGTCTGCAAACACTCCAACCAAGCGTCTGCCTCGCAACTCCTGTCCCAACAAGAACCGTTTACCTCGGGTGACACTGGTGTGGACTCTCTCGGCTGTGGCCTACTGACTCATGGGCATCAGGAAAGGAGATGGTGGATTGTTGGGTCGAGATGGAGTGTCTTGGCATCCAGTTGTCACAGGCAGTGTCTTGGTGCATATGCAGTGTCTTAGTATGCAGTGTCTTGGCATCCAGTGTCTTGGCATCCAGTCTTGACAGGCAGTGTGTTGGTGGATATGGCGCATGCCGCAGGTATCGACATGCCGCATGGTCGCCAAGGGTCACCGCACACTGGAGACACGCAATGAAGGTGAGGGCATGCACGAGACAGCTGTGGTAGATGACAAGCTGCGCGTTATAGGCGTTGAGGTCTCCTTGCCCCTGCCTCTGCCCCTGGTCGGCTGGTCGGCTGACTGCTCACACGATTGCTTTGCTTGGCATGTGTGTCTAGTTGACATGGTGCCATCGCTGGTGTGTAGTTGACATGGTTGACATGGTGCCATCGCTGGTGTGTAGTTGACATGGTTGACATGTTGCCATCGCTGGTGTGTAGTTGACATGGTTGACATGGTGCCATCGCTGGTGTGTAGTTGACATGGTTGACATGGTGCCATCGCTCCATGTCTGTCTAGTTGACATGTTGCCATCGCTCCTGTCTTGTGTCAAGACACACCACAACCTGTCATCACACCACAACCTGTCATCACACCACAACCTGTCATCACACCACAACCTGTCATCCTGTCTTGTGTCTTGTCCCGTCTATACCTTGTGGTGTGTGTTGCACGCGGAGTGAGCGACGCGAGGCGAGGGATAGAGTGTGGTTGCTTACAGTCATAGAGTGTGGTTGCTTAGAGTGTGGTTGCTTACAGTCTGTCCTCGCTTAGGATAGAGTGTCTCCTCTCCTCTCCTATGCCCTGTGCTGCAGATAGGTGGTGCTGACCCTCATGTGCGGTGGCATGATGCCTGAGCAGGGGTTGCGGGTGGCTGACGCATCGATCGCGCCGCACATGCCATGTGCACCAACGCAGGCCATGTCCTACATGATAGGACACCATGCTGCCAACCTCTTGCTGCAAGACTTGATAGGACACCCCACGTGATAGCACACGATGGTGCGAGGGTGTTGCTGGAAGAGAGCGCACTATATGTCATTAGTTGCTGCAAGAGAGCACTAATGATATCTCTGGAGCGCTAATGATATCTCTGTAGCGCTAATGATATGTCCTACATGATACCAGTGCATTGTGTGTGCATTGTCCTAGATGATAGCACAGCATGGTGCCTGGGCTGTTGCTTCTTGGAGCAATGACGAATGATACAAGACGGATGATACAAGACGAATGATTGCAGGCGTGAACCTGCAAGTGAAACGCCATCCATAGCCATATGGATGGCGTGATACCAATATATGTCATGACTTGATGCAGCTTGACGTCGATAGGCAACAAGTCACTTGATCACTTGTTGCCTATCACTTAATCACTTGTTGCGTATCGCCCGCGCGGCACCGTACCGGCCAGGCATTTCGTTACCTTGCCTCTCATACACAATTTGTCCCCGCATGCACCGAATACGGATCAGATTTGCGGGCGCGGGATCAAGAGAGTTGATGCGTAAGGGCATGCATTTGATGGGTATCCATTTGATGGGTGTGCATTTGATGTGTGTGCATTTGATGGGTGTGCATTTGATGTGTGTGCATTTGATGGGTATGCCTATGCACTTTCATGCGTATGGCTATGGACTTGGAAATTGACATGTATATGTCATGACTTGTACCAGTCTTGACAACATGTCGATAGCCAATCGGCATTCTTCAACTCATGACATATAGTAAATGGTCAGACGATAGACACTAGAGGACAGACGATAGACAGTAGAGGATGCCAATAGAGGATGCCTAGGGACAAACGATACACAATACACCATACACAATATACGGTGTATTGTGTATCGTTTGTCCCTAGGCATCCTCTATTGGCATCCTCTACACCATACACAATATACGGTACACAATACACCATGCCTAGGCCTCTCTTGCCTGTATAAAGAGCTCTTTTGCTTCTATACATATCGATAACATATGCACAACAGTCTCTGTCACGCTGCATACTCGCCTCTTTGGAATATATATAGAGTTCTTACCAGCGTATACAGGGCTCTTTAAGAAAGTTAGCCTTCACCGTGACTGGACTTAGTCATTTCCCCATTTTGACACGTCCCTAGAAACCTTTCTTTACACGTGCCTCTTCAATACAAATCATCGTCTTGCAATCAATGTATGCTCTGCGTCTTCCTTTTTGGACCTTGTAGTGTCCTGCCTTGCACTTGTGTAGTGTCCTGCCTTGCACTTGTGTAGTGTCCTGCCTTGCACTTGTCGCCATGCCTATTCAGCCCAGGTTTTCCCTCTCTTCTGTACAGGGTTCTTTACCAAATCGCTAACTTCAGAGTGCAACCTCGATCTCTGACAGCATTTTGATTGCGGAAGCTCTGTAAAAGTGAAGCATTCGTTTGTACGATAGTTGAGTAATATATAAGAGTTTGAATATATATGACCGCCGATTTCAGATTTGGCGGCCATGTCAATCTCAAAAATACCCCGTTCCTTATTTAATCAGCTGAATTCACTAAAATAAATTTCTAAATTTTTTTTTGAATGTCGCAAACCGTGACACCCCGCCCCTGAGGGATCACATTTCGGTTGATTTTACCATCCATGTTGGATTTGTTCTGTTTTAACTATCAGCATAGTGAGGTGCACAAGTGCAAACATTTGGGATGGGCCGGTTGCAAATTTTTTTTGGGATTTTTCACCCAAAAAAAAAAACAGAGTGTCGTGGCGCGTGCGCGCGCGCGTGCAAAGGCGGCAGATGGACGGGGAGGTCCAGGCGCAGCGATCCGACAAAATATGGGGACAATTGGGCTGCGAATAATGGACTATGTGTGTGTGTATGTGCGTGTGCGTGCGTGTGTGTGTGTGTGTGTGTGTGTGCGTGTGTGTGTGTGTCTGCGTGTGTGTCTTTGTTTGTCTGCGTGCGTGCGCACTTTTTTTACTTTGGAACTGTCGTGCGCCTACACACATACAAACTTGAGTGCATTTCCAGAGAATGGCAGGTTGAACTTTCTTGCCAAATATACCGTTATTCTATGGACTTGTATGGACTTGGGATCCAAGTAGCGTGTTATGGAGCGACTTGTTTGCATCTGTGTGTGCTGTGTGCGTGTGTAAAAAGAGGGACAAGTGCCCTGTTTTCAAGTTGTGGGTAGGCTTATTTTGCAAAAGAAAGGGACAAGGGCCTTGTCTTGAGGAGAATGTAGGCCCTGAAGAGAGACGGAACTAGAATTGAACAATCTAAACTCATTCTTGTCACGGTCGTCATTGACAGGGAATCACACAATGAAACAATGGAAGGAATCACACAATGAAACAAAGACAAAACACAGGCAAAATTGGTGTTTTTCGCAGTGGTGTTATTACAAAAAACGAACGCCATCATACTTCGAGAAAATCGACCAAGTATGATCGGAGTGAACTTTCAGGTTGATGGGGCATGATCCACGTGCGCACCGAAGACTGGTGGTGTGAGGCGAGTACGTGACTCCGTGCAGGCTACATCCAGTAGGGGGGGTCAAATGTGACACACCCTTTGTTGCGAGTTCGGTTCGCCACTCTCGAATCCTTTTGTTGACTGTGGGGATTTTGCGTGGTGCCAAACCACGCTGCACATGTCTCCTTATGTGAGCAGACACGAAAGCGTCGTGCACCAGCTGTGGTTTTGAGAACAGTTGGAGCCTTCACAACATCAATCATTCCAGCTCCAAATGCCCCAGGGCATTTGGAGCAGTAAAAACGATTTTTGCGATCTTTTTTTGGAGCCTCCAGCCACATACCAGGCGAATTGTGCCTTAGTTCATGCGCGGCTCTGTCCGAGAATCTATATGGGCTTCGCATATTTTCAGGTGTAGCGCAGCATGGCAATAAAAAAAAATTGTTGAAAATCGACTCGACCAAAAAAATTTCTGGCCGCTCAAAACGTCCGCAATTGCCAGACAACAGTGCAGGAACCACTGAAAACCCAAAAATTGTGGCGAAACACTCACCTCAGGACCAAAAACAACAGACAACACGGAACACAAGATATTGGAGCGACCAAGTTTCTGAACCGTAAAAAAGAGGGTCCCGTAGGATGCAACAAAAACTGAGTGTATGAGAAATACAACACCTGTGAATATACTCGCGGGAGTGCAGTGTTCTTGAGATTCGGGCCGTGACGATTTCTGCCCTCTGAAATTGATTTCGTTCAAGGCTAGGTAGGACCCAAATGGGATAGGTCTTACCTAGCCCCGGACGAAATCAATTTCAGGGGACAAAAATCGTCACGGCCTCCACACGGCCTCAAAATTTGAAATAGCGGTCACATATATTCAAATTCATATACATTACTCAACTCTCGTACAAACGAATGTTTCACTTTTACAGAACTTCCGCGATCAATTTTTGTGGTGCCACTTCCACATTTCCAATGCAAATAAACACACGGTATCGATCCTTGAAGAGTTTCATCGCTCTTATTTTCAAGTCCTTTCATAGGAGTGGGTCTCTCTCTTCGTTCGTGCATATGTATATTAGCAAATCTGTATTGTGGAATGCGAGGCGGAAGAACTCATCAAGGAGATTCTTATGGTTTCACGGGGGGGCAGTGACAATGATTTTTCATTAAAAAAATATATACACATTCTCCATCCAGCGTCTTGTAAGCTGAAACTCCAAGTTGTGGGACCATACGGAATATGTGAGACAGTGTGAATGTTAAGAGTCACACGGACGAGATGTCACAAGAGTCAAACCGACGACACCGACGACATGTCACAAGAGTCACTCCGACGAGACAAGAGTCACACAAACAAGAGTCACACTGCTGGGCGCGCGGCACGCGCGCATTCGGTGACCTTCGCTCTCATACAGAATTTTCTACAAAGGCCTAGATAGTGGGTGTCCGTATGGCTATGGACTTAAAGCTTCGCCTCTTGCTCTCTGTTTCAAGGTAGGTACGTGTGAAAAAACACAAAGGTTGTAGCGGTGCTCGGCACTGAATGTTGCATCATGTTTGTGTATAATGAGATGTTGTGTAATCTGCGGAATTGTAACGACTCCTCGGATCGATGTGCAACTCGCCCCTATTCTTAAAAGGGGGCGGTTGAAGCATGTGAAATCCCGTCATGCATATACCCTCCCGTCGGGAGGGTATATGCATGGGTATATGCACTGCCACGCTCTACCAAACAGTCCACTATGCCCTTGACGGGCAGCCGCCGTGAAAGACCTCGGAATGAAGGGATTCTGTGCATCCGGGATGTAGGTTGCGTACATCCGGGATTTGCCACATATCTTACGCACATCCGTTCCCAAAAAGTCCGTTGCGTGCATTCGTCACAACGGCCTTTCTGGTTGCGTGCATCGGTGCCCAGAACAACCCTTGTGTGCAACCGTTTCAGAAATGACCCTATTGTGCACCCGTTTTCAAGTCACTACAAATCAACATTCGGATCCGAACATCCAAAACTTTGGTTTTTACTACCCGGTTTTACAACAGAGGATGACCCTGACCGCCGACACCGTTAGGGTTCAGGTTACCGTGACATGAGGAATGATTCCAGT
>Ga0209491_10011451_pt1 | contig 10453 bp, 9 predicted proteins | sample BON02_FD_187213 | JGI IMG/M metagenome (GOLD analysis project Ga0209491, IMG submission 187213) | Freshwater microbial communities from Lake Bonney liftoff mats and glacier meltwater in Antarctica - BON-02 (SPAdes) (version 2) | ecosystem: Environmental > Aquatic > Freshwater > Ice > Glacier...
AACATTGACGCTCAAAGAGGTTGCCTCTCTGCTGCATGGCGGAAACTGGAGATCCTTAGCGAATGCGCTTTCCAAAAATGTGTCAATATGAATGACCGACCCCTTTATTACGCTCCATCCGCCTGATGATCTTGAGGTGGTTCTACCGGTCAGGTTAATGATCCGCCATTTTTTGATGACGGGCTTTGTCGATCCTGCGGCAGCGTGGAGATCGCTACAGACGACGATCCGCATTGCGCGCGGGAAGTTTGAAGGCGAATGGGAGCTGACCTTGTATCCGCCTGACGATGTGAAGGGGCGCAAAGTTCCTGTGCGGTGGGCGCGGGCATTGCTCATCGGGCACGGGCTTATTGTCGGTGTGTCGCTACTCGCTGGCCAGTGGATCATCCCAGTACTGACCACACTTGCTCCGTTCTATGGAGGATGGCTGTTTTTTCTTTGCAACAACACGCAGCATATTGGACTTCAGGACAACGTCTCGGACTTTCGCCTCTGCTGCCGCACGTTTACGCTCAGCCCTATTGTGCGTTTTCTTTACTGGCATATGAACTTTCACACGGAACATCACATGTATGCTGCGGTGCCATGCTACAATCTCTCTCGTCTCCATGCCCTCATCCGGCATGATCTGCCGCCCTGCTCTCACGGCCTGATCAGCGTATGGAAGCAAATCGCCGAAATCCAAATGCGCCAGGAAAAAGATCCGTCGTATCAACATCAAGCATGTCTACCGAACCCAGCGCCAGCTTCGCCTTTCGCATAGGTAACCCTTTCGGCTAATACCAACGCTAAGGGGGCAGGCATGGTTTATTGACATTCCGAATTTCATCTTCCAATCGCGCAAGTCATCATGGCTTGTAATTTCTTCTCGGTGCGGCGACGAGGAAGGGCTGCGATTCCCGCGAGCGTGACATGGTAAACGCTCCCTTGTAATCAATACGAACTTGCCTTCGCATGGCATCCCCTCGCTCGATTCTCTCTCGAAATTTAAGTAAGTATGGCGATAAACCATGCCGAACCCCTTTTCCATCGGAAAGTCGGTGTCGCAAATTATCAAAAAAACCTTTTCCTTAGTGCCACTTCACGCCGACTCCATTTCCCGGAAATCTTCCGGGCGATTAAGGATTTTCGCGACAGAACCTCTATTCGGGAATAAAACATTCAAATGAAGGGATTGCTGATATTCAACAACAAGGCTGGCGGAGCGGCTGACGAACTCCTTCCTCACCTAAAGGAGGCGCTGGGAGGAGAAGTGATTTCTGCAACCCTTGAGGACTTTGAGTGCTTATCGCAAATCCCGCAGCGCGCACTTGAAATGGGTTGTCAGTGGGTCGCTGCTGCCGGCGGGGACGGTACCATAGGATGCGTGGCCCAAAAATTGATCGGAACCGAGCTTCCGTTGGGTGTGATCCCTATTGGCACGTTCAATAATTTTGCCCGAAGCCTTGGCCTGCCGTTGGATCCCATTGCTGCCTGCCGGGTCGTTCGACAGGGGAATGTAGAACTCGTTGACGTCGCCTTCGCCAACGGAAAACCGTTTTTTGAGTGTCTTGGCACTGGTCTCGACGCAGCCCTCTTCCCGATGGGAGAGCAGATAAAATCCGGGAGATTCTCCCAATGGCTTCACCTGCTTCGGATTGCTATTTTGTTTCGGCGGCCTGAGTTCATGATTGAACTGGATCGACCAGCCTCCGAAGCGCTGACTCATCACACAACGAACGAAAGCCGGAGCCTCGTGCGGAGATTCTCCTGTGTGAAAGACAGGATCATCCGCATTCCGGCGCTGATGGTTACCGTCTCCAATGGCCCCTACTTTGGGATGAATTTCGCCATTGCTCCCGAAGAGCGCATGGATGACGGCTTGGTTACCGTCTCGGTGTTTCACCGTTACAGCAAGATGCAACTCTTCGCCCGGTTCCTCGCGATCGCATGGGGGCGCCATTCTCCCTGCCCGAAAACGGTCGCGTTCCGCGTGGCCCAGTTGAAGATCTCAGCTACGGCACCCGTCGCGGTGCATCTGGATGGAACCCCGACCAACCTCTGGCCCCTCAACATCCAATGTCAAAGGGGCGCTTTGTCGGTTTTTCGAGAGCCTTAGGTCACTTGCAGCCATCGGGGATTGACTATACTAGATCACGAAAATGCGAAATGTATGAATGTTGGATGGTCGCACCGACCCCAATGGCCTCCATTCCCGTAGCCCGGATGGTTGGGGGTCACACAGCCGCGGGTCAGCCATCCTAGTGGCCTGTAACTACTAAAGCATCATGTCGATGCATCAGAAATATCGAACATTTAACATTGAACATCGAAATTTTAATGGGTGACTACATATTGCCATTTCCTGGGACATTTCCCATTCTTGCCGGGCAACCGGTGCCAACGCAATTAAAGGGCCTTTGGGCGGACGTCGCTGCGGGAAGGTTGACGCGGGCGGAGTTTCAGGAACGAGAAGAAAACATGATTCGAGGTTATTGTGACGTCTGGGCCGACGCGCTCAGGCTTCCGGAGGAAGGTGACCTGGCCCGAAGTCTCTGCATGGAATTAGGGAGACTGGTGGGCTGCGATGATTTGAATGAAGTAAAAAAACGCTGTCAGAGAGCCGTGCTTGCGATGAAGGAGGATTGGGAATCCACCGTTCGGCCGGATGATGAAAAAACCGTCGAAGAATATTACGACAAAAGCGAACACTATGCCTACGAGCTGATGTGGTGGCATATCCTGGATGAAGACCGCTCTCCTTTGGCCTATGTGTCGGCGTTACACCTCGCACTAAGGAACGGGTGTTCCTCGGCCATGGACTTTGGTGCCGGGGTGGGCGCGGGAAGCCTGCTGTTTGCGAGGCATGGAGCGGCCGTTTCCCTGGTAGACATCAGTTCAACCCTTTTGGATTTTAGCCGAAGGAGGCTTGCCGCCCGGGGAGTTCCCGCGACGTTTATTGATCTCAAGACCGAGGCACTTCCTGAGAATGCTTATGATTTCATTACGGCCATGGATGTGTTCGAGCACATTGCCGAGCCGGAAAAAACGGTCGAAACCCTGGCCAAATCGTTGAGACCGGGCGGCATCCTCTTTGGTCGTTTTGCCGCCGAAGCGGATGACGAACGCCCCTCGCACATTGCCCGCGATTTTGGTCCCATGTTTGAAAAGCTTCATCAGCTCGGGTTCACGGAAACTTGGAAGGACGAATGGCTATGGGGTCACCAGGCTTTTCGCAGAGCAGATAGGTCTTAATGTTCGAGCAGAAATCCTCTGCGGGTGATCTGCTCCAAGAAATTTTTGGAACGTGACTGTAGCTGGAATTTCTCTTCGGATAGATCGATGAATAAAGAGCCAGTCATCGGGCGCTCCGGCGTTGCATCGTTCACCGCTGCGAGCCATCAGACCCAAGCGCTTTGCGGGCTGGTTCAGACCGGATAGCTATTCCTTTTCTACTATTTCACCGAAAATGACGGAGAACCCGAAATGCCTAATGCATCATTAGCCGGAAAATAATCGGAGGAAGTTCTCACTCACATCGGCCGCCACGGCATCCAGCGGCTGCATACGGACCTGTGCGAGGCCTTTGTAGGCGATTTGGATGGAGCCCGGGTGATTGATGCTAGTGCCGTCCGGGGCGAGCAGGGCTGTGTTTGGCAGCAGGGAAGCCGGGGGCGGCTTTGATGGCGCGTCGGTCTCGACCAGTAGGCGATCCGCCGGGATTTTTCGAAACGGCTTGAGTTTGCGCTCGCGTCCTTCGGCAAGAAATGAGGCGGAGAATGAAAAATATGCGCCGAGGTTTACCCATTCATCGACCATTTCCTCGGGGCCACCATAGGCGTGCAGAAGAAATCCCGGGTTGTGATGCGGTGCTTCACGAATGATGTCCATGAGTGCTCCCCATGCGCGCAAGCAATGCACGGTGGCTGCGATTCCGCGTTGGATTGCTTCGTTCCATTGCCAGAGAAAAACTTCGCGTTGACGGGCAAAGTTGCCGATGGTTTTCCAGCGGTCGAGTCCGATTTCACCCATGCACCCGCCATCATCCAAAAACCCGGTGAGGTTCCGTTGCCATGCCTCGCTGACGGATTCGATATGCCAAGGATGGATGCCAAATGCGGGGACGATATTAGGATGGGAATCGGCCAATACGCGGACGGCAGGCCAGTCCGCTTCACACGTCCCATTGACGACTTGAACTCCGATGCCGAGGGCCATGCGGCGGGTGAGGAAGTCTATGCGGCAGTCATCCAAAAGCGGATCCTGCAGGTGGTTGTGGGCGTCGTGCAGGAGCGCTGTCATTCGGGACGTTCAGGCGCCCTGGATAGCGACGCGGCGCAGGGTTGCGGTCACGTTTGACATACCGTTTACCCGCGTTGGCGTGAGGTTTTTCTCCACCCCCAGATCCGCCAGGAGGGTTGGATGAAACGTGGCTGCATCATCGGCGGCTGCACCGTCGAATAACTCAGCCAACAATACGACGAGCCCGCGCACCAGCGGAGAATCTGAATCGACACGATAGCGGCAGATCCCGTTTTCGACACGCCCATCAATCCACACCGACGACTGACAACCGTCCACGCGGCGATCCGGGGTTTTCAGCTCTTCGGGTATGGGTTCCAATTTTGACCGATGGCCAATGATGATGGCCAGTCGCTCTTGAGGGTCCGGGATAATCTGATAGCGCTCGACGAGTTGAGTTTGTTTTTTTTTGAGGTCGGACATGGGCTTAAGATACACCCGTCGGGGTGAGTGCCGCAATTTTCTGCCTGAGATCATCCTCGGGTAGCGATGGCCCGATGAACAGGATCAACGGCTGCTCGATGCGAGTTTCCCGTCCGATGGGCAACCACTGCACGGCGGTCCCCCGGTCCACGTATTGAAAAATATGATACTCGTCGGGAGAGGAACTCAGTCGGGCGAGCCCTTTGGCACGAATCACCTCCGGGGGCAGCGACGCGAACATCCGATCCATCGCCGACTGATCGACCACGGCCGGCAAAAACTCTTGGAGGGAGGCAAAGTGGTGCTCCGCATGGCTCTGGGACATGGGTGTGCTTGCGTGGTCGTGGTGGTCGTCATCTTGCAAATGGTCATGCCCGCAGTGGGTGTCCGTGCATGCGTGAATATGCCGGGATGGGATTCCGCCCACGGCTTGAGCGATGGCAGCCACGGCCTGCGCCACGCCAGCGGGATCCACGCGATTTGCCGTGATGCCTGCCTCAGCGAGTGACGCCTCGACATCCTTGAGTCTGGCATCAGAAATTTCATCTTGTCTTGTGATATGAATGTAGTTTGCGGTGCGTGCCTGGTCGCGCTCGAGGCCATTGTGCCAAAACCGCTTTTGCCACCGCTTGCCGTCGATGAGCGAGATTTGAATCGGCAGGGTGAAACCGCTGAGATCCGGTTCCAGCGACAACAACTCGATGAGTTCCTCGGAGTCGGTGGTGCCGTTCGACTCGATGAGCATTGCCCGGCCGGCCTGATGATCGAACGCCTCCAGCGCCGCAAGCAATTCGTCCCGCGATCCGCAGCACACGCAACTGCCGCTGATCGGTGTGATTTCTGTCGCCAACCCCGCCAGCAGCCCCGCATCAACCTTAGCATTTTGGTAATCATTGATGACGACATGCGGCTCGATTCCGATCGCCTTCAACTCAGGCAGCAGACCGCGGAGAAAGGTTGTTTTTCCTGATCCTAAAAATCCAACTAGCAGAACAAGTGGTGTCATATGGTGGTTTGCGTATAGGGTGCCGCAGAACACGGCATTTCACGATTGTGTTCACACTCGCACAGATTACAACTGATTCCCAATAATCAATTTCTATGAAAACTCCTTCTCGCACTCCAGTCACGATATTAACCGGGTATTTAGGAGCCGGCAAAACCACGTTGCTAAACCACATCCTCACCGGGCAGCACGGTCGCCGGATCGCGGTGATCGAAAATGAATTTGGCGAAATCGGGATCGACCATGATCTGGTGGTCAACGCAGATGAGGAGATTTTCGAAATGAACAACGGATGCATCTGCTGCACCGTGCGCGGCGACCTCATTCGGATTCTCGGCGGCCTGATGAAACGTCGTGACAAATTCGACCACGTGCTCATTGAGACCACCGGGCTCGCCGACCCCGGCCCGGTCGTGCAGACATTTTTTATGGATGACGACATGAAGGAGCAGTTTTTCGTCAATGGAGTGGTCACGCTGGTGGACGCCAAACACATCTTGCAGCATATCGACGATAGCTCCGAGGCTCAGGAGCAGATTGCCTTCGCGGACGTTGTGCTTCTGAATAAATCCGACCTCGTTGGACCCGCTGATCTCGATGCGCTTGAGCGCCGGATTCGTTCCACCAACGCACTAACGAAAATCCACCGCACCATCAATGCCGAGGTCGATCTCTCGCTCGTTCTCGATATCGGCGGATTTAACCTCGATCATGCCATGGAACTAGACCCGCATTTTCTGGATGAAGAAGACGATCACGACCATGGCCATCACCACGATCACGAACATGACAGTGAAGTCACGAGCGTCGGTATCGTCGTGGACGGGGATTGCGATGGGCCGAAACTAAATGCATGGCTCAGTGAATTGGTGCGTGTTGATGGAGCGGATATCTTCCGAATGAAGGGAGTTTTCGCTATTACTGGTAACCCGGACCGGGTGATTTTTCAAGGCGTCCACATGCTCATCGATGCAGCCAACGGCGGCCCTTGGGGGGCGCGTGAGCGGCAGAACCGAGTGGTATTTATTGGCCGCAACCTCGACCGTGAGGCGCTCAACGCCGGCTTTCGAGCCTGCTTGGTATGAGGCTTATTGCAGGTCCAGTATTTGACGTCAATGAGCACGTCGTTGGCGCGCGCTGGCTTGCGGACGGTACGTCCGTGGTCGCGGTGCCATCTGCTGGTGCGCCCGTCGTGTGCAATGGGGCTGATGTTTCCCGCGAACTGCCGGACCATGGTCTGCTTGGAAATGGTTGTCTTGCGGTTCATCCGACGACGCCGATGTTTGCCACAGGAGGATCCGATGGAAAACTCCGCATCTATCCTACGCCGGACGGCGCGCCGATCGAAGTAAAGCTCGGCAGGAGTTGGATTGACCGTGCGCGATGGAGTCCGGACGGCTCACGGCTTGCAGTTGGCCATGGCAAAGATCTCCTGGTTCTGGATCCAACAGGCCAGATCTTCTGGCAGTCGTCCCCTCATAAGAGCACGGTGTGCGATGTCACATGGAATCCCACGCAACCCGATGAACTCGCTGTGGCCTGCGATGGGGGTGCCTATTTGTGGAAAATCGGTGGCGGGGAGCCCTTTGCGCGTTTTGACTGGGGCGGGGCAAGTCTGATCATCACCTGGAGTCCAGATGGCCGCTGGGTCGTCACCGGGGATCAGACTCCAAGTGTCCACCTATACGACGTGCCACGGGATTTCCCCCTGCACATCCAAGGGTTCGAATCTAAGGTGAAAGCGCTGGCATTCAGCAGCAATGCCCGTCGCCTCGCCACCGGCGGAAGCGCGCTGATCACGGTCTGGAACTGCACCGGGAAAACCGGCCCCGAAAATTCAACTCCCCGGCAACTTGAGGGGCACGACGACCTCTGCGTCGCATTGGAATTCCGGCCGGGCAGCGATCTTCTTGTTTCGGGCGGAGTCGATGGGCGTCTTCTGGTTTTTGAAGCAGAGAAATCGGTCCGACCGCAAGCAGCCTATCTTCTCGATTCGGCAGTTACCACTGTGGCATGGCACCCAACTGACCTGCGCATCGTTGCTGGCACTGCCTCCGGAAAAATCCAGACTTTCGACATCAGTCTTTAGCTGGTCGCATTTTCCGCCATTTGGTCTCTGAGTGATTCGGCGTCGGCCTTCGACGGGAATCCAGTGACTTCGCCCGCTGTGGAGGTCATGGAATCGACTAATACTACGGACCATACGATCGTGGATGTCATCCCGAGGTACCCTCCGAATCGCGGCAGATGCTGCCGGACATCGATCGAGTCTTACACCTGTGTTCCGAGAATGTGGAATGTCCGAACAACCAACCAGCCTCGTCGGAAGGAGGGAGCTTTTCCTGCGTGGGTGATCTCGACGATCCGTGTGAAGCCTAGCATGCCCGTGCCCACCGCCAGCAGGATAAATCCAAATGCCAGCGATGCATGTCGGCCCCGTTCGACCGCTTCAGCCGTGGCAGGTTCCGCGAAATGCAGCCCGATGTACACAAGCCCTATGAGAATCGCCACGCCGCCCCCCATGGGCCCTGAGCGTTTGCAAACGACAATCGTTGGTCTGCCGGACGGAGCGGGAGGTTTTTCATTGCTCTGAGAATGGCAGGATTTTGCACGAGAGGGAAGCTTGACACGGCTCTGGTCAACCGGTTCGCATCTGATAGAGTTCCCGTTTTTCTTATGCAGACAATAGTAATTGGACACAAAAACCCGGACATGGACGCGATTGTTTCGGCGCTGGCATACGCAGAGCTCAAACGCCTGACTGGTGTGTCGGGTGTAGTCGCAGGACGGTGCGGGACGACCAACGAGCGGATCGATTTTGTCCTGGGAAAATTTGGATTTAAGGCGCCGGCATTTTTTAGCGATGTCCGGCCAAGGGTGGAGGACGTCATGGATCGTGACATCACGTTCGCGCGCTTCAATTCGCCTGTGTACGAGGCCATGCTCCAGATTGGGGAAAAAAAATTCCGGGGGCTTCCGGTGGTCGATGATAATAACCGGTGCGTCGGGATGATTTCCGGGTTTAAGATCAGCCAGTATCTTTTTCCCGACCTGCATGAACTCGGCTCGGCCCGCGAGGTCCAGGCGTCGCTCTCTGATATCTGTAAGACAATCCAAGGCCATGCCGTAAGTGGCTCTCTGGATTCCAATGAATCGTCCTATGTTCTTCGTGTAGCAGCCATGCACTCGAGCACGTTCCGCGATCGGATCGGTGAACTGGACCTTCCCCGCACCATCATGATCGTCGGAGACCGTTTTGATATTCAATTGCTATCCGTCGAAGCAGGAGTGCGGGCTCTAGTGGTCACCGGCGATCTCGAAGTCGGCGAGGACGTCCTCGAACTCGCGAAAACCAAGGGAAGCACAATCATCCGCTCTCCGCATGATACGGCAACGACGCTCCTACTTGCGAGAAGCGCCGTCACGGCTGGTCGCATGTCGTATTCCGATTTCGAATCCATTTCTCCGGAAATTCCGTTGGAGGAGGCGAAGCACTCGGTCGCATTGTCGTCGCAATTTGCGTTTCCGGTCATTGATGAAAATAGCGAATTGCTCGGGATTCTTTCGAAGAGTGATTTTCTAAAGCCTGTGCCACGGCAGCTCATCCTTGTGGATCACAATGAAATGTCGCAAGCAGTGTCTGGCGCTGCCGATGTCCCGATCGTCGAAATCCTTGATCACCACCGGTTGGGCACCATCAGCACCGAAACGCCGATCCTGTTTCTCAATCGACCGCTGGGCTCCACCAGCACCCTCGTCGCAACCTGCTATCAACAGGCAGCTGTGCCCATCCCACCTGCCATCGCGGGTATCCTCATGGCCGGTTTAATTTCTGACACACTCAACCTGACGTCACCCACCACAACCGATGTGGATCGCGAGGTAATGAAGGATCTGAGCCGGATTGCCGGAATTGATCCTGGCACTCTGGCAAATGAAATTTTCTCAGTCGGCTCACCATTGCTCACGCTGTCTGCCGATCAGGCCATCTTGGCTGACTGCAAGGAATATGAAGAACGGGACTTGAAATTCAGTGTCGCTCAGATCGAGGAACTGAGCTTCTCCCATTTTCCCGAGAAAAGGGATGCGCTCGTGGATGCCTTGGAGGAATACCGGTCGAAGCACCACCTTTTGTTTTCCGCGTTGCTTGTCACCGACATCAATACGCAGAATTCTTTTTTAATCGTGCGTGGTAGCGAACTATACACAAAACATATTGATTATCCCGAAATCGGAACTCACTTATGGCAGATGGACGGAGTGGTTTCGCGGAAAAAGCAGCTCCTGCCATACCTTTCCAATATGCTCGGGCGAATGGCCTGAGCGGATTTTTTCTATCTTCCTCCGAGGTTAACCGATCCGGTAGAACGTCGGGGAAACTTGGGGTCAAACTTGGGGTCAGTGTGCAAATTTTGACACTTTGCCCCACGGCTAACTCTATGAACTATCATCCTAAAAAGGAAAATGAAAATATAGCAGAAGGATTGTAAGCGACCTATAACGAGCGATATGGATACGCTGAGCGAGGTCGTTGCGATTCACCCTACGGGTGAGGCCGAATCAAGGGTTCAACACACGGAAAATTCGTGGCCGGTAGACACGCCTGGAGGTCGCTTTTATGCAGAATGGGACACGGAAGCCCCAGTGACGCGCGAGGGGCAGTTGATCTTTTTTTTCCAGTTTCTGCGGGCGGGAGGACGCTGGAAGGAGTTTCTGCGCAAGTGTCCACTGACCTATACGGGC
>Ga0209491_10011453_pt1 | contig 10450 bp, 5 predicted proteins | sample BON02_FD_187213 | JGI IMG/M metagenome (GOLD analysis project Ga0209491, IMG submission 187213) | Freshwater microbial communities from Lake Bonney liftoff mats and glacier meltwater in Antarctica - BON-02 (SPAdes) (version 2) | ecosystem: Environmental > Aquatic > Freshwater > Ice > Glacier...
TGTGTGCTAACAATCTTATATATATATATATATATATAGAGAGAGAGAGAGAGAGAGAAAGAGATAATAGATAGATCTAATCCACTTTGATCGCGCTGTAGATGGCCCAAACAAACTGGTAGCAGGCGTAGAAGCCGATCGTTTTGGTGTGTATGTAAACACGCACGTATCCTAGCCCAGCACATCTTTATATACCATATATGTATATACATGTATGCATATATAGATCTAGTCCCTTTAATCGCGCTGTAGATGGCCTAAACGAATTGGTAGCAGGTGTAGAAGCCGATGGTGCCCGTGATTATGTAAACACGCACGTATCCTGGCCCCGCATACCTATATATGGCATATATATATATACACACAGAAGATATATCTAGTCCACTTTAATCGCGCTGTAAATGGCCCAAACAAACTGGTAGCACGCGTAGAAACCGATAGTTTTGGTGATAAGGACATACATCTATGTAAACACACACGTATCCTAGCCCAGCACATCTTTATATACCATATATGTATATATATGCATAGTTCTAGTCCACTTTGATCGCGCTGTAAATGGCCCACACAAACTAGTAGCATGCGTAGAAACCGATGGTGTTGGTGATTATGTAAACACAAACGTATCCTAGCCCCGCATACCTATATATGGCATATATATGGCATATATATATATATATATATATATATATATATATATATATATATATATATATATATATATATATATATATAAGAGATATATCTAGTCCACTTTAATCGCGCTGTAAATGGCCCAAACGAACTGGTAGCAGGCGTAGAAGCCGATAGTTCCAGTGATCAGTAAGAAGAGTGTCGCCATGACGAACATGTACGTGAAGTACATCAAAGTTGGGACGAAACCGACGATTTCCAGCTGGGTCCAAAAGTACCTGAGGAGAATAAACAACACAATCGTAAGAACCACACCAGAAATATACCCATGTGTAGATGTTTTACTAGATGTATAGATATATAGACACAGCACGTACAACACCTGTAGGTGAAGTACATTAGAGTTGGAACGAAACCGACGATCTCGAGCTGAGTCCAGAAATACCTGTTGACACAAGGAAGACAGGGAACTCATCAGAAAGACACACATTTGTAGATATACATATAGATATCTACACGTATAGATATAACGCATCATAAACATGTAGGTGAAGTACATTAGAGTTGGAACAAAACCGACGATCTCCAGCTGGGTCCAAAAGTACCTGCGCAAAAGAGAGGAAACTCGTAAGAATCACATCAGAAATACCCCCATATGTAGATTTGTACATAGATGTATAGATGTATAGATGTATAGATATATAACATGACGAACATGTACGTGAACTCATGTACTTTACAGACCTCTTTCTTATATTACATATGTATACGTCTAAATATATATACGTACATGTACATATGTGGATATCTCTTGGGTACTTCTGACGAGTTCCCTCTCTTTTCAAGGTTAACCCGATCGTCGGTTTCGTCCCAACTCTAATGTACTTCACCTGCATGTTCCTTATATACTATATCATAATGCATGCAATCATTTAACTATGTATGTCTGTGAGTGTGTGAACCCAAGGTTTGTGTGTCCTCTTTCTTCAACATGCACGTTTGGACCCAGCTCGAGATTGTTGGTTTCGTCCCAACGCGCATGCACTTTACGTACATGTTCGTCATGTGCAATAGTCCAAATATATATATATATATCTACAAATGTTTGTCTTTCTGACGAGTTCCCTGACTTTCTTGTGTCAACAGGTATTTCTGGACCTAGCCAGGAGGAAACCGACGATCTCCAGCTGGGTCCAGAAATACCTGTGCAAAAGAGAAAGAGATCAAACACATAAGAAATAGGGTTATCGGTTTAACCCTAACTCCGAAAATTGAGGTTGACGCCGTGGGCGTTATAACCATTTCTCGTGGGTGTTTTGAGCGCTGCGGCAGCAATAAGACAACTCCCCTATAAATAGCCCCTACCTATTCTAACCTTAGTAGTTAGTTTCGCAACGCTTCGAAACCGGCGGCCGACAGCTGCTCCGTGCGTCCGCATACCGTACGCCGTCCGAGGCTAGCCCTCGGCGACGGTGCGGCCACGCGAGTCAGTTTCTTTGGGAATATATCTCTGAAGCGTACATGATCGCGTATGCGAAGAGGAAGGCGCCTCGTAACTAGCCGTTTAATTTATATGCATATAAATGCATCATGACACACATAAATATATGAATAGATGCGTACACGTATGCATCTGTTTACACGATTAAAACAATATATATCTTAGAAGCGTACATGATCGAGTATGCGAAGAGGTAGGCGCCTCGTAACTAGCCGTTGAATGTATATGCATATACATGCATGCATGCCACATACATATATGAATAGATGCGTACACTTATGCATCTGTGTACACGATTAAAACAATATATATCTTAGAAACGTACATGCTTGAAAAGGCGAAGGGATAGGCGCCTCGTAACTAGATGTTTACTATATACGCAAATATAAAGCATGCACGCCACACATGAAAACATGAATAGATGCGTACACGTATGCATCTATATACGCTTAAAAATATATATATCTTAGAAACGTACATGATCGAGTAGGCGAAGAGGTAGGCGCCTCGTACCTAGCCGTTGAATTTATATGCATATGCATGCATCATGACACACATGAATATATGAATAGGAGCGTACACTTATGCATCTGTATACAGGATTAAAACTATCTCGGGTTAACCCCTCGTAACTAGCCGTTTAATTTATATGCATATACATGCATCATGACACACATACATATAGGAATAGATGCGTACACTTATGCATCTGTATACACGATTAAAACAATACATATCTTAGAAATGTACATAATCAAGTAGCGCGAAGAGGTAGGCGCCACGTAACTAGCCGTTGCATTTATATGCATATACATGCATCATGACACACATACATATATGAATAGATGCGTACACGTATGCATCTGTATACACGATTAAAACAATATATATCTTAGAAACGTACATGATCGAGTATGCGAAGAGGTAGGCGCCTCGTAACTAGCCGTTTAATTTATATGCATATACATGCATCATGACACACATACATATATGAATAGATGCGTACACTTATGCATCTGTATACACGATTAAAACAATATATATCTTAGAAACGTACATGATCGAGTAGGCGAAGACGTAGGCGCCTCAGAACCATGCGCTCAGTTCATGTGCATATATGTGCATGCATGCCATACATACGCATAAAAAAACATGCGTTTACTTATGCATCTGTATACTGTTGAAACAGGGTTAAGGGTTAACCCTTAACCTGTTAAGGGTGAACCCTTAACCTGACCACTTTTCTAAGAAGACACTCCTCACAGCACAAACAGTGCTACCAACTGCTATACATACAGAAGACAGAAGAGAAAGAAGCACGCAAACAGACAGACACGAAAACATCGACGCCAGCAAATGGCGTCTTGAGCACAGAGCAGGGTGGGGGTTGGTTACAAACCTACGGAGGCCACTGCCTGCGCAAAGGCATAGCCTGCGCACAGGCAGAGACTTGAAGCGAATGCGCTTCTACTTCCCAGTACACCCTGGTGTTGGTGTCGGCGGGTGCGGACCCACGCAGTGCCAGCGGCTCGGGATATATTTTTATACATTCATATATATATATATACTATATATAGCGGCTAGGATGATCAATATATATATATATCAATATACCTATATCTAAGCCGCGTATACAGCATGTATATATATATTTATTTATATGTAAGCCGTGTATAGAAGCCGATGTATATATAAGCCGCAAATAGATATCAGCTTGGACGATACATATATAAGTATATCTATACATATATATATATGTATGCATATTTCAATAGTATACAGATGCATAAGTGTACGCATCTGTTTTTTTGATGTGTGGCATGCATGCATGTATGCGCATACAGAGGGGTTGACCCTATATCTTAGAAACGCACATGATCGAGTAGGCGAATAGGTAGGTACATCATAACTAGGCGTTTACTTTACATGTATATACATGCATGCATGCCAAATAGATATATATATATATGCGTACACGTTTGCATCTGTACGCTATTAGAACAACACCTATAGAACAACAAATATATCTCTCTAACGCACATGATCGAGTAGGCGAAGAGATAGATACATCATAACTAGGCGTTTACTTTACATGTATATACATGCATGCATGCCGCACATAAACATATAAAAGACGCGTACATAAAAACAGATGCGTACAATTATGCATCGGCATACGATTGAAACAACACACATCTTAGAAACGTACATGCTTGAAAATTGAGGTTGACGCCTTGGGCGTTATAACCATTTCTCGTGGGTGTGTTGAGCGCTGCGGCAGCAATAAGAGAACTCCCCCATAAATAGTCCCTACCTATTCTAACCTTAGTAGTTAGTTTTGTAACGCTTCGAGACCGGCGGCCGACAACTGCTCCGTGCGTCCGCAGACCGTACGCCGTCCGAGGCTAGCCCTCGGCGACGGTGCGAACGCTTCAAAGCCGGCGGCCGACAACTGCTCCGTGCGTCCGCATACCGTACGCCGTCCGAGGATAGCCCTCGGCGACGGTGCGAACGCTTCGAAACCGGCGGCCGACAATTGCTCCGTGCGTCCGCATACCGTACGCCGTCCGAGGATAGCCCTCGGCGACGGTGCGAGATAGACACAGCATGACCAGGCGCTTGCTTCATAGCCATATACATGCATACATACCACACATAAACTTCAGAACACCTATGCATCGGGTTAGGGTTAACCCGAACTGTATACTAGATTGCAACATCATGACCAGGCGCTTGCTTCATAGCCATATACATGCATACATACCACACATAAACTTAAGAACATATTCGTACACCTATGCATCGGGTTAGGGTTAAAGGTGCTCTGCGCGCCTAAGTGAAACGACTTCAAGTTTCCTCTAATCAAAACGACGAAACTCTTAGTCGAAACTCGCTCATGTACATGAGCAAAGTGAATGTAACCATAGCGGTTAATTAGTAGCTGCAGAGCACCTTTAACCCGATCTGTACACTAGATTGCCATATAATACAAGCTCTCTAACGCACATGATTGAGTAGGCACCAGACGCTTGCTTCATAGCCGTATACATGCATACATACCACACATAAACTTAAGAAAATATTCTTACACCTATGCATCGGGTTAGGGTTAACCCGAACTGTATACTAGATTGCAACATCATGACCAGGCGCTTGCTTCATAGCCATATACATGCATACATACCACACATAAACTTAAGAAAATATTCGTGCACCTATGCATCGGGTTAGGGTTAAAGGTGCTTTGCAGCTACTAATTAATCGCTGTGGTTAAACTCGCTTTACTCATGTACATGAGCGAGTTTCGACTACGGGTTTCGTCGTTTTGATTAGAGGAAACTCGAAGTCGTTTCACTTAGGCGTGCAGAGCACCTTTAAGAAAATATTCGTACACCTATGCATCGGATTAGGGTTAACCCGATCTGTATACTAGATTGCGACATCATGACCAGGCGCTTGCTTCATAGCCATATACATGCATACATACCACACATAAACTTACGAACATATTCGTACACCTACGCATTGGGTTAGGGTTAAAGGTGCTCTGCACGCCTAAGTGAAACGACTTTGAGTTTCCTCTAATCAAAATGACGAAACTCTGAGTCGAAACTCGCTCATGTACATGAGCAAATCGAGTTTAACCATAGCGGTTAGTTAGTAGCTGCAGAGCACCTTTAACCCGATCTGTATATAGTCCTTTACAAGATATTGTTTTACTTCTACTCGTTTGTGCACAAGTCAATCGTCCTTACATTCTTCCGGCCCGCCTGCATTGCCCAAACTGTTGCAATACTATTGCACGGCTATTGGGCATTATACGACCCCTCCTCGACCTTCCTTTGGTATGCCACACACCATATAAAATTGGTAATAACAATTTCGTGTCAAAGCCAATCTGTAGACTAGATTGCAATATAAGACAAGCTCTCTAACGCACATGATCGAGTAGGCGAAGAGGTAAAATCGGAGGTTTGGGTTAGGGGGTTAAGGGTCAACCCTAACCCTAACCGAATTTCGCTCAGGTGCCTGAGCACAGCGAATTAACTTAGAGCGGTTACTTAGTAGCTGCAGAGCACCTTTAGGGTTCAACCGATACCCCTATTTCTCGGGGTGTTAACCCGAGATTGCAACATAATACAAGCTCTCCAACGCACATGATCGAGTAGGCGAAGAGATAGAAGCCCGAAGAGCCAGACGTCAGGAAGGAGCGCCACCACCTGATTTCAAATACAAAAGAAAAGGGTTAACTCTACTTTCGGATCAGTTCCGTGTGCGTGTGTGCTCGTGTGCTCATTGTATATTAACGGTCTGCCCGGGTGAATCCGCAAGCCCGACGAGCCAGACGTCAGGAAGGAGCGCCACCACCTGATTTCAAATACAAAAGAAAAGGGTTAACCCTACTTTCGGATCAGTTCCGTGTGCGTGTGCGCTCGTGTGCTCGTTGCATATTAACGGTCTGCGCGGATTATAATAACCCGTAAGCCCGACGAGCCAGACGTCAGGAAGGAACGCCACCACCTGATTTCAAAAAAAAAAAACGGAAAGGGACGTTTTAGGGGGGTGGGGGTAGGGTGGAGGTTGGGGCGAGGGTTTGGCCTTTACACGATATTGTTATTACCAATATTGTATGGTGTGTGGCATACCAAATGCAGGTCGAGGGGGGGTCGTATATTGCCCAATAGCCGTGCAACAGTATTGCAACAGTGTGGGTAATGCAGGCGAGCCGAAAGAACGCAAGGACGATTGACTAGTGCACACACGATTAGAAGTGAAACATTATCTTGTAAAGGTCAAATGGGGGTGGGGGCGGTGTGCGTGTATGAGTGTGCTCCTCGAAGCTGACCCGTTGGGTTAACCCTAACCTAACCGTCAGAAAAGAGCGCCACCCCTGAAACTTATATACAAAACGCAAAGGCACGTGTTAGGAAGGTGGGGTTGGGCTTACGGGTTAGCCACGGGTTAAGGGGTAACCCTAAGGGTTAACCCCCTAACCCCCGAACGCTTCTTTTTTACCTTTTGGGTTAAGCCCTTAACCCTAACTCCTGGTGGGAGTGGGGTAGAGATGGGGCGTGAAGGTTGTGTGAGTGTGGGTGCGCTTCAACCAACGTCAGGAAGGAGTGCCACCACCTGATTTTTTATACAACACAGAAAGCCAAGTGTTAGGGGGGTGGGGTGCTGCTGACACTATCGCAGCTAACAAGTGTCATATGATTAATTCGTACCAGTGGCAGTCTTCGTTGCACAACTGGAAGTAGCAGAGGACGATCGATATCTATTTCGTCTTAATTTCCTTTTCTTTTCTGTTGGAAGTACGCGATTAGAACACGCACGAACACTCTACAACAGCAAATACGTTTTAGATTCTGTTCTCACCAGTGGTAGTCTTCTTTGCACAGCTGGAAGGAGCAGAGGACGATCGAGATTTCGGCGCAGTTTTGTAATGATTGGTTACCATTTGTGGTTAAAGTTAAAGGTGACCGTGAGATAACCGCGAACACACGAATATACTATCGCAGCAAACATGTTTCTATATTCGCACCAGTGGTAGTCTTCGTTGCAGAGTTGGAAATAGCAGAGGACGATCGGGATCTCGGCGCAGTTTTGTAATGATTAGTTACAAATGTTCGGTTTACATTGGGGCTTAACGGTTGGGTTGACCTGAAAAGGGTCAAACCGAGGAAGCTTTTTATTCTATCCTTACCAGTGGTAGTCTTCGTCGCACAGCTGGAAGTGGCAGAGCACGATCGATATCTATTTCGTCTTAACTTTTTTTTCTTTTCTGTTGGGAGTCGGCGATTATAACACACACGAACACTCTACAACAGCAAATACGTTTTATAGTGTATTCTCACCAGTGGTAGTCTTCGTTGAAGAGCTAGAAGGAGCAGAGGACGATTGAGTTTTTTTCTTTTTTTTCTTATGTTTTCAGTACAGTGCGTGATTAATACACACACACACTATCACAGACGGTTTATAATACAAAGGGGACACGAGCACACACGCACAGGGAACTGATCCGAAAGTGGCTTTGGGAGCCTACGGGGAGCTCCCTTGAATACATCTAGATGCACGGGGGCGGAGTCTACGCCGCGATCCTAGTGGCCGCCTTAGGCGCCGGCCCGCCGCCCCCCGAGTGCCGCTGGGGCCGCCGCCCCCATCGTGGGGCAACGGCATGGCAAACACGTTGCATATTGTAGACACACCATTGGTAGTCTTCGTTGCACAACTGGAAGGAGCAAAGCACGATCGATATCTATTTTGTCTTAACTTTTTTTTTCTTTTCTGTTTGGAGTACGCGATTAGAACACACACGAACACTCTACAAGAGCGAATACGTTTTAGATTCTATTCTCACCAGTGGTAGTCTTCGTTGCAGAGCTGGAACGAGCAGCGCAGGATCGAGATTTCGTCGCCGTTTTGTAACGATTCGTTTCTATTTTTACTACACATTGGGGGCGACTAACCGTCCGATTAACACGAACACACTATCGCAGCAAACAAGTTAAAACATGATTATATTCGTACCAGTGATAGTCCTCGTTGCACAACTGGAAGTAGCAGAGGACGATCATTTTTTTTGGTTTTTTTGTATTTATATTCGCTTGCTGGGCTACAGTACGTGATGAGAACACAAACAAACACACACACACTATCGAAAGAAAACAGTGTTCCTGTTCTATTCGCACCAATGGTAACCCTCGTTGCAGAGCTGGAAATAGCAGAGGACGATCGGGATCTCGGCGCAGTTTTGTAATGATGAGTTACAAATGTTTGCTTTACATTGGGGCTTAACGGTTGGGTTGACCTGAAAAGGGTTAAACCGAGGAAGCTTTTTCTTCGATCCTTACCAGTGGTAGTCCTCGTTGCAGAGCTGGAAATAGCAGAGGACGATCGAGACGCTTTCATTTGTAAGTAATTTGTTTTCTGTATTGGAGTACGTGATTAGAAGAGCACATACAAACACACGAACACAGTAAACACATGCCCCATTCTATTCTCACCAGTGGTAGTCCTTGTTGCAAAGCTGGAAGGAGCAGAGGACGATCGAGATATCGTTTTTTTTTATTTTTTTCTGTTGGGAGTACGTGATTGAAAAACACACAAACACACGATCGCAGCAAACACGCGTCTTGTTCCATTCGCACCAGTGGTAGTCTTCGTTGCAGAGCTGGAAATAGCAGAGCACGATCGAGATTTCGGCGCAGGTGATGACGAGGATGAGCAAAACCAGAGCGAGGAAGCCAAACACGTAGTAGAAGCGCTGAAAAAACAAGAAAGTTGTATCGGGTAGGTGTCTATGCACCAAGTCAAAGGTGCCCTGCAGCTACTAATGAACCGCTATGCGTGAATTTGCTTTGCTCAGGTACCTAAGCGAGTTTTCACTACGAGTCTCGTGGTTTTATTATAGGAAATTCGAAGTCGAATCACTTAGGCGCACAGGGCACGTTTGAAGTCAGACAGGAACAGAGGAGGCACGCCCAGAAAGGTAGAAAGGACGCGGGATGAGCAGAACCAGGGCGAGGAAGCCACACACGTAGTAGAAGCGCCAACACATGAAAAGAGGGTTAGATAGGGTTAGGGGTTAACCCCCCTATTCATATGCCTATCCATCGATAATGTGCATCTCGGGTTGACCCGAGTGGAAGCGTGCCCAGAAAGGAAATCAAAGACGAGGATGAACAGAACCAGGGCGAGGAAGCCGCACACGTAGTAGAAGCGCCGGGGGGGGCAAAGAGGGCTAGGGGTTGGCCTTCACACGATATTGCCATCACCAATAGTGTATGGTGCATGCCATAAAGGGGGGGGTCGGTGGGAGGGTGTATGTTGCGCAATGGTTGTGCAACCGTAATGCAATAGGGTAGGCTCTGCATGTGGAGGGGGCAATAAAAAGATGATTGACTCCCACAATACAGCTTTGAAGTAAAACAATATCTAGTGAAGGCTAAGCTAGGGGGGGGGTAGGGGTTAACCCTCCTATTCATGTATCTATCCATCTATAATATTCATAGGGTGAACCCGAGCAGCACCAGAGCGAGGAAGCCGAACACGTTGTAGAAGCGCTGAAAAAAAACGAAGATAATGACACAGTGTTGAAGGTGCCCTGTGCACCTAAGTGATTCGACCTCGAGTTTCCTATAACCAAACCGACGAAGACGCTTAGTCGAAACTCGCTCAGGTTCCTGAGCAAAGCGAATTTAACTATAGCGGTTCATTAGTAGCTGCAGGGCACCTTTAAGTAGGTAGCAACGCGTTCGCGCTCGGGTTAGGGTTTGAAAGTTAACCAAGTTAAGGTTAGCCCCTTAGCCGGGGGGG
>Ga0209491_10011455_pt1 | contig 10450 bp, 9 predicted proteins | sample BON02_FD_187213 | JGI IMG/M metagenome (GOLD analysis project Ga0209491, IMG submission 187213) | Freshwater microbial communities from Lake Bonney liftoff mats and glacier meltwater in Antarctica - BON-02 (SPAdes) (version 2) | ecosystem: Environmental > Aquatic > Freshwater > Ice > Glacier...
GACAGGAAGAGAAAACCATGTTTCAGTCCCAGCTGAATTGTCACATTTCTTCCCGTTTAAAAACGTGTTGTACCAGCGGGGCAAAAATGTGACGTTTTTCGGGAAAGATGTGACAAAAAACGTCACCAGTTAAAACAAGTATTTTCATGTGCGAGAGCGTCTCACATTCTTAATAGAAATGTAACAAATGTGACGCGTCACATTTTTGTCACCGAAAAAAGTGACAAATGTGATGTCACTCACCCAAATCTAAGACGGGAACCTGGGAAGAAATTTGGCTAAGACTGACCCTAAGTACCATGATGATCACCACCCAGGTACGCCACCATACCCATCTTGATCTGTCAACATGTCATGTCTGTTCTGTTAAACATATGATGATACTATGATGCGTGAGTACCTCCCCGAACTCTGGTACAATCCCTAACCATTGCATGCGCGTGGTCTAGGTCTCTGTCTTTTTCTAGTGCGCTGGTCAGTGATCTGCTGCCAAGACTGTTGTTTCATGGCTTGGCCAAAGAAGCATTGCCCAAACAGTATCTCAAGGTCACAATATGTACGAGCACTGCTTGGGAGGACACCAGGCTTATTTGGTGCCTTTCCTACTCTAGTGGGGGGGCTCCATTGATCCCTGGGCGCTACGGTTCTTGGTAGTTAGGGAGATTGATTGTGGGAATTGGTTAGCCCGAGGATACATGCCACCCCACCAACATTGTGAACTGCTTTGCCCACTAGATAGGGGATCTGCTTGGGTCTGCCATAAACTAGGTAAGGTTCCGGTCCCCCGGTCCAGGGCAGGCTCTTGGCCGTTTTCTAGTGCGCTGGTCTGTGATCTGCTGCCAAGACTGTTGTTTCATGGTTCGCCATTGGCGCATTGCCAGAAGAGTATCTCAGTCACAATTTTGACAAGCACTGTTTTGAGGACACTAGGCTTTTTTCTGGTGCCTTTCCTACTCTAGGGGGAGGGCACCATTGATCCCTGGGCGCTACGTTTCTTGGTAGTTAGGGAGATTGATTGTGGGAATTGGTTAGCCCGAGGATACATGCCAGCCCACCAACATTGTGATCTGGTGTACCCACTCGCAGGGCATTGGGTCTACCATAAACTAGGTAATGCACTGGTCCCCCGGTCCGGGACAGGCTCTTGGGTCCTAATTGGCTAATCGGGTGCTTACCATCCGCTTAGTCCAGTGATTAGGTTGGGTCTTCGAAACCCAAGAAAGAAAGAAAGAGGGACTGTATGAATGCCGCTTTCATGCCTCCCAGAAACACGAAGATTCTAGGTGAAGGAAGACCACGCGGGGCCCGCCAAAGGGGCAAGCAGTCGAACCGTAGTCCACGACCGGACTACTGACGTAGCGAGACAACATGACACAGGTAGGCCACAAGGTGACAAAAGTTCCGGGGGATTGAACACCGCACCTGGAGAGCAGACACGTTGAGCCATGCTGTCTATTGTAAGATATACAGTATTGAAACATACTACGGGGGAGAAAGGTTGAGGGGGGCATCTTGATAGGGGGTTTGTGTGAGGGTGCATTCCTGTGAATGCACAGGGAGCCCAGTGGGATTGCAGGTGTATCTCTGTGAACGCACAGGTAGACCAGTGGGATTGTAATGTCTCTGGAGATGGACCAGGAGCCCAGCGGGATTGCGTTGGTTCTATACTCTATATTGAAAAATAATAAGTAGTCCAAACGTGATCTTGACACAGAAACCCTGCGGCCAACGCTCGAGCAGGGTTGCGGGAAGCAAGCGCCGAGCGCTAGCATTTTATTTTTCCATACGAATTTGATATTTGTTCTTAATATCAATATGTAGAGGAGAGTTGGATCTAGGTCTGTGCATGATTTCGGTACTTGCAGAGAGAATGTGACTGCACAGCGCCGTCTTCCAACTTATAAACGTATTTGGCCGCAAATTCGTTAGAAGTTTGCACTGCGAAGCCGGGGGGCTTTGTTTCTAAAATGAAGCTGAGGTCAACTTCTTCCTGAGGCTTGACTTGAACTACGTCAAAATATCATGAAAATCTTGAGATATGCTTGTTCTTACAAACTCGTTAGTGGAAAAAGCTTGGGAATTTGAGTCAAAAAATGAGCCTTATACTAGCGTTCATCAATCTTGGGTCTGCTCTTGAAAAAGTGATGTTTGAACAGTGAGGAAAAGTTTTGGTCTTCTTCGGAGGACTGTGAAAGTGATGCGTGTCCAGTAGGATTCTACCTCACGTCATGTTCATCTCAGCCTCTCATGCTCAAAGTCTCTCATCCCGTCATGCAATCCCTTGTAATGGTAGTTATTGCCACCAACTATCATGGGCCCCGACACACAAACATCCTGGCTTCCCAGTACCTGTGCTTGTCGTCTCAGAGAAGTGTGTTCTCGCTCTCGCAGTACAACCCCATGTACCACAGTCATTAATGTTTGACTACACATCCTGACTTCCCAGTCCCTGTATTGGTCATGTCATGATCGTGCGCCTCCGCAATTGGTCTGCCCAGCCCTCCACCCTGAGATGCACCCTCGCACACAACCAACTGCTTCTGCTTCTTCCACCTCTAAGAACGTGTGGCGTGTATGTGTGACGTCAGAGATGGTGATCGCTCGCATTGCCATTGGGTGGTGATATTGTGAGTATGAAAAGTTGACTAACGTATCAGAAATCAAAATTTGTGACCGCGATTTCTGATGTCATACCTTTTTGGGGTCAATGTGGGGTCGTGACAATTTTTGCGCCCCTTGATGATGCGTTGATTGACCTGACTGAAGCCAGGCTAAATCGCAACCACGCGTGGACCCCAAAAAGGTATTTCGATTTTCATACCAAAAGACGTAAAAAAGGGCCCGGTCGAATAAGTTTAGACGAGGGGAGACCAAGCCAGCCTGCCCCAACCTAACAAGGCTGTACTAGCAGGGCTCACAACCCGCATATCACACGCGAAACCGCGACAACCAGCGAATCCTTCTTCGTCTTCATTTTGCTCATCAACTGCTCTTACAACAAAGAACGCTTTTTGCATGCAGGAAGAAGTGCCAGGTCAGGTTTGGTGGGGGTGTAGTGTCAGATTGGGCAAAAGCGTGGTGGACCCTTTGGGAACCACTATGTTGCTGCAATCAGAAACCATGGGCAAAAACGATGTAGTTCCATCAGATGAAATGAATGCCAGCTGGGCCAGGCGCCTCCTTGCGCCCTGGTATTGGCCTGTACAGTATGGGGCGTTGCCTGCACACGCATCCTCTGGTGCAAGTAACATGGGACAGGAGCACCACAGCAACAGCAGCACTAAGGTGGTCACCAGCAAAGAAAAAAGACACGCAAAGAGAAACAGACCAACAAAAAGCAAAAAATATGGAAGCAGGCAGGACAGCAGTTGCAACTCTCAACTTTCCGGCAAGGTTCGTGGTGTGGCTGTTCTACAAACAAACAAGCAAAGTTACAACACGGAACAGGAGAACAGACAGCGTCTGCTACAGTGAGGTTGCCAGAAGCAGGACCAGAGGTACCAAAAGTGGCTGATTCAATGAAAGACTTGCAACCCATGGACAAAAGCGCAGACAACAGTGTGGATGTGAACAGCAGTGGTAGTGGAAAGAATAAGTCAAAGTAGATTCTTGACAAAGACAACAAACAACTGCAGCGTCGTAACACAAGACAGTCAATGGCCAATACAGTTCAAGAAGGCAAGGGACTCAAACTGCTGTTGCGGGGTCTGAAACAGGTTAATACAGCAGACAAACAGGGTAAGGGTATGGCACGAGCACGGGGCTTAAAAGCACAAACTGAAAAGATCAAGATGTACATAAATGGGGCAAACGTGCAAGTGCAAGACAAAGGGAGGGCTGCAGTTGAACCCGAATGCAAGTGGCATCTAACAAGCAATGACATGATCAGTGTTACTGCCTCTGTGACTTTGTCACCAGGTATCTTGCAGACACTACGTACGTGCTCCATGGGTGCAGCGTGCACCTACAAACATAGTCAATGGGACAAGGCTTTGAACAGACATCAGACAAATACACTTGTAGTACAGTAGTTTCTTCATGTACACTTTAGTAGTTTAATGGCCTTCAAAACTACTCTTTTTTGATGATCTATTGATCTAAAATAAACATCAGTTTTTGATGTTCTGATGGGGATTAGCATGGTGAGGTAGACGTGGGGTGCCACAATGATCAAATGCTCATCAAGGCAAAGAGCAATATTCAGTGTGACTGAGACACGGTTCCTAGTGGTATAACTCAGTCATACATGAAAACACACGGTGTGTTGTTCGCATCACACAAACACTTCAAATCCAGATTCTAGAGGGACTTCCCAACAAACTGTACCAAGCTCATCAACAAAGGGCACCAGACCTATTTGGCCCGACTTTCCAACCAATAAGCGGGTACACTCCCATTCTTGACGGCGAGTTCACAGACCAGCCCAAAGCAATGACACACATCTAATCAATGCAAACTAGACCGTACACCTAAACAATGAACCTAGACCGTTTGAAGAGTGAATTTAAAATGGATACCAATGAGACGTCAACAGCCCTGCGCTGCGTCCTTCCCTGGTACTACAAGATTTTCAGGGAATCCCAGCCCGGGCCTTTTAGCAGAAATATTGATGATATTGCCTGTAATTCAGAAAACTACTGTCCGTTCCTGTTTTCGAGATTCTGTGAGAAAAATAGACACTGTCCGTTCTTGTTTGTGAGATTGTGGGTGAAAAATAGGAAGTGTCTGTTCTGAAAAAAGAAATTGTGGAAAAAAATATTCTCCAAAAAAAAAGCGCCCAATCAATCTGTTCGGGAATGAGAGCCTGATTCATGGCTGCTAAGGAAAATACAACATAATCAGTGCTGGTGATGACAATTGCGAAACAACTGAAAAATTTGGATGACCCCATATTTTGGAGATTCGCGCAGCAGTAATCCACTTGCATGCGCCTCGCATTTCTCTGCTGTTATTACCGAGCTGCTCATTTCCCAACATGCACCCTGCAACAAACTCCTTTTCTTGGTACAAAAGTTCCATTTTCTACTGATTGCCCAAGAATTACAGGGAATATCATTGGTATTCCTGCAAAAAGGCTGGGATTTCCCGAAAATCTTTGGTACCAGGGAAGGACGCTGCGCTGGCAGCTCCCAGGCCATGGTCTGGGCAGGTCCAACATTCGTTTGGCCTCAATGGTGAGGTGTGACCCGGAATCGAACCAACAGGTAAGGAGAACAGTCCCTACCTTTTAACCAATTGAATCACAAAAGACCATGTCACACGTGACGGCCAGTGGACGAAATCCTTCCGCTGCCTCACCTGCCTTCACCTCGCCTTCCGCTGCCTCACCTGCCTTCACCTCGCCTAGCGCAGGTCAGTCCTTTCGTTTTGTGTCTTCCTGTTGTTGGTTCTTTTCAGTTTGTTGTTGGTTGTTTGTAGTTTTACTGGTGCTGTCGAATATAAGTTGAATTTGTGGGGTGTTGACATTTGAGTTTGTTTGTGTTCATGCTCAGGTCATGTACGTCAAGTTGTTTCGGCGTTAAACTTAGCCGGATGGTGGATCAATCACAAGACCACATTTCCCACACTTTATGAAGTGTTTTTGTTCGTGATGGCACATCTCATGTCATCAGCGCAGATAGAAAGAGACTTTAGTGCTGCAAGTTTGGTGTTGCCGTCGAATAGGGGTAGTATGGATGCAAGATACTTTCAAGCTCAGCTGTGTGCTCTTGTGAACTTTCTCCACTTGGTGCACCCAGAGGATATGTCTCCTAAATCCATGTCAGCCAAAGAAGTGTGCAGAGCGCTACCAGCTCATGGTTTCGGCGTGCCAGACTTGTATCCCGAAAGGGTCTATGATGACTCCCACGACGAGGGATATGACAGTGCGTGACACTTACGCACAGTGTATAGTACTTTCAAACAAAGTTTGTTTAGTGTGTTGATGTCACAATGCAGACGAATTAAACTCTAAACAAAATATACCCATGTGTTCGAGTGTATGGTCACGGTTGTCTTCGGTCTTTTTGTGGAAATTTGGTTGTTGTTTTCCCTCTCCAATATGACAGTACTTTGAAGAAAAAATTTCAGTCGAAAGAGTTTTTCGAAAAATGGAATGACAATAAGAAACCCAAAAAAATCTGAGAAAAGAGAGTTGGGAAAGGACAAGTGGTACAACCAAATGGGACAGGTTGGGACAGGTTGTAGTACGTGGGACAAGTGGGACAGGGACAGGGGGGTCTCCATATTGGGTGGGACAGGATGGGACTGGGACAGGGGGGTCTGCAGATTAGGTGGGACAGGTTGGGACAGTGGACAGGTCTCTGTCCAGCTGAACCAGTCCACTTGTCCCAAAGTGGGACTACAAGGCCGTGCATATTTCACACTGATTCCGAATCATTAATTGGAAACCAGGTCCGAGGGTACCGGGACTCTCTATTAGAAACTGCGCGGGACGTCCCAATAATCGTGTCCTAAGGCGACCTAAGCTGAGCGCAATAGATGTGACAGCAACTTAAACAATCTATGAGCGTTTCGTGTTGGTTCCAGGACCGTGCTCATTTGCGCCCTTTGTCACGATGTCCTATGCGCCCACACCCCCCCCGCTCAGACAACAACTATTTCTCAATTCCACTGTCTTTTCGTGCAAACTTTTCCCCGGAGTGGGCCCCTCAAAAATTTGTCAGCCCTGTTCTTGTGGTAATCTGAGGAACTCTTCATTTTTGCCCATGGGATTAATGATACCTGTTATAATATAAGTACTGATCACAAATCCCATGAGGTTAGTGAACCTAAAACCGCACTGGCGGCTGCTGCGGCAGCGCATGCATTGGTCAGAAAGTCTGGAATGGGCATCGAAGGGAGAGCTGTTCGCGAAGAGTAGCACCAGGACTGGTTGACTTGGTCAACAATGAGCTCAAACATTTTTATGTCATTCTCACAAAACTGAATGGATCAGAAAGTGGGAGGTATGTGTTTCATGTCTCATGCATGAGGTCATCATTACCCATTCACAGTGTGCCACGGTGACACTCCTGCAACAGCAATATTCTAACATACCTGTTGTATGGCAGGTCCATCAAGCTCATATCCTCTTCAGAGGAAGAGAACAACAAGTGGGTCACAGCTATTCGTCACCAAGGATTGGGCCCCACAAATTTTTTCCCTGAGTGGCTCCCTCAAAAATTTGTCAGTACCTTTCTCTTGGTAATCTGGTCGACTTCCTCATGTCCTGCTGGGCAGGTCCTGACCAGAGCATGGAAAACGAAACTTGAAATTATTTGAAACTTTCTTTCCGAGGCTTTCTTTCGTTCTTTCTTTTTTGGGTGGCGAAGATCCAACCTAATCACTGGACTAATCGGGGTGGTGAACACCCAATTAACCACTTAGGACCCAAGAAACCGTCCCGAAGCCGACCAAGTTTTGAGGCCAACCCTACTGGTAAGTAACACAGTTCACAATGTTATGGGCTGGCATGTATTCTCGGGCTAACCAATTCCCACAATGAATCTTGCAAACTAACACGAAACGTAGCGCCCAGGGAGTGGTGCCCCCCCACTTGGGTAGGAAAGGTCCCAAGTCGTCCTTGCCGCCATCACAATGTGAACCCACTGTTCCCTTTTTGGGTTTGTTGGCTATTGTGTGGGCTGTGGCGGCTGAATGTCAATTGTTCCATTTTTCAATTTGGCCAACATCAAGTTCTTGTATTTTGTCTTGTTTTCAATTTGTCAAAGTGTCATGTTCCTGTGTTACTTTGTCTTTTTTATTTTTCCCTACTTTTTCCCGACTTGCGGCCGCCGCAATTCGATTTCCCAATTCTGTTCCAACGAGACGGGCGCCGCACCTTAGGAGACCTTGGAGGGTAAGACATTGTTATAATATGGAAAATTAGGTAGACACAAGGACAACGGTGGACTCTCGTGTTTGATTGGCCTCAACTCGGACTTATATCGCCTGTGCGGTTCCCTTCATGGTCTAGATGTTTAGATACATTCTAGGCTCGGGGGTTGAGTTGAATTAATAAAGAGACAACTGTGGCAACAACAACAACAGTATGCATTCATCAATAGAAATATAGAGATGTAGGGGGGTACACAAGGAAAACAGTATTCATGGGCAGGTCCACCGCACTCGAGTAGTGGGAAGTTCTCACACATCAGCATCATATTTTTAGGAAAAGAGCATGGGCATAGAACACGACTGGCATGGTAGCGAAGGTCCTACCTGTGCGGTGAAAACACCTTCCTTCGTGGCTACCATCAACATACTTCCACATGTCACCAATACTTGGATGATGTCACAACGAGAACGTGAACTAGACCGTAGAAGATTGATTTCGGTGAAATTTTTGCCCATGGGATTAACGATTAGTACCTTTTATAATACAAGTACTGATCACAAATCCCACGAGAGTAGTGGATCTTGAAAAACTGTACTTGCGTTTTCGTGACGCCGGTAGCCGGGACCACTTTCCCAGACGCACATTTCTAAACGAGTTTTCATGGACGAGATTTCAAGTTCTGCCTTACTTGATATCCAACTGACATTACTTTGTGTTTGTGGAGTGGATTCATTTCTTCCCGAATTAGAACATTTGTAGAAAGACGTTTTCACGGTCTCTTTTCCAAAAAGAAGGATTCGAAATCAGGGGGTGTTCCTTCGTTTCTGAGTTGAAGCTGAGGTCAACCTCCTCCGCAGAGAAAAACTTTCCCAACGAGATTACTTGGATTACTTGAAAAACAGAGCAAAATCTGGAGATATGGCCGTTCTTGAACTCACGTTTAGAAATGTGAGTCTGGGAAAGTGGTCGAAAAATTGATCCGGCTACCAGCGTGAAGATGCGTTTCCAAATCACTCCAACTCGCACAGGGGGTCTAACATGAATTTCAAAACTAGGTAGGTCCTACAAATGCGGAGGACGACCAGATCACTGTTCCTCATTTTTGAGGATGTTTTGAATCTTTACAGGGAAATCGAAAAATAAGTGCAGTGTGAGCGGTGGAGTTGTGGGCGCCGAGGGCTTGGTGGAAAAGTGCTGCGCAAATCTGCGTGAACCTGAAATCAACACCAACGCTCATAGATTGCCATTGCTGTCATAACTGTTGCGCTCAGCTTGAGACGTTTTGTGGGACACACTTGTTGGGGCTTCCCGCGCAGTCTCAAAGAAACTCTTTAAGAGAGGCTGACAGATTTCGTTTAGGACCTAGTTTGAATTTAAAACAACGACGAACTCGTTACAACCGTCATTTTTTTACTACAGGCTTCTCTTTTGACCAAAAGGTAGATATAGGACATAGAAGAATGCAATTTGGTGAGGGGTGGAGGAGGGTACAACCAAAGTTCTTGTATATACTTTGCCAAGGGATGTGGGGTTTGGGTGTTTGCGGGTGTTAATTAAGTGGTTTGGGTGTGGAGAATAATTCTAGGACATATCCTTAGCGTGCACACTGGCCCAGCGACACTTTCTGTCTTTCTTTCTTTCTGGGATTTCGAAGACCCAACCTAATCACTGGACTAAGCGGATGGCCAGCACCCGATTAGCCATTTAGGACCCAAGAACCTGTCCCGGACCGGAGGACCGGAGCATTACCTAGTTTATGGCAGACCCAAACAGATCCCCAACCTATTGGGTAAAACACATCACAATGTTAGTGGGCTGGCATGTATCCTCGGGCTAACCAATTCCCACAATCAATCTCCCTAACTACCAAGAAACGTAGTGCCCAGGGATCAGTGGTGCCCCCCACTAGGGTAGGAAAGGCATCAAATAGGCCTAGTGTCCTCCCAAGCATTGCTCGTCAAAATTGTGACTCAAGAGACTGTCCGGACCGGAGGACCGGAGTCTTACACAGGTGTCATCGGTTGAATCGATCACAAAATGATCTCGATCAATTATCGATGATCGACGATCGACCGCAATTCTCCGTAGGTGTAATCGAACCGACCGTCGATATCGACCGTGTTCTCCAGTAGGTGGAATCGAACCAACCGTTGATATCGACCGTGGCTAACCGACCGGTCGATTAATCGGTGGATTAGTGTCGATATTTGTATTTGTGTTGGGACCATTTCTCACCACCTGTGGCACCATTCACTTCTTGGTGGATGATTGTCCGGTATCATTATTCACCACTGACCATAGGTCATTGGTCCTTTTTTATTTTTTCGCAAATTTGTCGGTCGATATCGGCCGTCGACCGATTTTTTTTGTATGAATCGACCTGGATGGTCGATATCGACCAATTTTTGTATACTATCAATCGAACTGACCATCGATATCGACCGTAATTCTCCTCAAGTGTAATCGAACCGACCGTCGATATCGACCGTGTTCTCCCGTAGGTGCAATCGAACCGACCGTCGATATCGACCGTGACTGACCGACCGTTGGTTAAAACCAACCGAACCTGACCGACCGTCGGTTAAAATCGACCGAACCAACGACACCTGTGGACTCGCATTACCGTAGGTG
>Ga0209491_10011456_pt1 | contig 10449 bp, 7 predicted proteins | sample BON02_FD_187213 | JGI IMG/M metagenome (GOLD analysis project Ga0209491, IMG submission 187213) | Freshwater microbial communities from Lake Bonney liftoff mats and glacier meltwater in Antarctica - BON-02 (SPAdes) (version 2) | ecosystem: Environmental > Aquatic > Freshwater > Ice > Glacier...
CACTGTTCTGGGCTTCCAGATAGATCTGAAACTTTTTCTCGGCGCTCAGAAACCGTCGTTTCTTGGGATCGGTTCCTTTGGATGGTTTGCTCCTGCTCATGTTGTCCGTTTCATTTTGCGAACGCCAGGGGGAGGGACTGGTTCCGGTCGCCCTTCGGGCTCCCTCCACCAGTCCCTCCCCCCCTCATGCCTTGTAGTGTATTGATTCTTCCCTTTGAGGTCACGGACTCAGAAACGGCGGGGAAAACTCACGTCATGATCACCACCGACATTCAAGAAAACGACGTCGGCGCGATGATGAACTGAAACGCGATTATCAACTGATGTGCGACGCGCTGGGAAAGGTGATTGTCGGCTGGCGATCGGAGACCAGACCCGTTTTTCTTCACTCGAACTCACGTGCGACAAGGTTCGCAAGGCCGGCCAGTGCGATTCCGAGCAATTGGAAAAGATCGCCAAAATCGACCCGTAGTATACCTCCCTTTTCGCGACGTTCCTTCAGAAACTGAATGCAATGAAGGACCCGGACGGTTCCAGTGTGCTCAACAACTCGATGCTCTTCTACGGCGGCGCCAACGGCAACCGTCACAATCACGACAACTTGCCGGCCATCGTCGCGGGCGGAGGTGGGGAAACCTTGCAACCAGGTCGCTACCGCAAACTCTCGTCGGAGCCGATGACCGATCTCTTCCTCAGCATGGCCGACCGCATGGGCGTAAAAAACCTCGAACACTTCGGCGATTCAACCGGCCGGGTAGGATCAATTTAGCAAAACCGCAAGTGACTCCGATACTTCGGGAACGTCCGTCTAACGGGCCAACAGTTCCGCCTCGGTCCAGGGTTTTGAACGATCTGACGTTTGGCGGCGGATGGTCTCAATCTTATCGACAGTGATCGGCGACGCTCCGGCGCCAAATTCTTTGCGCACGTAGGTCAGGACATCTGCGATCTGTTGATCACTCAACCCGCCGAATGCTGGCATTCCCAGCGGCGCGGCGGAAGTGAACGTCTGTCCGTTAACGGACACCGGACCCGACAGTCCGTGAAGGATGATCTTGCTTAGACGGTCGGGATCGCCCTTCACCCAGTCGGAACCTGCAAGCGCCGGATAAACACCGGCCAGCCCCTTGCCCTCCGGCTGATGGCAGGCGAGGCAAGCCATGCTGTAAAGCTCCTCGCCCGGCGAGGCGGGTTGAGGAATTTCGCCAGCCAGTTCGCGCAAATACTCCTCCTGTTTTGCGTTGGCGAACTGGAATTTCCCGCCGCCCAAGGCTGCCTTCCAATTTGGCTCAAGTGCGCGCGCGCTTTGGCGCAACGCATAATCAAGAAAGGGATCGGTCTGATGATTCAGCGCTTCCGTGGCGACCGAAACCGCGTCCGTTTGGGGCAGGTAGCTTGCCGAAATCACCGCGCACAAACGCACACGCGGATGCTCATCACAAACGGCGCGCCGAAGCGTCTCCAACGGTCGATCGAGAGCCTTTCCCCACGGACCGATCAACAGCGCACCGTAAGCACGCACACGAAAATCATTGGCGGCGAGCAGCTGGTTCAAGAGTTCCGGTCGTGCGGCTTCGTGCGCTTCGAATACTCCGGCAACCTCCAGAAGCAATCGCTCTCGATCACGTGTGTCGGGTGACAGACCGGCAACCCACGCGTCGGCAGCGGGGAGCACTTCCCCTGCTGACCGATAAAACAACAGGCGCTTCGCCTGGTAGCGCGTCCATCGTTCAGGTGAACGGAGTTGCTCAAGCAACTGCGCAGCGGTCATCTCGGCGAGGTCGGGCTGTTTGACCGGCGCATAACCCTTCGCAGAGACGCGCCAGATGCGGCCGTGCATCTTGTCACGTTGAGGATCGGCATAACTCGCCTGGTAGTGGCCGATGACCGGATTGTACCAATCAGCCAGATACATCGCGCCATCCGGCCCAACGCTGACATCCACCGGGCGGAAGGCGTTGTTCGACGAAGTCATTACTCTCGGCAACTGGGTGGTTTTGAAACCCGATCCAGCATCTTCAAAACGGTGCAATTCCACCACGGAACCAAAGTAGCCACCAATCAACGCCGTGCCCTGAATTTCCTCCGGCAGCGCTCGTGTGCCGATGATGTCGATGGAGGTTGTCTTCGGTGACGTCTCGAACAGAGGACCGACGGAGTGATACTGTTCGGGCGAGTTGGCATAGGACTGGTTGGCGGACTCCCGCGATCCGCTCCCGGTCGGATTCGCTCCGCGCACCATGCCGGGCACCGTCCAGTAACCGTTCGGTCGATCCCCCGACTTGTGGAAAACCTGTCCGTAGTCATCCACGGCAACGCCCCAACAATTCGCTCCGGCCATGCCGCCGCCAAAAAATCCTTCCACCCGCAACGTTTGAGGTCTCAACCGCCAGACACCAGCGCGATCGAGACGCGAAATACCCCACGGCGTTTCCACAACCGACATGGCGTGCAGACCCTGCGTAAACCACAGGCTGCCGTCGGGACCATGCGAAATGGAGTTGATCAACTGATGCGTGTCGCCAATGCCGAACCCTGAAAAAATTACCCGCCGACTGTCCGCGCGACCGTCCCCGTTCTCGTCGGCTAGAAAAACAAGTTGATCAAAATCACAGACGTAGAGACCGCCCGGCCCCGGCTCCAGACCCTGGACCATCGTGAGGCCTTCCGCGAAACGCGACGAAACATCCGCGCGACCGTCGCCATCCGTGTCTTGCAGCATGACGATGTAATCCCGGCGCGGCGCGCTCGCCAAAGACTGCGGATAGGAAGGCGAACAGGCCACGTAGAGCCGGCCGCGTTCATCCCAGGCGAACTGCACGGGATTCACGACATCGTCGTGCTCAGAAGCAAACAGGTTGACCTCATATCCTTCCGCCATTTCAAACGTCGCAAGCTGTTCCTCCGGCGACATTCCTTCCGGCGAATCAACCGGCTTGGGTGGCTCCGGTGCGGCCAGCGGTTTCACGTTCTCACCCCGGGCGATTGACTGAATGCGCAAGTCGAGATTATCGATCATCGGTTGCCGCGCTTCGAAGGAACCGCGCAACGAAAGTTCGCCGCCACTCGCGCTTCCGAACAGTTGTGAGACACGATCTCCGTACGCAAACGACCAGTTCGCCGGTCGCCAGCTGTCGAACCACAACCGGTTCTTCGCCACGATCGCTTCCTGCAACGCGGCACCGTCCCTGGTTGCGGCTGGCGACGCGGAGCCAAGCTGACCTGCGATGACCCTGGCGATCTCGTTCAACCCCGCTTCATTCAAGTGAATGCCGTCACTGGTGAGCTGGGAAGACTCCGCATTCCGATTGGCGATCGGCGTGAAGAGATCGACAAAGACTGCGCCTCGTTGACTGGCGATCTCGCGCACCGCGTTTGCGTAGGCAGCGACCGCACCATTGAGCTTGGTCAGATCCGGAGCATGCGAGGCACCGGACCGCTCGAACGGCATCGGCGAAACCAGCACCAACCGATGGGTCTGCCCGGCGAACTGATCGAGCAACCGATGATAGGCAGCTTTGAATTTGGTGATGCGTTCAATTCCATCGAAGGCCTCCATCTGACCAAATTGCGCGATGATCACCCCGGCTTCGGCAGTTTGAAGTTGATCGAGCCACGAACCAAAATTCAGATCGCGCCACTGCTTGTAAACAGTGTCGGCCTCCCAGGCCATCGAACGGAATCGCGGATTCTTTGCAGCGAACCCCGTCGCCAATAACGCTTCCAACGGACCGGCCTTCTGTTCGCGCACAAAGTTCTCCTGTCCGACGAAAACGACGACCTCGTTTGTCTTAAGATTGAACTTCGCGTTCTCAAACGCCGGATGAGGAAGTGCAGGTTGGCCGCTGCCAAACCGGCTCAAGACCTCGCCCTCGAGCGGCACTTCCGAGATCGGCAGTTCTTCGATGAAAATATTCCTGAACGAAATCTCCGCTTTGCAGTTTCCGTGAATCTGCAGGGCAATCGGCCCTTCCTGTTCGATCGACTTGTCGGACTCCACCCAGGTGGCGGTATGTTGTCCATTCAGTGAAACACGAATCTCCGGACCGACCGCAACGATTTCATACGTATTCCAGTTGCCAGGTTTCTCGATTTGCTGAACGAGATTCGTGTCCGCCGAAGCGAGCATTGTCCGACGCCGTGACTCGTCGTAGATGAAGCCCGAGTAACCCGCGCCGATATCCGCCTGATAACCGATCATCTCGTTGGCGGGATCAGCAACGCGGCGGCTTCGCAATTGCACGCCGCCGTTCACGAAACCCTCGGTGCCGACCAGTTTGTAATCCAGCGTCAGGCGAAAGTTGCGATACGCCTTCCGCGTCGCCAGGAATTCATTCTGTGGATTGCCGTCGAGCGATCCGCCGACGATCACACCGTCTTGAATCCGCCAGACATCGTTTGTGTTGCCCTCCCAACCATTGAATGATTGACCGTCAAAGATACTGACCGGCGCCGCAGCCATTTTCACGGCCAGCATGAGACTGAGTAAACTGACGCTGATTCTTTTCATACGGTGGAACCTGAAGACTACAATCCCGAGAAATACATGGACAGACCAATTTAAACACCGGATGACGGAACAACGCGAAGGGATTTAGATCACTCACCTGTCGAAGGCGTCACTCCGTCGGGGCGATCCCGATCAGAAAATGCTCCACCCGATCCAGCATGGCGGCATCATAAAACCCGGCCCCGCCATGAACGCCGCCGTGAAGGTTGATGAACTCAACGGGACGATTCATCGACTCGTAAACCGCCTGCAACTCCACTGATTGATTGACCGGCATCTGCGGATCCTGATCACCGTGAATCAACAGCAACGGCGGATCATTCTTGTCCACGTGAGCGACCGGGCTCGCGAGCCGGGCGAGTTCCGGCACTTTGTCAGGCGCATCACCAAGCAATAGTTCAAGCGCGGGAACACGAACGCTCAGTCCGTGCGGCGTGCTTTGGGCAAGAATCGTTTCGAGATTTGACGCACCATAGAAACTCACGATGCCCTGCACGTCGCTGCTTTGATCAAGGTGATCACCCACCGTTCCTTCGAGCGCCCAGTTTCCATTCGACACACCGACCAGCGCAGCCAGATGCCCTCCCGCCGATGAACCAAGAATGACAACCTTGTCAGCTTTGATTCCAAACTCCTTTTCTTTCGCGCGCAGAAAACGGATGGCGGCCTTGATGTCATGAACGTTCGCGGGAAATCTCGCCTCAGTGCTCAACCGGTAGTCCACGCTCGCGAGCGCAAATCCGCGCTCAACAAAACCCTTCACCGGCACGTCGCCCTTCGATCCCCCTCTCCATGCGCCGCCATGCACGTATACCAGCAACACACCACACTCGAACTTGTCGGGCAGGTACAGATCCAGCGCAAGCTCCCGGTCGCCCACCGTGGCAAATACGACGTCACGGAATTCTTCCGCCGAAACATCATTCAGAATCGTTGCACTTGTCAAAGCCAACACTGCAAAGGTTTTGTGCAATCGAGACATAAGACGTTGCGTCAAAGTTTCAGAGGCCGAGTTTCTTTAACGACGGCTCAATCGCCTTGGCCCAGCGGTCGTAGCCCTTTTCGCTCAGGTGGAGATAGTCCGGCATGATGCCCTTGCTCAACGTCTTGTCGTCCTCAAGAAACACATCGCCGATGTCCAGATAGTGGACCCGGTCACCATCGGCCATGCGACGGATACGCTGATTGATGCCGGTGTTGTTCAGTCGTTTTTCATCGAACTGATTCTGCCCACGCGGAAACACACCGAGCAAAAGCACCTTGGTGTCCGGCGATTTCTGCGCCAGCAAATCGAGAATGCTTTGCACGCCTTCCGCCACCTCTTCGGGTTCCTGCAGGGAGTGCCCGGTGTTGTTGGTGCCGACCATCACCACAGCGACCTTCGGTTTGTTCGTGCCCATCTGGTTGTAGTTCAACCGCCAGATCACATGCTCGGTGCGGTCGCCGCCAAACCCAAGGTTCAACGCATGGCGATTGCCGTAATATTTTTCCCAAACCGCCTTGCCATTGCCTTCCCAGCCCTGCGTGATCGAATCACCGATGAAGACAAGCTCGAAGTCGCCCGCCTTCGCCTGTTCGCGTTTCTCGCGATCGCGTTTGTTCCACCAATCCTCATCGCCGCGCGTGGCGGGAATGTTGGCGTAGTTTACCCCGTAGAACTTCTTCAATTCACGATGTCGCTGTTGCAACGCGGCCAAGACGTCCTTGTATTGCGGGTCCGCGTGAATGCTCTTCATTTCCTGCGGATCGGTTTCCAAATCGAACAACTGCCACTCGCGGGTGCGCGGCAGGAAAAATCCCTTGTACCGCTCGGTGCGCACGCCATCGTGCTGGGGAACCATGTGCTCGGCGGCATTCTCGTAGTAGGAATAGTAAACCGCATCCCGCCAGTCGGAGGTCGCCTTGCCACCGTTCGTCAGAACCGGGATCAGGCTGCGACCTTGAACGTCCGCCGGAACAGTTGCGCCGGCGGCTTCCAGAAATGTCGGGGCGTAATCGATGTTCTGAATCAGCGCCGTGGATTCCACGCCCGCCGCAATCTTTCCTGGCCAGCGAATCACGAACGGCATGCGCAACGATTCCTCGAACATCCATCGTTTGTCGTACCACCCGTGTTCGCCCAGATAAAATCCCTGATCAGACGAGTAGATCACAATCGTGTTTTCTGCGAGACCGCTGTCATCGAGGTATTTCAGGAGTTCGCCCACACTGTCGTCCACCGCCTGAACGCAGCCGAGGTAGTCGTGCATGTAACGTTGATACTTCCAGTGCGTCACCTCGTCCTTGGTCATTTCGCCGACCTTGAGTTTCGCGAGTAACGCGTCGTTCTCCGGTTGATAATACGCGTCCCACTCCGCCTTCTGCTCAGGATTCATGCGAGCGTACTCCGCGTTCTTGTGCACGCCCTCGAAGAATTCCGGAAACTGGTTTGCGCCGTGAAACTTCATGTCGTGCCCCCAATGAAAATGATTCGCCAACGTCATCTCATTTTCTTTGAGCAATTCGGAGCGATTTGAGTAATCATCGAATAAAGAGTCCGGCTCCGGGATGGTGCCGAGTTTGTATTTACCGAAGTGACGAGGATGCGGCGACCAGTTGCGATGCGGGGCCTTGTGCTGCGCCATCAGCACGAATGGTTTGTCCGGATCGCGCCCGTTCTTCAGCCAGTCGACCGCCAGACCGGTGATGATGTCGGTGACGTAGCCGTCGTAGCGTTTCCGTTTGCCGTCCATCTGGATGAGGTCCGGATTGTAGTAGTTCCCCTGCCCTGGAAGAATCTCCCAGTAGTTGAATCCGGTCGGGTCGGTTCCAAGATGCCACTTGCCGATGATCGCCGTCTGATATCCAGCCTTCTGGAGTTCCTTTGGAAACGTCCATTGGGTGTTGTCGAACCGGTCACCGTTGCGCCGGAATCCATTGATATGACTGTGCTTGCCGGTGAGGATGTTCGCGCGCGAAGGACCGCAGATTGAATTCGCGCAAAACGAATTCTGAAACAGCATCCCTTCGTTCGCGATCCTGTCGATGTTCGGCGTCTGGTTTACCTTCGATCCATAAGCGCCGATCGCCTGAAGCGCGTGATCGTCGGAAAAGATGAAAAGGATGTTCGGTTGTTTCTGAGCCGCGTTTAACGAAAACGACAGCACGGCCAGGAGGAAAAAGGAGGCGAGGCGTTGCATGGCAAAGGTTTTAGGGAAAAGACCCGGTTCGCACAATCGGATTATTCAACCGATCGGTGACAGAGTGAATCCGCTCCGTGAATCTGAAAGGCGAGGATCAATGCCATTGGGAAACCTGAGCGAAAGTCTGTCCCGGAGGGACACGCGACCCTGGCCCAGCGTTTCAACGCTGGGCTATTCTCATGCCGTCCCTCCGGGACATTCACATCGAGTTTCCGGAAGGCATTACGCCGAAGATGGATGTGAGATCTCGCCGCGTGGGTTTGGAGGCTTGGGGCGGGAAGAGAGCCTAATGGCGGGGAAAGGTGGGGCGAGCCTCTCCGAGCGAGCCTTCGGGGGGGCTGGCACCCTCTCAGGCGCACGCCCGCGTGCTGCCGTCGCCGTCCCGGCGACGGTGTCCGGCTGACGCTCATGAATTCACCAGAAGGTTATTTGCCGTCGGATACCCCGAAGTGTTCGGCGGGACGCCTCACACGGCACGCGAGAGGCGTGGGCTCCCCATCCCGATTGCATAGTTGGCTCAATGATCAGTGGGCCGGTAGGCATCGGCTGTTTGCAGATCACTGATTCACTGACCTACTAAATACCCGGACTCCCAATTCGCGTTCATTCGAGAAATTCGTGTAAACGCATTCCTCCGCTAATTCCCGAACACGCCCGCCGTGATCTCCGGGATTGTGGAACGCGGAATCTGCTGTTAACAATTTCGCCATCGTATGAACCGACGCCAATTTCTCCAAACCTCGGGCTCCGTCGCGCTACTCGCCGCAGCCGGTTGCGCCACGTCCAAAAGCACTTCCGGCGACCTGACGGTCATCGACTGCCACACGCATTTCTTTGATCCCACGCGACCCGGCGGCGTTCCCTGGCCGGGCTCCGACAGCACGCTTTACAAGCCGACCTATCCGAAGGATTACCTCGCGCAGCCCACGCCGCATCCAGTCACAAGCACGGTGGTGGTGGAAGCCAGCCCGTTGTTGAAGGACAACCAATGGATTCTGGATTTGGCGAAGAAGAACACCTTCATCATCGGCTTCTGCGGCAACCTCGATCCGTTGAACGGGGAGTTCGCGGTGAACATGAACAACCTGGTCAAGGACCGGACGTTCTCAGGCATCCGGCTCAGCGGCGAAGTCGTCGCGAAGAATGTCGACAACGCGGACTTCATCGAGAACCTCCGCCTGCTCGACCGCGAGAATCTGCAGATCGATGTGAATGGTCCTACGAACACGCTCCCCGCCGTTGGCAAACTGGCGACTCAGATTCCCAGCCTGCGGATTGTGATCGATCATCTTGCCAATACCACAATCAATGGTTCCACAGTCGACCCCGTCTGGAAAACGAACATGGAGGAAGTCGCCAAGAACGAAAACGTGTTTGCCAAAGTCAGCGGACTCGTCGAGGCCGGAGCGCGCGCCAAGAAACCCGCATCGCTGAAAACGGACTATTACGCGCCCCATCTGGAAGTGCTGTGGAAAGAGTTCGGGGCCGATCGACTGGTCTACGGCAGCAACTGGCCGGTGTGCGGATTGTACGCGCCGCTCTACGACGTCCAGCGCATCGTCACCGAATATTTCACCACGAAAGGTCACCCCGCCCTTGCGAAGGTCTTGGGTGGGAACGCGCAGACCGTTTACTCGCTGGCGTAACAATTACAAACGGATTCCCTGCGCGGGCAATTGCCTGGATGCCTTCAACCTTTTGCCTTAAAATCACTCCCCCACCTTCACGCGGAAGAAGCCTTGGTCGCCGATGGTTTGAAAATTGAGCGGACTGGCTCCGGGGAGATCGATCCACGGGCCGGCCAGATTTGGAGCAAATGGCCGCCTTAAATTGATTTCAATCGACCGGCTGAACGTTCGCGTTCAAGGAAGGCACCCGGACGCAGAATCGGCAGACCATAAAAGTCGGTCCCCAAGAGAGCCGCGAAATCGCCGCGATCCAGCGTCAGCAGGACGTCCCCCCAAGCAAGCGCACTGAACCGAACCGGACGATCCTTCGCCACAGGAAAAACCGTGGGTTGGTCCAGGGTAAGCACATCGTCCCTGATCAGCAAATCCTGCCGCAGGCGAAGCCAGGCCGTGCTGGCCTCCAGCGGCAGTTTGTGAAGATTCCTGATCGCCTCCTCCAACACATAGGGCGACGTTAAAAGCTGCCAGGAATTGACCCCGGCCAACCGAAAAATCTCACGGGAGGCGCCCTTGGAGGAACCGCTCGAAGCCAACAGCACACTGGTGTCGAGGAACAGCCTCATGTGCCCTGCCGAAATCGCTGGAGATCAGACTCGTCCTCCGCAATCCATGACTCCATTTCCTCACGGCTGAAGCCACGAGGTTCCGGCAGACGCGCTCCCTCAGTGCGGAGTCGGGCTGCCAGAAACAACATCAACTCCTGTTTGTCTCGGCGCGTTTTTGAATCAATGACCTCAGGAGGCGAATAATTACGCTACGGAGGAGGCGGTCATTGTTAGGTATGGTTTGTTTTTGGTGCGCCGGTTTTTGGTTTTCTTCCCGGCGCCGGTTTCGCTGGGCAAGTTTCTTGACGCGTCGGTGTTCAAGGATCGTTGGCCGCAGGCCGTCATGGGCTTGTTGCGGGGTGACGTAGTCGATGCCGGAATGATAGTGCTCGTTGTTGTACCACGTAAAGTAGCGACTGAAGTATTCGCGGGCCTGGGCGTCATCTAGGAAGCGACCGGGATACTCCGGGGCTCGCTTGACGGTGCTGAAGGCCGATTCGATGAACGGATTGTCATTGGGGGTT
>Ga0209491_10011458_pt1 | contig 10448 bp, 10 predicted proteins | sample BON02_FD_187213 | JGI IMG/M metagenome (GOLD analysis project Ga0209491, IMG submission 187213) | Freshwater microbial communities from Lake Bonney liftoff mats and glacier meltwater in Antarctica - BON-02 (SPAdes) (version 2) | ecosystem: Environmental > Aquatic > Freshwater > Ice > Glacier...
ATATATATATATATATATATATATATATATATATATATATATATATATATAAGGATATATACATATATCTATATAATATACATATACTATACCAGTAGTACAATTGAGATCTAGTGTGTCGTGAATATTTCAATACATATATATATGTGTACATATATAGATATATACATATTTATATATATATATGCATATATACATATCTATATAATATACATATAGAACACCAGCAGTACAATTGAGATCTCTGGTGTCGTGAATATTCCAATTCATATATATATACACACATATATATGTACACATATATATATATATGCATATATATATATATGTATAATTGTATATATAAATATATACATATACAATATACACATACAATACCAGTAGTACAATTGAGATCTATTGTGTAGTGAATATTCCAATATACATACATATATATATACATATATATATCTATACAACACACACATACAATACCAGTAGTACAATTGAGATCTAGTGTGTCGCAAATATTCCATCGCTGGTCAAAGAGGTGTTTGCGCAGCATCGTGAGCTCCATTTTGCGCTGCCCGTATTTACTGGCAAATCCTCCAACTACCCAGTCGAAATTTTCGAAAGTCAGGACGCTACTCTATTTGCGAAATGAGATGACAACAGAGTTGAACTTGGAGGAATGTTGCGCTAACCGTATTTACTGGCGAATCCTCCGACTACCCAGTCGACATTTTCGAAAGTCGGATCGCTACTCTATTTGCTAAATGAGATGACAACAGAGTTTGATCAAACCCCCCCCCCCCCCCCGGGGGGGGTTCCTATTCAAGAACCTGGTACAAATCCTTCGAGGGGGGTCCTCTTACACACGGTTCTTGATGAGGGAACATAGTAAACAGGAAACCCCCCCGGGGAGGGGGGGTTCTTTCAATCAAGTTGCCTTTGGAGGAATGTTGCGCTGGCCGTATTTACTGGCAAATCCTCCAACTACCCAGTCGACATTTTCGAAAGTCGGATCGCTACTCTAATTGCTGAATAAGATGACAAATAAGATGATGAATAAAATAACGATAGAGTTGCCTTTGGAGGAATGTTGCGCAGCATCGTCCACTCCATTCTGTGCTGGCCGTATTTGATGGCGAAGCCCATTGTGGAAAATCTCAAATGTCAGCTCGCTACTCTACTTGCTAAGGGGTGGCTACGATTAGTAGGCTCCTTAAATGCATAGGTCTTTTTTGCAAAAGAGACCTATAAAAGAGACGATATTCTGCAAAAGAGACCTATAATTTCAAGGAGCCTACTAATCGAAGCCAGCCCATAAGAGAAAATCAAAATAGAGCTGGCTGTTGATGAATGTTGCGCAGCAACACATTTTGATTTCATATTTTGATATTTAGCGAGTAGAGTGGCGAGCTGACTTTGGAGAATTTCTGCTGTTGGCTTTGCCACAGTAATAGAGCTGGCTTCTGATAAATGTGGCGCAGCATGTTGTGCCGCGTGGGGATCCGTTCTGCGCTGGCCGTATTTACTGGCAACGCCCTAAACTGCACATTCCCCAAGAAATTCCCAAAACGTAGCTCGCTACTCAATTTGCTATGGGGTGGCTACGATTAGTGGGCTCATTAAAATCATAGGTCACTTTTGCAAAAGAGCACTACAAAAGAGACGATATTCTGCAAAAGAGACCTATAATTTAATCGATCCTACTGACCGAAGCCACCCCATACATGAAATGACAATAGAAATGTGTATTTTCGCGCAGCGTCATGAGCTGCATTCTGTGCTGGCGTACTTACTATATAGTAGGGCATTCTCAAGGGTCAACTCGCTGCTGTATTCGCCAAATACAATGACTTTCGAGTTGACTGTTGAGCAATGTCATGAGCTCCATTCTGCGCGGGCTGTATTTGCTGGTATATATACAATATATCCATACAGTATATATTTGCTGGTATATATTCAATACGTGTATACAATATGTGTATACAATATGTGTATACAATATATGTATACCATATGTGGATACACTATATGTATACAATTAGTGTATACAATATATGTATGCAATATACATATACAATATGTGTATACAATATGTGTATACAATATATGTATTCAATATATGTATACAATATATGTATACAATATGTGTATACAATATGTGTATACCATATATGTATACAATATATGTATACAATATGTGTATACAATATATGTATGCAATATATGTATACAATATATACGTATACAATATATGTATACAATAGCCCGCAAATATGTATTGTATACATATATTGAATACAATATATATAAACAATACATATTTGCTAGTATATATTCAGTACATGTATACAAAAGCCCGCGCAGAATGGAGCTCCATTCTGCGCGGGCTATATTTGTTATCAAAACCCTTGAGTGCAATTTCTCAAACGTCAGCTCAAGTCAATTCATGTGGCAAATAGTACAGAGAGCTGACTTTTGAGAATTTTTAGTGGGGTATCGTGTGTGAATCGATTTGCAAACTCCTCGTCTGCACTTTCAGATCCGACCCCCGCGAAAATTCTCACACTTCAGCTCGCTACGAATTTTCGTATATAACATGACTATAGAGCTGAAATTCGAGAATATCCACCGCTACTAAATTTCGTATATAAAATGATTACAGTGCTGACTTTCAAAAAGGTTTACCCTCCACTGCACTGGCAGCCCCGACAGACACAAAAATTCTCAAAAGTCAGCTTGCTACTAAATATCGTATACAAAAATGACTATATTGCTGACTTTTGAGGATGTTTACCCTCCAATGCACTGGCAGCTCCGAGACACAGCCCAGCGATTTCTGTGCGCACTAAATCAAGCTGCAGCTGCACTGACGCTAGCACATCGTGCGAAAGCACTCCACTCAACTGCGATATACATATGATATATATATTTTATATATATATGTATATGATACATATATATAGATACATATATATAGATATTTAATTTAGCTGTACTGACGAGAGCACATCTTGCGAAAGCAACCCGCTCAACTGCCATATACATGTGTCATACATATACATGTATATATATATGTAAATATATATATATAATACATAAATATAGATATATAATCTAACTGTAATGGCACGAGCACATTATACGAAAGTACCCATCTCAATTGCTATATATATGTGTCATATATATGCATATATACCTGTAATAATACATTTATATAGATATGTAATTTAGCTTCACCAACACGTGCACATCGCGCGAAAGAACCCCACCCAACTGCTGCATACAAACGTTATATTTTGCAAATATATATATATATACACTCAACTGCGCGTGAAAAGAGCGGTGGGGATTCTCAAAATCCAGATGCTTTCAAATCTCCTTCCTAAAATAAGAACAGAGCGGACTTTTGAGAATATCCACCCTCGACTGCCCTCCAGTGCGCTTGGACGCAGGTGAATGCCCAGCATGATGTTGCTTTATGTCTGGCTGACGCAGCCGCCGCACGTTTGCCAGCCAGCAGGCGTATGATTCTGGATGCCGCAAACTACTCTCTTGGCGGCTCATCACAAGAGTTACTGTCTCGCCTGGATAACTGCAACTCTGAAACCCGTGTTCGAGAAGGTTGTCGTTGGTCCCCAGGTCGATTGCCAGTGGTACCGTGTGTTTGGTGTGCTGTGAGCGTCCGCGCACGCCCGTCGGGGGACGTCTGCTGTCCGAAAGCATGAGCGCCATGGTTTTGGAGGTCGGGACCGACGCCGCGCTTCCTTCGACCTTGCCCCCGGTGGTCTGGGCGCGCGTCAATGGAAGGATCGCCAGCTCTGCATCGAGACTAGTAGTCTGAGTCGACCTGCGCTGCATGCGCGAGCTGCCCGCTGCCGGTTTCCTCCCCGAGAATTTAGTCATGTGCACGTCTCGTTCGGAAAACGTGAGTGAATTCGAGGGCAGCCTGGAGTTGGCGAAAGAGGAAAATGAGAAAGAGACGAGGGTAAACAGACAAATAGACATAGATAGACACAGACAGACACAGACTGACAAAGTAATCATCATCATCAAACAAACACAGACAGACACAAACGCGTCAACACAAATACGCACACACACGCGCGCAAACTCGAACAGAAAAATACACAAAGACACAAAAAAAGACATTTACACTCGTGCGCACCGGCATTTACACACTTACACAGACGCAGGCACACGCACGTACACACATGCACTTACAAACACGCACGCCCTCTCTCTCTCTCACACACACACACACACACACACATACACACACATACACACATACACACATACACACATACGCACACGCCCACACAAACACACACGCTCACTCACGCACACATAAACACGCTTGCAACTACACACACCCCCAAACACACCCACACACACCGCAACACAGACAAACACACACGCACGCATTCACACACATTCACACACATACACATGTGCACACACACACGGCACGACCAAAAAGGCACTGTGACTTCATAAAATTGACGAAAGGTGGAAAGCATGAGCCCCTCTCGCGCCAGTACCTCTTCTCCAATCGGCTGGGATGCCATTGTCCCTCGGTCTTGCGAAACGCGGACATGATATCAAAGGACTTGCTGCTCGTCACCACCAAGAGGTCATTCACATAGTCCTCTGTGACAACCTGGAGCTCTGGGTATAGAAGGCGCTGATGGCCAAACCCGACGTCCAAGCCCACCATTTGCCCTCCTCTTCAACTACAGAACTTCTGCTTGATGTCAGCACCCGTGCTGCTCCACCGTATTGTGTTGTCCCGTACCATCATGCTTTTCCTTTTCCCCTCTCCCCTTTCCGGCATACCTGACACCTTGAACTTGCAGCTGAGCCGAGTTGCCACCTCGGAGCCCGGGCAAAGACTGCCACCTCGGAGCCCGGGCAAAGACTCCGAGCCCGCGCAAGGTGCCCGCGGCCGGCCGGGCAAAGACCGAAGTTGAAGGGCTATAACTGAAACAAGTTCGTGGGCGGGAGGGGAACTTGAAACTAGGCACGCCGCCAAAAATATCAAAGTCGATCTCATGGAGTGAACGCGAAACGCTCTTGGACAGGTGAGAAAGGCAAGCCCCAATTTGCGGCAGTGGGGGGCGCTCTGGAAGGTGCATGTGCAAGATGACTTGCCGGCGCCAGGCCCCTGTGCAAGCTTGCTTCGATCCAAACAATCGTGTTCGAAAGCGAGGCTGTTCGCGGATCTCTGGCGTTGCGCGTGGGACTGGTCGCATGCATACTGCTGCCCTCATGAGGAAGTGCAGCAGTTGGATGGTACCACCGTGCGGCTGATATTGTGCCTGCGCTTTTCTGCGTGTTTCTTAGCGCTGCCAGTGCAGGGATTGTGGTGTGGAGATGCCAAACACGGGTGATGTTTACGTAAAAGGACTGACGGCTAATCTCACGGGCGTGTTGTTGGGTCTGCTTCCCTTCGTTGCTGGCGTGTGAGGGTTGCATGCGTGCTTGCGATTCTGCCGTACCAGTGCAAACGGAATTGCGGCAACTCGTTTCCCGGAATCTTCTCTCCTGCCTACAGCAAAGGCACGGAGGGGTAAGGTCGGGAGCAGATCCACCACCTTCTTTCAGGCGGTCAGCATCAAGTGCACCGCTGGCCGCAAAGGCGGGTGTAATAGGGGTGCTTGGCACGGGGCAACCCACGCCTTCTCCATTTTCAAACCGTGCACGCATGCGCCGACCGATTCCAAGCACCGCTCTTTACGCGGTCGGGCATGCACAAAGTGCACTGTCGCCTTTCCGCGTGTGCTGGGTAGCATCAATTGCGCGTGTGTCCTTGCTCGGTGACGGCGAAGCGGTTGCTTTTTTAACAACGTTCCCCGATGCCGGAATGACTACAATTTCAGATACTACTGACGTGTTTGGCTCTTGTGTTAGTGTGCGTGTGGTGCCAGTACACTTTCCATCTCAACATGGTGCAAGTTAGATCGAGTATCTCGACCACACTTGTGCGAGGCTTGAGATGTGAATGTTGATGCCCTGCCCATACTGACCTTCTCCCACACCTACCACCATCTTGACTGCACTCGTCGTGAATGTGTATTAACCTCGCTCTGGCCCCCAACCACCTCCACAACTGGCCCTTCTTTCCACACATCCTACCCCTTGCACCTGCTGCCCGTGGACACTTGGCCAACGTTCGAGACATGACAGGCTGGTGTGTCGTCCATTTATTCGTGTTCACGCAAGTCTCAGCGCTTGCCCAGCTCAAGGGTGTCATCCAACTTCACGACATGGGAAATTGTTTCAGCGGCCCTGTTCCTCAAGATGATACTTACAAGGTTATTTTCCACCCACACATTTATGCACCCATGTCCCGAGATCTCCCCTTTCGCAATCCCCCCGAGATCCCCTTCTGGGAAGGTACAATCGATTGATAAATGGCGTCATGCTTGCACTTTGGATCACCCCTGAAAGGGGCGAGGGTGAGGCGCGCGTCGGCACAGGGGCTTTGGCCGCGGTGCTACTGCGCGCCATCCGATTATCTTCGCGCAATGCAGAACAATGGGGGTGTTGTCAACAGTCAACCTCACTAGTCACAACCAGTCGTAGTATTCAACTCCGGTCTAGCAGCCAACCCCCTATTTTTCCCGCTTTGCACGAAGGTAACCAGATGGCGCGTGGCTGATCCGGGGCTGAAGCCCCTGCGCCGCCGTGCGCCTGCACACGGAGATTTTCCAGGGCCAAATGCTTCCAACCTTCTAGGAAATGGCCGACAAACTCACCAAAACGGCCAAAAGATTGCACTTTGTTAGTTTTCACGCCCAGGCGCGATCAATTTCTGGGAATTCAATATCTGCATGCCGGCAGCGTTGGGTTGAACACGCCGGCAGCGTGGGGCTGTAGGCCCTGTTTGCAGCCCGCTCCGAGAGGCGCGGCGCTAAGGGGGGAATGTTTGAGTTTTCAGAGCAAATAAAACGTTTGTTGCAAAATGCAGGGAGTTCTTGTGAAATCACGAAGTTGTTGATCATTTTTTATGTGTGCTTCTGATGCAGGGGGAACAATTCCAAGTCTTCATCTGGAAGGTGCACCGTGGTATCTATGTAAGCGGCAAAGAGGGTGCCAAGGATCTTGCTGCCATGAAAAAACTTGGTACTCTCTCCCGCAACGCTCCCTTTCTTGCCTCAAGAGTTCGTGCACACACGCGTCATCATGCATGTGCAGAATTCATCCTCATCCGACCTCACTCCACCCCCTGACTCATCTACATAAGCGCCATGACTTCTCTAAATGTGTATAATGACTCATGAGTGGCCAGAATTTGCTCCGTCCCAGCCACTCGTCTGTCTGTAAATATGGCTGGAATGAATTTCGAATGGTTATAAGTTTTCGAAAGTCGCTCCATCAGAAATATGAATTCTCAACATCATATACAGGAATAACACATGTTCTCAACTTGGTGGGCGAGAGCTTGTACACCATGCCTGAAATGGGACCCATCCAGGTGAGCTACTTTGTTGTGAGAATGTCAGACAATATATGATGTGTACATTTGCGAAATATAATACACGCACACTAATATACGCAAGCCGGGAGATGGCACTCACCACTGGATTGATGTCTTTTTCACTCTCTCTCTGTCTCTCCTTGTCTCTTTCTCTCTCCTGTTGACAGGAATCGTACTACCCGAACCACTTTGTGTACAAGCATATCACGTCGAGTGATTTGGCAACGCAAGATCTCAGCCAATTCTTCACCGAAACTACCGGCTTTATTCAAGAGGGCCGCGCGAGAGGAGGTCTGCTGCACATAAACATGCACACGCAGGGGCGCGCGGAGGCGGAGGGCTTGAGCCCGACGTCGCCGCGCGCCCACATGGATCGGACCAGAGTCATGAGGACAGGGAGGGGAGTCCCCGATTGATAGCTTTGCAATTGCATTTGTGGATTTGCATACTCACTGTAAACTGACAAGACGCGCACACAACACACGCGCAGGAGTGTTGGTGCACTGTTGGGCGGGGGTGTCGCGAAGCGTAAGCTGTATTTGTGCCTATCTCATGGAGAAAGAAAGCATGACGTTCAATGAGTCGCTCAACCATGTGCGCATCGGAAGGCATGGAGCGAATCCCAACGAAGGGTTCCGGAAGCAACTTGAATTTTTCGAGCAAACGCTCGTGTCGAAAGGTGTGTCGACATTTGCAGCTGTATTCTTTGCCATGACTCACCCATTGGTGTGTGCCATGACTCCTGCGTACCTGACTGCTGATTGCGGAGTTGGAATACCTGATCGCTAAGAGTGACATGTGCGTTTCCTGCTATACGTTGCGCATGCCATTTGTATGTACGAACATATATATACATTTGTATACATACAATTATATGCATGCACACTGCAAATCTCGCATGCCAGGACTCATGTCTATCGGTACTCCGTTTCATAAATCCGACATGCTGTTCTGTGCACATGTGTTGCTGTATGACATTGCGCAGTCCCATATGACGTGCGAATGACCCTGAGGTGGGCTCGTGTCGTTCTGTCTGGTTCTGTACCCTCCTTCTCGAATTCAAATGCGTATATTTGAATTTGATACGCCCTTGTCCCCTCTCCCCCAGTTCCTGTCTAGTTGGCAAAGTGTAGCCGCAAGAGCCAGGCACTCTCTCTGTAACAGATGCTTACTCTCCTGCCTTGACCTCCTCTTGTCCCCCCCACATCCAACAGGCAAACTTCAGGCACGGCAGTCGCTACCTGCGCCGCTTCTCAAAACTAACTACGCTGATACGGAGATGATGATTTATGGTCAGACCCCTGGCTCCAAACCTCCTCCTGAAGTCATGCAGCAACAGCCGCACCACAATCAGCAACAGGAATTCCAGCAGCAGCAGCAGCAGCAGCAGCAGCAGCAGCAGCAGCAACAGATGACCTATGGCGGCATGCCTATGGGACAAATGCCCTATGCCCCACCCATGGGCCAGGTGCCCTATGGATACTTTTGAGAAAGGGTGGGCGAATAATTAGAAATGGTTTTGTGAAATGTATGTAGATGTAGACACTCATTCGTTTCGGATTCTAGATGTTGAAGAAAGGTGGATTATTATTTGGATGTTTCCTGGGTTGAAAATAAGTCGAAAAGTTAGTAAATGTATTCATAGCGATCTGTTGAAATTCTCTGCGTTTGTGAGAGTCTCTCTGAGTTCTCAGGCGAGGCAGTATTGAACTTACGCATGGCATGCCGTTTTCAGGCGAGGTAGTCTGTGAATTGTCAGCGGCTGATACAGTTTATCGAACCTCAAAAATACTCCCTTTGAATATTTCTATGCTTGCAACATACCGTGTCCGCTGATTTTGATTGTTGGGTTTACTACTTCGTGGCAGAGCCAAGGGGTACCAGAATTCCTCTCTCACGAGTTTTAACCTCGACTGGGACCGTTCTGTTATGTATTTAGATTTGTCACGAACATCTCAATTAGTACGGAAAATAGCGTGTCAAAATCGCTATACTTCATCTTTTTGGGGCTCTCAAGGGCGTTATGACCCTCCTTTCACCTTGATCCCCAATTTTCCAAAACGGACCACGAATCTCCAACATAGCAAAAGGGATGGAGGCTTTGTTCTGGATGCTTTGCCACTGCACACTGGCAGGCTGATAGGGTTGGCTCGGCTGGTTTCAGGTAGATCTAAGTGCTTGCCCAGCCTCCTTCTCAGTTCAGAGTGATTTGTGTATTGTCTAATTGTATCATCTTTTATGATCTGCTTCCTCCCGCCTGTTTGGAAATTTTATCATCTTTTATGATGGATTTTTGAAGAAATGTTATGTTGATTTCTCTAGAAATTTTCTGATTTTTTGAGAGATTTTTTGTTTCTTCAAGAGATTTTATATTGATTTTTCGCTAGATTTAATGTTTTTTTAAGAGATTTTGTGCTGGAGAAGTTTTCTATAAATCATTAAGAAACTGCCAGTGCCCAAATCCCTACCAGCGGGTTTGTAAAAAAAAGTACAAGAAACCCGGGCCGGCCAAATTCCAGGCTGCAGTTTCTATCTGCTATTTTCTATGTCCCGAAACGCTACTGTAAAGTCCGAGTATTTTGGTAAATTTGCCTGCCCAGCCTCCTTCTCAATTCAAGTGATATTTTTATTGTCTAATTGTATCGTCTTTTATGATCTGCTTCCGCTTTCCTCCCGCCTGTTCTGAAATTTTATGATCTTTAATGATCTGCATCCGCTTTCCAGGGTGCCTTGAACACGCCTGTCAGGCGTCCGAGTCCCTTTTCGGCCTGGAAAGAAAGAACAAAAGAAAGAAAAAAAGAAAGAAAGAAAGAAAGCGTATGTTGATGACCTAGCCCCCCTGTCAATATGTCCACGCGAACTTCAATCCATGCTCCATGCCTGTCAACACTGGAGCACTCGAAATCGCATGCAGATCAACACAGAAAATACAAAAATAATTGCCTTCTTCGAAACCCCTGCCCTCCTCCGCGCCCGG
>Ga0209491_10011459_pt1 | contig 10448 bp, 11 predicted proteins | sample BON02_FD_187213 | JGI IMG/M metagenome (GOLD analysis project Ga0209491, IMG submission 187213) | Freshwater microbial communities from Lake Bonney liftoff mats and glacier meltwater in Antarctica - BON-02 (SPAdes) (version 2) | ecosystem: Environmental > Aquatic > Freshwater > Ice > Glacier...
TTGGTGGTTTTGAGGAAGGTGGAGGTGGAACCGAAGGAGGGCCAGCCGAGTTTGTTTGCTGTGTATACCATGTGTCAGGCGGCGGCGGCGGCGGTGTTGGCGAGGGGGGAGGAGGAGAAGGAGGGGAAGGGAGAAGAGAACGAGGGAGGAAAGAAGGAAGAGAAGAGAAATTATCGTGTAGATGAGACATTAGTGAGAGGGTCCGTCGGGAGAGAAGAGGATGAGGATCGGGCGAACAATCATCGGCAGCCTGACAAGGCAAAGGAAGCGGGAGATGAGGTAAGGCAACAAAGCAATGAGGACAAATTTGGAGGAGGCGAAGAGCAAGGACCAGGACTGACGAAGGCTGCGCCAATGTTTCGCAAATCCACTGCCACCTCAATTATGATGGTTCGTGAGACGCTGGCCGTGCGGGAGGCAATGTCTTCGTCAAGCGAAACGAGGACGGGTGCGGTCGTGCATCGACGGACGACCGCCTACCGGCAGGTCCTCCATGACATGTGCATGCCTGACAATGAGGTGTAACGAGGCCAGTGCTAGAGAAGAAAGCCAAAGTAAAGGAGGCATCCGAAAGCATCTCTCAGGCTTTTGTTTCTTAATTTTCTGTGCTATTGTCTTCGCTATTAATCAAATTCTCATTTTCTTTCGTTTTGCTGCCTCTCGTTCTCACATTTCCAGATCCTTTTTATTCCTTCGCTCGATATCTCTTTCCCTTCCTTTCTGTTTTCACACTTTCTTTCTCACAATTTCTTCCCCTTCTCTTTCTTTTCTTCCTCTTTTCTTCCTTCGCCCTCTTTGTTTCCGCCACAATCTCTCCTTCCCTCTTCATGCCCATCTCTCCCCCCCTTTCATTGTGGAAGCCGAAGGGACAACCCATCTTCCGCTCGCTTCCGTGCCTTGACACCTCACATAAAGGTCCCGCGGTAACGCCCACCCACGGACAACTCTACCGTCTGCCGCGTCACCAACTCCTTGCTTCGCCGACGCTCGGACCCTCCGGACCCTCCAAAAAGTAAAGGGCCGCGGCCGCAGCTGTCTTCCTGCAGTTCCACGGTGAAAACGCCCTGGCCAAGCTCCTTGCCGCGCTTGCCCACGAATTTGATAAGGCCATGCTGACCAAAAAGCCGAGGGGATCCCATGGTAAGGACATTTACTCGTGCAGCCGTGCCTGTGTCCTCTTCTTTGCTGTCTCTGGAACCGTATTGCGACGACAGCGGCGTTCCCCCCACAACCCTCGACGCAGCAGCCGCGACCGCAGCCAAGGATGGGGAGGACGTGCCAGGGGAAAAGATGGACGAGGAAGAGGAACTGTCTCGGCTCAAATAGGGGAGGGTAACATCATATTCGAGGCCCCGTGTCCAAGGAATGCAGTGCAGATTTTCTAATTCCCTGGTACCGACGGGAGTGCCGCCGCTGCTACTACTGCTGGCGCAATCGCTACATCCAAAGCTCGCCCCTCGGTCGACACCGCTTTCGGTCCTTCGTTCCTTGTTCCCAAAAAGCGACGTTCCACGGGTCTGCACTGACGACCCCTGCCCGAAAGAGTCTCCAAGTGCTTGGGCCCGCCGCAAAGGCAACAGCGGGTCCTCTGCCGGCAGCGGATAGAGAAGTAGGATATGGTCAACAAAAGCCAACGCGCCACCCTCCTGAGTGCTGCTGACATGGCTTGTGGCTTGGGACACGCCCCGAGAAAGGCTCGCGCCACGCCACAGCTTAAACGACGACGGGATGCTGCGCCAGCCTCCAACAAAACTGCCTCTGACAAAACTGCTCGTCGACCCGGACTCCAATAAAGAGCGCGGCGGCGATAGCGGCAAAATCGGCAACGACGGCTGCGGCGGTGATGGGGCCTCAATGTCGCCCGCCAAATTTCGCACTTCGTCCTTCCCCTCCTCTTCCCGATCTCCCTCCTCGCTGGAGGAAAGGCTTCCTTGTGCGCTTTCCTCGTCACCCTCCTCACCGGGAAAGCCCATCACGACCGCTTGTGTGGAAGTGATCGAGTCGTGATCGTTCTCCGAACGTCTCAACTCGGGCATGGAGCCCTGGGGGCATAGAGGGCCATACACACTCTCTTCCCCTCACTCCCTTGTCACCTCTAGCCCGGTCAACTCGAACTTAAATTCGCGCAAACTCAAAGTCATGAGCAACGGGAAGGGCTTAGATGGCGACGACGACGACGAGGGCCCCGGCCTCGGCACAGCGCCACCGCCGCCGCCACCCGCACGAGGTTGCCTCCGCGTGGCGGCAGCGGCCATTGCTTGGGCAGTACTACTGCTATCGCGTTTCTGCACCAAAGATGCCGGCCGCCCTTTCTCGCGCAGATCCTCACTCTTGGGCAGGACGTAAGATGTGTCGATGAGGACTGTCAATACCTGGGCGACTGGACGATGGTCACTAATGCCACTCAGGGATCCATGGTCGCACAAGTCGTAGGCACCGACAACAAGGCACGATCGCAGGTCAGGCAGGGAGCGCGTGAGGATACGATCAGTATAGGAGGGGGTCCACTAAGCGGACATGGTGGTGATACTGCTGCTGCTGCTGTAACTCTCGTCTGGACAATAGCTCTGGGGACCCGTCATATAAGCAGCTTCGAGCACCGCGCGCTCCGTGTAGTCATCCGCCGTAGCCCCCATCCGCCACTTGAACGAAGGCGGGAAGCTGATGTCCCGCTCCGTAAAACCCGAAGAGAGGAAGCCTCATTGGAGCCGCCGGCTTAATACATCAATCTTCTTGACCCATGCCCACGCCTTGGTCGGGCCGAAGAGCGAGCCCACGTGCTCGTCCGCCCCGACCACGTCCTCCAAATCCACGTCCCAGCGAGCCATCGCCGTCATGCCTTGGCGCGTGTCCTGCCGATTCTGATGGTCCGCAAGGGACCACAGCCGATTGTAATCATGGCCGCGCCAACCCCACTCGGTGCCACCGACGCCCCGCTGCGCTGTCGTCTCCCGCAAGCTCTCAAAGCCCGCTTGACACGCCTTGCTGGAGGCCTCAATGCGAGCAAACATGTCGTGAGGGCCAAGGCGCATTCGGTAATTCAAATTGCCCATGAGGATCACGTGGTGGTACTGCAGATGCGCGTCCCAACACTCGTGGGCCCCGCCAATCCGAAGAGAGTGGAGCATGGAGGACACGTGCTTGTCCCGCTCTTCCAGAGCCCTGTCCTCGGGATAGAGCGAGGTGGCGGGGAGGTGGGCGTTGATCACGGCAAAGGCGGTGTCATAATACCTGAATGCCAAACCCACCATGCCCTTGCACCCGCCTCGCAACTCTCGGAGGATAACGGGCCGCCGGTTGGAGGCCAGAAGACGAAAGGCACCCGACTCGACGTCCACGGTGCGAGCATAAACCAGCAGGGCCATCTTGCCATACAAGGCGTCGCCAGTCTCTGTTAAGCCTGCAAGCACGTACCGCCCCGAACCGCCCAAATGATCGTGTATAGCCTGCCGCAACTTGGCCAATACACGGCAGCGCTGCACGGCAATGACGTACAGGTGATTGAGCCCCCCCGCCGGAATCCAAGCCTCAAGGCCCCGAACCAGTGCCGGCTCCCGCTCAAACGTGAAGCCCGCATCGTAGTCCCACCGACTGCCACCGGTATGCCTGCTACTGTCGCGGTCGTCCGCAGGCTTACCATCCGGCAGATTACGATAATTCATGTCAAACGTCGTGGCCAAAATGCGGTAGGGGGTCAAACCACCGACAGGGGGAGGTCGGGCACCCGAGACAGCGGCAGCCGCGCCAGAACGCGAATCGGAGTCATTGTACATCGTTGGAACTTCACTGGGAACAAGCGTCGTCCAGCCAGCAGAGATTGAGCGCCGTAATTCTACCCCGGCCTGCCATTGCGAGCCCCCAGCTTGTTGCACTTCTTGCTGCTGCTCGCGGGCGTTGGCGCCCCACAGAAAGAAGGAAAAGAGCCGCCTGATCAACGGGAGAGAGGTTGGCCAACCAAAAACGAGGGCGTCGAGGAAACCTATTCCAAAGACCCACTTGGTTCCAAATTACAGCGCAAACGTTCGCCGATCTAGATACAAAGGAATAGATTGCAGGGTCCACATCACAGCAAAGACGGTGGTGATGAGCACCAGCCGCACCTGTAGTCGCTTGATGCTGTGCACGCCGCCGTATTGCTGCAAAGACTTCCTACGCGAATAATCCACGGTCGAGCAGTTGTATACAACCATTATGAACCAGCAGAGGGGCAAGATGATCATGCGGTCAAGCAAGACGCCGAGCATGGGCTCGCGCGACGTCTTCCAGGACTGCCGGACGAAGCAATCGCTGTGGGGCCACAAGCCGAGGTTGCTATGGACGATAGGCACCGAATGCTGCCATTACCGAGCACACAGGAAGCAAGTACCACAGGCGGCGGGTCAGCAAGTCCATGTCCTTCTGGCGCACGATCCACTCATAAATGGCCCACGACATAATGGCATGCCAGACAAAAATCATAATGTCCAACCAGTAGTCCAGAATAGCATCGCCGTAGCACAATTTGTCCGCTCGCTCCAGGGAAGTGCGCTTCAACGGCCCTACCTCATCCTGAGCAGTGGCGATATTTACACCAATCATCCACACAATGAACTGCATCAGCTCGATGAGCAAGAGGATGCCCACCATCAGGTTCGCAAAGCATCGGACGCTATTGTACTGCGTGTGCCCCCAAGACCCGCAGATGGCCAGCAGCGTGCGCCCGCCTACGACCACGCTCGAGAAGAGGAGGATCATGTTGCGCCAATAAAGGATGCGGCCTTGCGTCAGAGTCAAGACCAAGTCCCTGCCGGGGTCGGCCAAATCATTGCTCTCGGGGCTTGCCGGGGCATCGCCCATGCCGTCAATGCGAGGAGCCACCAGTAGCGGTGACGGATGGAGGACGAGGACGAAGGGAGGATGGTGTAGTTCGGCTGAGTGATGGGTCTGCGCTGCTTGACCTTTTTAGAGGTGGCGGCGGACAAGGACGAAGGGAGGATGGTGTGGTGGGGCTGGTGGCTCTGCCGGCTTGACCCTGATAAAGATGGCGGGCAGAGAAGAGCGAAGCAAGGACGTTGAGGTGGAGCTGAGCGGTGGGTCTGTGCGCGGCTTGGCCCTGATAGAGATGGCGGGCAGACAAGGACGAGGGGAGGATGGTGTGATGGGGCTGGGTGGTGGGCCAGACAGGCTTGATCCTGCCGCTGTAATTGTGTTGGAGGCATAAGCGACTGTATGTTATTGCGTCTTCGTCAAGTCAAGAGCACAAACACCTCCGTCGCCCCGTACATTTCTTGGCTGAGCAGCGTGGGGTTGTGTTGTGTGAGGGGTGGTATTGGTGGGGGTGGAGAAGCAGTGAGTTGCTTTGTGGTGCCGGGTCTTGATGATGAAGCAAGCCAGGAAGACCACAAATGCAAATCCTAGCCCTCCCTTGATGTTCAGGGAAGTGTCAAGTGACGGCCTGCTTAAGCACATTCTCGGCGGTCGTGTGGAGGGATAACTTCGGTTGTGACCGCATGACTGGCGCCGCATCCCAAAACTGCCGCCTTTCAATAACACCCAGCCACCACCAACATGCTTTTTCCCTACCCTAAAATCACCTACACCTACAATCCTACACATTGCCATCACGCCCACGACACAGGTATCCACCACTGCCATAATATTATAGGTATAAGCGCAAGTGGGTGGTTGGGGGGGTGCTTCGGAGAAGGAGGAGCTGGTAGAGACCTGCAGCCTCGTCGAGACAACGATGATCAACGTCAGATCTGCCCCTCGCGGCCACCCGTTCGTATTTTCTTTTTGCTTCTTATCAGCAGAATTTCTACCTCCCTTCTTCTCCTCCTCCTTCCACACCTCTTCCTTTTCCTCCTCCTACTACATATTTTTGCTATGCCATCCACACCGTCTTACCATCCACCCCACCCCACCGTCGCGACGACAAAAGAAGTAAGCACCTAAAATGGTTGTAGCCACTCCTCCATGGGTGGCAGGCACTAGTTGTTCCCACAAGAGCAATTTAAACTGGTGCTTGCGGGCAGAGACCCGGGCCATCGCTGCCCTGGACGTCCATGAGACGCTGCGCCAAGCCGCGCGTCGCCGCTGCACCCCCACTCGTACCAACATCCGCCACGGCAGCACCACCAAATCGTTACTACGCAGCTCTTTCCAACAAGTTATTTCGAGGTGCTTTTGTCTTATGTTGAGGGACTTGGCAAGTCGGTCGCGGCCGTGGCGCCCTGCGCGATGATGGCTGAAGCTTTGCTGCCGCAACATGGCAAGAACAGCGACGACGACAATGGGTGGAAGCTGGCTTCCTTTTCTAGGTAGGTGTAGAATATTTGGAAAAGTGGATTAGAATCGCGGGAGCCAGGGAGGGGTCATGATAATAGCTGCTTCGGGCCATCCTTTTTTTTTCATTGGCAGGGGTTATGCAAGGGTGTGTGTTGGGAAGGATGGAGGAACAGCTGGAGGATAAGTACACCAGTGCCACCGAACGAAAATTCCTACATCTCTTCTGCATTTGCCGGCAATGACGTTTTGCTTACTCTCACTCTTCTTGTGCTTGTCCTCGTCCTTGTGCTTGTCCTCGTCCTTGTCCTTCCCATCCTGCACTACCTCCGCTACTTTCCCTTCTCCTCCCCCTACTTCTTTTCCATGACTGAGTTTTCTACCTTATTGTTATCCCTTTTTTTCATTTCCCCTTCAAGTATACCACAAAGAAAGAGTAAAAAAGTTGTTTCTGGTCCTTGTACATAACGGTAGTGGCAGTCTGGGTGGGGTCATGAGGGAGGATGGAAGGGAATAGGTAAGCTTTGGAGGGAGGGAAATAAGGTAATTGGCATTGGCAGTGAAAACCGGGGGAGTTTCGTACATAATAAGTAAGGGACGATAAAGAACCAATGGAACAATGAAGGCAATTAATGAAGCTGTGTCCGTCTATTTCGCGTTGGAAGGCCATGGAGCCCTTCTGTATGTCCCAAGTGCTCCTTGCTTCCCGCCCGTGAAAAGCGATCAAGGACTGAAAACCAGTGACAAATGTACCAGCAAAGAGCAAGTACATTATTGGGAAACCAGAGGCACCGGGATGCTTGAGGACGGCTTTCAGCTGGGTTCCAAGGCATATGGGGGAGCAGAGCTGCTTGAACGCTTGAACGTCCCTCAACGTCCCTCAACGCCTCGCGCCGCTTCGCTATTTTTGGAATGCTTGCGTGCCCCCGAAGTCCTCCCGAAAGGGGCCCTGGCCTCACAAAGCAAGACGTGCATGCTTCTTTTGGTGGCACTACGTGCTAGTTTATCACGTTTTCATTATTTTACCTTTCTTTACGAGTCGAAGAGGGTACTTTAGACAGATCAAACCCAACCACCACGCAACCACCCCTGTTGCGTCCCTCGCCCAAAAATCCAAGAATCTCGAGCGACAGACACGTATTGCTTCCCCCACGATTCCCCTCCTCACTTTACACCATCGCACCAAACACACAGAGACACAGGGCACCTGCATGGTTGATTTCTCCTCGTCCTACTCGCCCTACCTTCCCACGCCCTTGCCCCGCCGGACTATGACCCTCACTGGCAGTCGCACCCCATCCCCCGACGACTGGCGCAAGGACATCACCAGCACCCCTCCCCCTGGCCCCGGCCTCCCCCCTGGCTTCAGTGCCTTTATGCGCGGCAGCAGCAGCAGTGGCAGCAGCAGTGGCAGCAGTGACAGCAGCGGCAGCACGGCGACCACCACCCCTTACAGCAGCACCGGCAGCGGCAGCGTCTGGGGCACACCCACCACGTCCCTCTCGGGCTTCCCCCCCACCAGCTACCTCGTGCCTCCCCGCACGCCCTCCTCCTCCGCCTCCTCCTCCTCCGCCTTTCCTGCACTCTCCTCCCTCTCATCCACGGCCACCACCCTCCCTTCCAACCCCTTGTCCACGAACCTGATCCCCCAGCAGCACGCCTCTACTCCCAGCACCACCATGACTGGTTCCCCCCTCCCCATCCGCCCCATCGGCCGCACCCACCCTCCCTTGCCCAACCCCAACCACCCCCCCTTCCCCCCGGCCATCGCCACTGTCATTCTCCCCGCCCTCGTCCCGCGCCTGACCCTCCTCCTCCCCCTGGTGGAAGTGAACATTTTTCTGCAAGTCTCGAAGCGGCACCTGGCCTCCATGACCCAATCGGGTGCTCTCAAAGCTCTTGCCGTTCGTCAGCCCCGGGATAACAACAAGAACAAGGAGGGGGGTGGAGGAGGGGGGAAGCAGGAGGGGAAGGAGGGAGGAGGAGGCAAGGAAGGCAAGGAGGGCAGCCCGACGACGACACCAGCAGCAGCCCCCACACTCGTCACCACCACCAGCAGCAGCAGCAGCAGCAGCCGCAGCAAACAACACCCCTTGCTCTCCCTCCTCTCCCGTTACCAAAAAGGCCTGCAATCCCTCCGTGTGGCCGACCTGCGCGTTTTCCCCGCCACCCTCTACGCCATGCATCAAGGTCTCCTCCCTCTCCTCCTCCACCTCTCCCTCACCAACCTCACCCTCCCCGACGACGAGCTCGCCCGCCTCTCCTCCCTCCTCGGCAGCCCCCGAGTCAACTCCACCAACCCCTCCCTCCCTCCTGCCCTCCTCCTCCCCCACCTCGAAAGCCTAGATCTGAGTGGGAACCGCTTCGGAGACGCCGGCTTGGTCAATCTTGCCGAGCAGCTGTTAGGGAGGGGGGGGCTGCCTCGCTTCAACACCCTGAACCTAGGGGCTAATGGACTGACGCACACGGGTCATGCGCTTTTGGCGCTGGCGGCGGCGTTTGAGGCCCGCCGGAAGGAGGGAGGGAGGGGTGGTCAAGGCACGTGTGTAGGGTTGAAGAGATTGGTGCTGGGTGCGTGGGTGTGGGATCGCGCCTCGCCGTTTGCTGTTACCTATGCCTCCCGTCAGCAGCAGCAGCAGCAACGCCCGTTCTCCCCTTCTCTTTCCTCCATCCATCAACACCCCCTCCATCGCCTCCTCCTCTGCCTCACCCCCACCCTAGAAGAACTCGACCTCTCCAACGCCTCCCTTCTCCCCGACGAGCTCCAGGCCCTCGCCGAAGCCTGGCGCCGTGCTCCCCCTCCCTCCCTCTTTCCCTCCCTCTTCTCCTCCCCTTCCCCCCCACGGGTGTCTCTGCGTGTGCTTCGTCTGAGCTTGGCCCACAGCCCCGCACAGGACGGCAGCAGCAGCAGCAGCAGCAACCACAACGACGAAGACAAGGAGGAAGAGAAGAAGAAGAAGGAGGACGAGGAGGAGGAAGGGTGCGAGGGAGGGCTGCATTCCGTCATGTCCGCTTTTAAAGAAGGCCTTACTCCCTCCCTCCACACCCTGGATCTGTCTCATGGCCACTTGCGGGGTCTCCCCATCCTCTCCCTTGCTGAAGCCTTGCAGCAGAACGCCCTCCCCCTCCTTCGGCACCTCCGCCTCGCCCACGTCAACCTCACCTCCCACAATTTCTCCCGGCTCGTCCGGGCCATCCGCACAGCCAACCCGCCCTTCCTCCCTCCCTTCCTCCCTCCCTCCTGCAATGGCTTGCCGCTTGAATCTCTCCTCCTTGAATTGAACCCTCTTTTGGGGGAGGCGGGGGTGCAGGCACTGGCCCTTTCCATGCAAGAAGGGGGGTTGGCCTCCCTCCGTACCCTTAATCTGAACGGCTCGAAATGTGAGTAGGAGTAGGGTGGGTATGTGAATGGAAGGAGGAGGGTAAGAAATGCACTTGTGTGTTTCTTTCCCTCCTGTCCTCCTCCTATTCGCATGCGTACGTATACCTACCCATCCCTCCCTCCCCTCCCTCCCTCCCCTCCCTCCCTCCTCCCTCAGGTACCGACCACGGTCTCCGGGAGCTGAGCCGCGTGCTAGATGGCGGGGCACCTGTTGCTCTCTCCCTCCAGCATCTTCATTTGAACGACTGTTTGATAAGTGGGGAGGGGATTGCCTGGTTGGGTGGCACTCTAGCCCGTGGCAGCCTGTCGAAGCTCGAGTCCTTGTCGCTGGCGCGGAATGAGGGCGTGGGGGAGGAAGGGGTGCGGTACCTAGTGCGGTTTTTGATGGAGTTGGGTGGGGGGTGTAAGCTTAAGATGATCGACTTGCGCTGGACGAACATGGGTGTGGGAGGTGCTGGTACGTAGATGTTAGTGTCCTCCCTCCCTCCTTCCCTCCCTCACTCCCTCCCTTCTTTCCCAAGCTCAGGAGACAACAAGCTCACCCCTCCCTCCCTCCCTCCCTCCCTCCACCCGCAGAGGCGCTCACCCAAGCACTCGTAGAAGGCAGCTGCCCCGATCTCTCCCTCGTGGTGCTCGCGCAGGGAGGGCCCCAAGGCGTGACCTGGTCGTTAGAAAAGCGCAAATCCCTCCATCGTGTCCGAGAAGTTCTCTTGGCAAGGGTCCTGGGGGGAGGGAAGGAGGGAGGGAGGGAGGGAGGGAAGGCCCTGGTGGCTGGCGATGGGGTGTGGGCGGGGGTGGGAGG
>Ga0209491_10011460_pt1 | contig 10448 bp, 5 predicted proteins | sample BON02_FD_187213 | JGI IMG/M metagenome (GOLD analysis project Ga0209491, IMG submission 187213) | Freshwater microbial communities from Lake Bonney liftoff mats and glacier meltwater in Antarctica - BON-02 (SPAdes) (version 2) | ecosystem: Environmental > Aquatic > Freshwater > Ice > Glacier...
AATCCTCCACATTGAAACACAGGTACCAGGTGCTTGAGCCAAACTACCAGTAGGTAGTAAGTGACTAGTAGGTACCGCTAGTATCGACTAGTATTCTTGGTACCGATTACGGCGGGGCCGGGCCGTCAAAACACACATGAGACGCGGCGCTTCTTGTGTGTGTGTTTGTGTGCGGCTTTTAAGCGGCTTTTAAGCTTACAAATCATTAAGAATAAGACGGCCATGGTTTGAACACTTCCTGCTTAGTTTGGTTGTGAAAAATGCGCAGTGCGGCTTGCGGGGCGGAAGGCTGGAGGGCAAGCTGGCCTCAAGAGGGCTAACGCTTTGGACGATTTCCGCATAGGAGAACATTCAAGACTCACAACGATGAATGAATAGGACTAAAAGGTGGAGCAAGGATCAAAGGACAAACAAAATCCATTGCAGCGTTAATCAATACTTTGCGGCACGATTCGTCGCGCCGCGAGGCTGGCAGGCCGGCATTACCCTTTGCTTTTAATACGACTTTGAGTGAAAAACGGGGAGAGTTCTGACCCAGATGTTGTCTCTGTTTGTATTCCACCAAGTTCTTGTACAAAGAAGCAGCAAAGCCTTCATCCCCCCCCCTACTGGTGTATGAACTTCGACAGAGAACAGCACGGCAACCGATTGACGTTGAGGAGAGCTCCGTTTCGTTGCCAGATCGGCAGGCCCGGGATTCAAATCGTCGTGTCCAAATTGCCAGTCTCACGCAGCCCACCTAACTCCACCAGAAATCCCATCCACACCATCCACACAAAAACAGCACCCTATTACCCCCGAATCTGGGCCCCCAGCCCCTGCCTTGCCGTTTCACGCCAGACGTGGGCCATGCCCGACTCAAAAACGAGTGCGTGTGAGTGATTCCTTGCGCCAAGGCCAGCCCCGCGCATTCGGTTGCTGATTTGATACACCATCCTTCTTCTCACGCCATCTTCACACAACCACTACCACATTTACAGGGCGTGCCTAGCAGCCGAGGCCCCTTGTTTCGTCGCGGGCTCTTTGCCGGATGGCGTCTGCCGCGGCGTTGGCGTACCTGCCTGCCTCGGGCGACGACTGGGCATGGGCTCTACTGGGCTTGTGTGACAGCTTGACACCAATACAGGCGCTGGAGCTACTAGTGCCCTGCCTCCTCATATGCTGGCTTATGTGCGAGGCCCTCTTCTATGGTCTCATGCTCGTGGTGCATCGCCGCTTGGACGTGCTCACATTGCCCGAACGGTATGTGTGGATTGGAGGGAGGCTCGGCTTGAAAGTTTTCTTCCTTTCCTATTCCCCTAAAGAGCACCAAGCATGCCTTCCCCCTTGAGATTAATCATTATACCTCTTCTAACTATCATCGCTCATCTTCCTTCCACTCCTAATTCACCACTCCTCCCTCCCTCACTCCGAGCAGAAGCCAACACGACCCTGAGGAGTACGTGCACAAGGTGATGGACATTGTGGACAGTGTGCGAGGCGTCTACCCCTTCGAGACCTTTTTGACGCGGTGGTGCGGCTCTGCGACTCTCGGTGAGCTCAAAAGGGGCAACGTCGCCCAATTCCTCGCCTGGGCCTTGCTCTCTGAAAGCGTGGAAAGCCTCCTCCCCAAGGACTTTACGATGATCATGCGCATGGTCGACATGGTGGACAAACGCTTCGAACTCCACCTCGAGCACGGCCTCAACACGGACGTACGAACCCTGCGCATGACGCTGGAACCCCTCGAGGTCATCCATCGCCCGCTTTGCGTCTATCTGTGCGTCACCTACGTCCCTCGCTTCTTTGGCAATTGCGTGCTCCGTCTGCAGGGCTTCGAGCGCCTCGAACACGAAGGCCTGATCTACTGGTACCGCCCCAGCCGGGAATGGCCCAAGGCGGCCCGGCAGCTGCCCTTGGTCTTCTTCCATGGCGTGAGCCCTGGGCAGTGCGCCTATGCGGGCCTGACCACCTTGTTGAGTGAAGGGCGTTCGGCGGTGCTGGTGGAAATTCCGCACATCGCCATGTCGCTAGAGGCCTTCCAGGCCAAGTCCGAGGACGAGGTGACGATAGCGGTGAAGGCAATCTGCTCGAAGCATCACATTCAACATTTTGTGGTGGCCGGGCACAGCTACGGGACCATCTGGGCGGGGTGGGTGCTACGTGCTATGCGGAAGGAGGTGAAGCAAGCCGTGCTCCTCGACCCCGTCTGCATCCTGCTCTGCCTCCCCAACACGCCTTTCAACTTCCTCTACCGCCTGCCCCATGATCCCCCCTCGCACCTACCCAAAGCGCCCAGCATTTTCACGGGGGCGGGGATCAAGAAGCGCGTCCTGGACTATGGCCTTCATTACGTCGTCTCCCGCGAGCTGACCATCGCCAACGCCATGCGCCGGCAATTCTGGTGGCACAAGAAGATTTTGCACGCCGAGGACATTCACTGCCCTGTGGTGGTGGGCCTGGCGAGCGATGACATTCTGCTCTCGGCCCCGGCCATCCGCAAGTACCTCACGGACAACTGCACCGACCTCGAGATTATCTGGTGGCAAGACTTCTCCCACGGGGAGCTCCTGACCTCCCTCCCCTGCCAGCACGCCTTGGACCAAACCATTCGAGCGCAGGAAGAGAAGTATTACCACGGCCGCCTCATGCGCCCTATCTGGGAGTATCCCGGTGACCAGCCACCTCCTTGTAACAACACCGAAGCACGACGCTCCAAGTCGAGGACACGCATGTTGCGAGAGAGCAGCATTGGTGGGAGCGGCAGCAACAGCAGTTCGCCCTCCGGCAGGTCCCCCAGCAAGCTCATGCCTCCTCTCTCCCCCGCCTTGTCCTCCTCCGCTTCCTCGTCCGGCATGAACGACCCTCAGTCTCTGCTGCAGAAGAAGCGGCGGCCGCAAGCCTATGAGGAGGTTTCCGGTGGTGATGCTTCTTCTTCTCATTCTAGGGCTACCACTCCCACCGCCCCTACCGAATTGCGCCTTGCTGCTCTGGTCTCGGGCGCTGGTCGACTCGAGAACTCTCCCTCAGTCGAGCAGCGTCGACGGTGGCAAAAGCAGCAGGACCGAGAACGGGAGCAAGCAGCAGCAGAAGCGGAGGAGGAAGCGCGATGTAAACCAGTGCCACCTCCTTGCTTTCCGTCCATTCCAGAATCAGAGTCCAAAGACCTTGGGGGCTCAGCTAAGGATGGCGCCGGGTCAGAGGCAGCGCTTCCCTTGGCATCAAAGGAAGCACCCACCTTGCTCTATTCCATCATTTCGGCGTTTTGGTAGGAGAGAGAGGGGGGAGGAGGCGACGACGACAACAAACACAATTTTGCTCTTGTGAAGTACTATTGATAAGGATGCAGGCGGACGAGGAAAGGCGAGAGGATGGAGCTGTATCTTGGGTCGAGAGAGAGGATATAAAACACGAGCGCGCTAGATGCATATGGACGGCTGCGTATGTTCTCCTTTTTATCAACCATATATAAAAGGCTTGTGAGAGTGTAAGGCCTTTCTTTTCCACACACACCATCGCGATGAGGACGGCGAGGAGAAGAAATATTTACTGGAAATGATGCATATTCAAATGAACAAATAAAACGGAAAGTACTGGAGATTAAAAAAACACGCACGCTTCTTACTCTACATCCTTTTTTCAACCTCTTTTCTTGCTGTACAAAGTGCCTCGCTTTTTACATTACTTTTCTTGTGTCATTATTCTGCTCTTGGCGCGTTCCAACGCACTTTGTGAAGATCCTACAATTATGAATCCTGCTGCACAAAGGCCACCCATCAGAGTGCCTGCTTTCTGTCTTTTCTTTTTTACTTCACCAGGTTAGGCCCTGTCTTACGTCCTCCGCCGCCATAAGCATAGAAATGCGGCGCCAGCTCCATCAACCACAGGGGCTGGATCCGAGAGCAATCCCGCAAGAAGGGCTCAGTGGTTAGAACGACATCGTGGAAGACCACCCACTCGGCGGGCGCACCGTACTTGGCCAGCACAGAAGTAGGGTGAAGGGCCACAGGATGCTGGCCTCGCACCGTGTAATACCGCCCATCACTTTTGAGCCGCGCCGCGTTGAAGAAGAACCCCGCCATGATGCAGCGGCGCAAAGCCTCGGTGTCCTCACAGCACGAGGCAAAGACACTGCCGGGTGGCTTGTATCGCTCCAGGTATTTCCGGAGCTGGCCTCGAATCTCCCTCGCGCGGGCCAAGCTGCGTGGGTTGAGAAAGTGCTCGGTGCACCATGCCGTGGACCGACCCGCCTCCTCCCACTCTCGATAGATGTGCAACAGCGTCAGATGGTCTCCCTCCCGCCGCGCCAAATCGGACATGGACTCTTCTTGCAGCCCTAGGCTTTCGCGGCCCTTAGGGCTCGTCCACAGGTTCTGGACTTGGAGGAGGGCCACCACCGTCAGCGCCTCTTCCGTGCAGTGAAAATCGAACGAGGCCAGCAATACCTTGGCCAAACGAGGCTCCACCGGGAACTCGGCCATTTTCTCGCCCAACTCGGGGGTGAGACGGCAGCGGTCGTCTAGGGCGCCAAGGGCGTAAAGCAGCTCCAAACCCCGCATCATCGCCTCGGCCGAGGGCTGCGAGATAAAATCAAAACTCATGACCTCGTCAATCCCCAGCGCCTTCAGCTGCAGAATCATCCACGCTAGGTTGCTCCGTTGCACCTCCGGCAGAGTATGTGCGGGCAATTTAGTAAAAGCCTCCTCTGTGTAAAGTCGGAAGCATTTCCCAGGTCCTGTGCGACCTGCTCGCCCGGCGCGTTGTGCAGCGCTGGCCCGGGAGACTGGCGTGGTAACGAGGGACTCAAACCCCGTCCGTACATCATACACAGGGAGCTTGACAAACCCTGTATCCACAATAAATCGGACGCCGTCAATAGTCAACGAGGTCTCGGCAATGTTGGTGGCAAAGAGGACCTTGCGCTCCACGTGCCGCGGGGCGGGTCCCAGAGCTTTCATCTGCAGGTGCTGCGGCAAGGAGGCATAGAAAGGTAGGACCAGCACCGCGTCTTCCACCCCGCGGCCCAGCGCGCCCAAGTGCTCTTTGGTGGTGGCCACGGCTTGGTCGATTTCCTCCATGCCGGGCAAGAAGACGAGGATGTCCCCCCGGCCTTCTCCTTGAACGATGGAGAGGACTGTCTCGACGGCCGCCCGCAAGTAGTTCCGCGCCGGCTTTTCCAGGTATAATACGTCTACGGCATGCTGGCGCCCCATGATGCTGATGATGGTGGCGTCGTGCGTGTCACTGGCTTGATCATCACCGGTCTTAGCACTGCTGCTGCTGCTAGGCTTGTGAGTGTGCGTCTCAAAAAAGTCCCTAAACGCCTCCGCGTCGGCCGTGGCGGACGAAATGATGATCCGCAATTCAGGCCGGCGCTTGCGCACCTTCTTCAACAAACCTAATAGCACGTCGGTGTACATGCTGCGTTCGTGGGCCTCGTCGAGCATGATGACCGAGTAGGCGGACAGCAAGGGGTCGTAGAGCGTCTCCCGCAAGAGCAGTCCGTCCGTCACAAATTTGATGGCCGTGCGCGTCCCGCCCTCGTCCACGCGGCTGTCAAACCGCACGGCATAGCCCACTTGTCGTCCCAGCGTGCAGCCTATCTCTTGAGCCACGCGCGAGGCCACCGTGATGGCCGCCACGCGCCGCGGTTGCGTGCAGAGCACCACCCTCCCACCCTGTGTCCACCCGCCTTCGTACAAATACTGCGGCACCTGCGTGGACTTGCCCGAGCCCGTCTCGCCCACCAGCACCAGCGTGCGGTAGCGCTCCAGGGCGTACAAAATGCCGGTCCGGGCCTGGGCAATGGGCAGCAGGAGGCGTTGCTGCTTGAGGGGGAGAGTGCTGCGAGGGTTGTACCCGACGGTGCTGCCGGCGTCCGCTTCCGATAACCCAACCGGCCTTTCCAACCCCAGCCTGGGTGCCGCGGCCCCCGGCTTCCAGAACGCCATGGCGCGCCTGTGATTTGTGGGGTTTGTGTGGGATGGGTGGGTGAATGGGGTGCTAAACAAACGAAGGGGGCACGTTTCATCATCGAACACACAGACATACGACCTCCTGCCTCCGACTTCTTGGCTGCTGCACCGTCCCACAAGACCAAGCACTGCCACGCCGACGCTCTATACACGCTGTCCATGTCCTCTTCATCCTGCACGTCATAGTGCCGCCGGCCGGCTGCGACCTGTGCCTGGCAAGCAAGGGCTGCACGACCAAAAGGTAAGTGAGTGGATGTGTGGATGGTGGGGAGGTCATGATCATGATGATGGACTGATGTGCCTGTCTGCCTCTTAGCCCTACGCCGCTAGACCTGACCCCGCCTTGAGCTTTTCGACGCCGTTGCCAGCCAGCGGCCAGCGCGTCTTGCCTGCTTGCTGCGCCCCAGGTGAGTCAGAATGTGTGTGTGTAGAGGGAGGCTACGGCTACCCCCGCATGTCTGCCTCGCAACTTGTTATCATATGCATCCCTAGCTAGCTATTCGTGTATGCATGCGTTCCTCTACTCCTTTCTCGCTTTCCTCCCCCACCACCTTTTGTCTATGATCAATGCTCTCGTGCGCACCGACACACGAAAACAACCCGCTCCTTGGCACAAGCTTTGTCTACTTCTACAATAGACACAAAACTTCTTGACTGGAATGGGTGAGAACGAATGTAGGCTCCTTTCCAAAACAAACCTCATGGAAGCTATTCCCTCCTTCCTTGCGGCGGTCGAAAGGATAAATTCAATTTCATCGAATAAACTCTCTGTACTTTTGTCTCTTGCATTTCATTGTATGTGTACGTCGTAATGCGTGTTGATTAGTCTTGACTCTAACAACCACTCCGCCAATTCTATTCTCCCACTCCATGATCAAAGGTAGATAGATGGCCGTCATAGCCAGCACGGGGAATAATGCATGGCGCCGCACTTGAGATCCGTCCTGGATGGAGACATGGAGCATGTCATGAACAGAAATAAAGAAATAACAAACCAAGTTCATCAATAAAGCTCACACGCGGACCTTCCTTTTCTTCTTTTTGTGCGTGGCATGTTGCTTTCTGTCGTGCTCTCGTCGGCCTATCGTAGTTCTTCTTCTTACTTCCCTTGACTCGGTCGTTACTTTTTCCGGGCCCTTTTCTTCTGCCTTTTGTTTGTGTTTCGTCTTGTTAGTCTCGCACAGTCTCCCTTTCCTTTTCAAGAGACTTCCGCTTTTCTTCTTCAATTACCACATGCGTACACTCAAACACGGATCTCTGTCACTCTTTTCAATTCCTTTTTGCTTCTTTCGGCATCTGCACGCCACCCATCTACACCAACGGGACTTGGCGTCGGCCTTACTCATTTTCTCTCCTTCCACTCATACCTTCCATTCATGTTTCCGTCTTCTCTTCTCGTCCTTTCAACTCTTGTACATAGTAGGTTCGGCAAATACGCCTCTCGTCTCGCTCTCCTTCCCTTCGCAAGTCTTCTCTTTTCTTGTTTCTTTCTCTCTTTTTCTCAGCACACACAAACACACATCAACACGCAAAACCCGAAAAAGCGAACCTAAAGTCCGCCTTCCTCCTTCAGCACTCGACACGCCTCCACCAGCATGTCCGCCGCCTGCCACCCCTCCCGCCCTCGAATGCTGATAGGGTGATGCGGCGGCACCCCCAAACGATTCGTCAGCAGCCCCTCCACCTTCTGCAAACACCCCAGCTTGCTCGCAGCCAGCGCCGGCTCCAGCCGCAGGGGCACGCTGGCCAAAAACGAAAGGGAGAGGAGGAATTTCGCCTGCACGGCGGGGTGGGTCACGCCCTTCTTGACGGTGGGTGGTTGGACCGTCGCCACCAGCACAGCCGAGCAGTGCGGCAATCGGATGTGCGGTGCCCCTCCCCCTCCATTCTGCCCGTGATCAAACCGACAGGTCGTGCACGCGCCATACAAGCACTCCTCCACCCACCCCTCCGAGCGGATCGCCGACTCCCCCACCACCAAACTGCAGGGATGAGCAGCCTCCACCCGTGCCACCGCCTCCATCAGCAGGTGGGTTCGACCCATTAAACGCTCTAATCGTGCCAACGCCGCCGGGACCTCCGCCATGTTCACACTCAGCTTCTCCCACGACCAGCTCTGCACGCCCTGAGCCGGCGAGGCCCGCGCACGCTTGCCTGCCGCCGTGGTAACCGTGAAGGAAGGCAGGGGGGGAGGGGGCTCGGTGGAGGTGAAGACGGACAAGCTTCGTAGAATGTGCAGGAGGAGGGTGCCGCTGTTGGGCCCACAGAGCACGCGGCCGGCTTGGTCGCGGTTGCTGCGGCCGGGGGTGGGGGGCGTGTGCGTGACTAGGGCGTCTGTCACCACCACCTTTCGAGAGACTCCGGAACCACTTCCCTTGAGCAGCAGGTGTACCTGCGTCAGAGACCCATCGGGGTGGGCACACGCAAACGACAGCTCCTCACTTGTCAAGACCAAAGGCTGCCACAGGTGCAACCCTCGCAAGACCCGCCCCTTCTCCTCGACCGCCTGCACGGCCTCCGCCTCCCGGTTCTTCTCCGTCAGTGCCGCGCGGACCTGCGCAGTCATCTGCCGCGCCGCCGCCCTCGCCTTGGTTGCCTCCTCCTCCCGCACCACCGCCGCCTTCAACGCTTCCTCCTGCGCCGCCAATTCTACGGCTCGCTCAGCCGCCGCTCGCTGCTGGGACTCAAGCTCCTCCAAACGATGCTGGCGGGCGACATCCTTGCGTTGAGCCCGCAAGACCTTGAACTTGGCTTGCAGTACCCCAATCGCCTCCTGGACCTCGGCCTCGATGCCCGACACCCGCTCCATGTCAGCCGCCAGATCCACGCCTCGCCCCTTCAGGCCCTCCATCTCTTGCGTCACGCGCATCCGCACCATCTGCAGCAGCTGGCTTTCAAACGACCGCCATTCCAGCTCCAAACGCGGGGCGACAGCCGCAATCAAGTGCTCCATCGCTGCTGCTCGACCCTCCGCGGTTTCCCCTTCACCTTCACCCTCCTCCCCTCCCTCCGACGACACGGTCAACGCCGCCAGCATGGCCTCTCGCAAAGCCTCCACATCCGGCACCTCAAACTCCACCCCCTTCTCCCCCTTCTTCTCCCCCCCTTCCTCCCCCTCCACCTCCATTGCCTTGCTTCCATCCACCTCGTCCCCACGCCGCAACTGGTTCAGCGCCACGCTCTCACAGTTCTCCAGCAACGCCTCCAAAGCCGCCTGACGCAAAAGCGCCATCGGCGTGCCCTCCTTCCCGTCCATCTCCTCCTCGTCCTCCCTCCCTCTTTCTACCATCACCGCCTCTATCAGGCGTGCGATGTTGGCTTGATCTTGCTGGAAGGCCACCACCCGCTTCCAGTCAAACTCGATCGGGGTAGCAGCGCTCGCTTTCTCTGCATCCGCCAGGGCGGTCTCTGCGGCTTCGTCCAGGCTCTTGCGGCGGGCTTCCGAGGAGGAGATGGAGGAAGGGGAGGAGGAAGAGGAGGAGGAGGAAGTGGAACTGCGTCGCTTCTTCTTCTCCCCTGAGGTGGAGGAGGCCGTTGTCGCGGAGACCGCCAGGCTGTCCGTGCTGTCTTGATGAGCAGCAGCAGCAGCGCCACGCAAACGGTTCCCGACCACGATGTGAGCAAAAGGGGAGGAGGTCGTGTCCCCACCCCCACTGCTTCGGCGGCGGGAAAAGGCCGAACCCGTGGAGCTACGCGTCAAGCTGCTTCGCTTCTTGCCCACTTGCTGCTGTGCCTCCTGCTCTTGCTCCTGCTCTTGCTCCTCCTCCTCCTCCTCTCCCTCTTCATGCGCGGACATGTCAAAAGTGGCAGGCTTCTGCCCTCCCGCCTTCCCTCCGGCCTTCTCTTTCTCCTCCTCCTCCTCCTCGTCATCATCATCCTCGTCATCTTCCTTCCCCCCTCCATTATTGCCCGAAAAGCTGAGCGAGAAAGTGTGCCCCGCCAGCTTATTATCCAGGATGCTGGTGCTGGTGGTATCGCCGCCCCCCGCGCCCTCCTCCTCGAAGCTGTTATCCTGCGAGTCAAGCGAGAGACGGAGGTCCTCCCCGTTCGGGTTGAAGCTGGTGGTGTTGGTCGGCTCCTGCAGCTGCGACATCTGCTCCTCCGCGTCCGAGTCCACGTCCCCAAAATTGATGTCCATGTTAGCCTTCTTCCTCCCACCACCCTGCTGCTGCTGCTGCTGCTGCTGCTGCTGCTGCTGCTGCTGTTGGCCTCGTCCACCGTCCATATGCTGCATCAACGCCTGCAGGTCGCCCTCCAACTCCATGGTCCTGTCCTCAGGAGCAGCAGCAGCAGCAGCAGGTGCCGGCGGCCGCGTGTTCTGCACCAGGCTCTGCAAATTCTGCTCGAGCTCCATCGTGTCCTCCCCACCTCCACCCTCCCTTCCAGCAGCAGCACCAGCAGCAGCAGCCCCGATGATACCCAGCTGCGACGACGTGCGTTGGTCGAGCGCCCGGAAGTTGCTGGGGGAGGAGGAACGGTCCTCCAGGTCCGGCA
>Ga0209491_10011462_pt1 | contig 10446 bp, 8 predicted proteins | sample BON02_FD_187213 | JGI IMG/M metagenome (GOLD analysis project Ga0209491, IMG submission 187213) | Freshwater microbial communities from Lake Bonney liftoff mats and glacier meltwater in Antarctica - BON-02 (SPAdes) (version 2) | ecosystem: Environmental > Aquatic > Freshwater > Ice > Glacier...
GATCCAGAGGCCTGGCTTCGCTGGGTTCTCGCCCGCGTCGCAGACCACAAAATGACCCGCCTCGAGGAGCTCATGCCGTGGAACTGGACAGCCGAATAAGTCAACACCAGTCAGACCGGACGGATACGTCCCCGCAACCAAATCTAACAACAATAACAAGACGTTACAGGCCGCCCTCCGGGCGGCTTTTTGCGTTCCAAATTCTAGGTCAACAATAGGTCAACAAAACGAGGGAAGTTGCTCCGGCAAAAGTGCGCCGGGCGTCTTAAGCAATCTCATGGCTCCGCACCCGGCACGCTTGCTCAAACCGGAAACGACGATCATCAATGAATCAAGTTTTCGTCATGAGGGCAGGTCAGGGGCAGGTTAAAAACCTGCAATCTTTTTCCGCCGCCTTGGTTTCAACGCAACTTTACGATCACGGGTTGCAGGTTGGACATTGGCCCGGGTCGGCCACGCTCGGTCCGTTGACGCGGGGGTGAACATCTTGTTGTCCGCAAAGCGTGCAGCCGTGGATCTCGGCCTTGACCAGCAGCGTCGGACCGTCGCACCAGGCACAGGGCAGGCCGGTTTCCACCCGCAACAGCCCCCACCCGGGCGCTGCGCAGTTTGGGCATGCCGTTGCCAGCCGCGCGGCAAGGCGTTCGGCGAGACGGCCGATGGTTTCCATCCGGCGGGGGTTCAGATGGGCGCGCATGTCGGTCTGCAGGAATGCGCCAGCCTGCGCCGACAGGTGAGCCGCGCGCGCAATTGCGTCGTCAACAGCATCGCGGTCCTGCAAACCCTTGGCCAAAGGTGGCGCACCTGGGCCGGTCGGCGCTACGATGACCGCAGTTCGTGGAAAACCTATGCTCGTCAGAAAAGCAGTCGCCTCATTGGCTGAACAGACAGTTGCATGATCGTAACACGGCGCCTCGTCGATCAGCCTTTCGATCACCTCATGCCCGGTTTCCTGATTGTACCACAACAGCACCTCGCTGCCGATGGGCAGAAAGGGGATGAACGGATGTGGGCCATAAGCGCCTTCACTGGCGATCCCAACGGGTAGTCCGGTGGCTGCGATGGCTGCACGCGCCTTGCCGCGGGCGGCATCCTCCATCGTGCCCGTGCGCGGGGTCTCGGCGGTGAAGGTGCCGAACCGGTCGGTATCCAGCCACTCGGGAACCACCAGCGTGATGCCAAGGCGGGCCAGCGGCGGCGCGATTGCCGCCGCTTTGCCATGCATGGTGCCAAGGGCGGCGCGATCAGGCAATGTCATGCTGCGCGGCGCTGATATTCTTTGTCGTCCCAGACCAGACCTGGCTGATAGCGGGCCGCGATCTGACCCTCTTGAAGGACGAACAGATGCAGCCAGGCGTTGTCGAACAGTGCGCGCACCCCGTCATGGCGGGCCAGCACGTCGATGATCGCCTCGCGCGGGGCTTCAATCAGGACCGACAGCCGCAACGGTTCGTGTGCCAGTTCCGCGCCGTCATGCACCGTTTGCCAAGGCAGGCCGGGGCGCAGCTTGCCGCCGTTGCCTTGCACCACGCCGATGCCGCCCACCACGTTGTGGATCAGCTTGTTACCACCACCGAACGCCTCGGGTACAACCGATGATCCATAGTATTGCAGGCTGATCCAGCTTGCCACGACCACCGGTGCGGTCAGGATGAGTTCCAACGTGCCAAATCCCGTGTCGGCCTGCCAGTCATAGTTGTGCAGGAACGCGCGACCTCCCAGATCGGCCCCGGCTGTGGCCGGACGCGGCGCCGCGATGAAGGCGGCACAACCTGCCAGTCCCCATTCAGGGCGCACCTCGGCCCAGTTCAACGCCCGCTGGCCGATCGACTTGGCCGTGGCCCCCGGCAGACGCAACGCGCGCTCAGACCGTGCAAGGCCCCCGGCGCGGGCAAGCCAGTCTTCGGCCTGCGCGATATCCGCCGTGTGTGCAGGCGCCGCGTCGTCGCGAAACAGCGCGGTCCGGTCTGTTGTCGTGTCGTGCAGCCCCGCCAGAAACACCGTGTCTTGTGCCAAATCAATGCCTTGCGCTGGCAAACCCGCCCGCGTCTCGGGGTCGTTCAGAAATTGGGCCAGTAGCCGGGCTGACACCTCGCCAGTCTGCCCGGCACAGGCACCGCAGTGATACGCACTTTCATGCGGGTTGTTGGTCACCTGCCCGCCGTGACCCAGCAGCAGGACAAGCCGCGCATGGTTTGTGGTCATGCTCATCGCCTTCAGCACGGCAGCCCCGGTCGCGGCCTTGGCCGCGGCGCTCAGGCCGCCCTCGATGCGCGGCGCGGGTTCGGGGGGCTGTACGCTTGCCGGCAACGCAAGCGCGCTCGACACCAGTTTCCAGCCGTAAGCTGGTCCCGCCGCCTCGACAAAGGCAAAGGACGACACCGCCGCTTGCCGGAACCGGCCCCAGGCGCGGGTGGTGCGGGCAGCGATGCGGGTAGCATGTTCAACCTCGGGTGCGGCATGGCCGGTCGAGGTCATACCGGGGTTCAACAGAACAGGCAGGTGGATTTGCAACTCTTCGGTGCCATGCGCCCTGTGTTGCAGCGGCAGGCCGAAAAAGCCCGCAAAGCCGATGGTCTCAATGTCCGGGCTTTGGCTTTCCAGCGCGCGGCGGAACACCTCTGACCGCACATCAATGCAGAAGGCGGCTTGCAGTGCAGGGCGGCCCGTCGCGGCCCGTGGCCCGGACAGAGCGGCGTCAAGCTTGCGCTGATGCGCCCGCTCGGTGGCCTCTTGCAGGATCGCGTCAATCACTTCGTCCGGCGAAGGCTGCACGGGCGTGGCATGTGTCGCTACCGCTACTGCCCAGTCCGCCGCAACCTGCGGCACATGCGAAAGCAGCGCCTCTTCCCAAAGAAGGCGAATGGCCAAGAGATCAATGATTGTCATGTCGGATTGGCCCTTCAGCTCGGCCTCCCATAGCAGCCAGCGGGCGTGCTGTGACCAGCCGCCCAGATCCATCAGCATCCTGTGAAAGGCAGTCCCGGCCGCTGCATCCGTCAGACCCAGCCGGTCGGCTGCGCGCAGGATGACACGCTCCGGCGCATCGTCGGACCCGGCGACATGGGCGCAAAAGCCCGTCAGCCCTGCAATCTCGGGCGTCAGGTCATGTGACGCCCAAGCACGCCAGGCGGCAAAGGCCCCAAGCATCGGCGCTGGCGACCACAGCGCCTGACCCCGGTCGAAATGCCCGGCCGCCCAAAGGCCAAAGCTGCGCGCGATGACCGAAGGCCAGTCGGTGCCGGTGGCACTTGCGGCCAGATCGGCCACCGTCGGCAGCATCCGGGGCGCGGCACTGGTCGCGGTCAGCGATGCCTTGAGCCGCGCCAAGTCAACAGGCTTTATGGGTGACTGGCAAGCGATCAGCGCCACAGCCAGATCGTCGTCACTGATACTGCCCACCCGCACCTGCGCCGCATAGTCGGCGCGCGGGCGGGTTATCTTGACCCCAGCCACACGGGCCAGCCGTGCGCTTGCGGTAGCCAGATCCTCGCCGGACTGGCCCAGGAAGGGGTTGACCGCGACCGTTGCATCCAGCGGAAAAGCGGGCGGGATGGCGCGGGCCGCAGCCTCGGCGGCGCTGACAAGACCTGCAAGGCGGGCTGGAGCGATCTGGGTATGCTTGAGGAACATCTTGGTCTCCGAAAGAAAAAAAGGGGGTGTCAGAGGGATTTGGTGGCGCGAAAGCCGCCGATCATCCGGTCAAGCACCGCGTTAAGGTACAGGCCATTGGCAAGGTGCACGCGCAGGCCCGCTGCGGCCGGATGATGTGCCCAGTGCGGGAACAACGCCTGTGCCACCGCAACCAAACCAAAGGACATCAGCGCCAACACGATCAGCGCCCATTCCAGCGGCCCGGGCACTGGCGGGAAAGGCAGATAGGGGCCCCAAAGCGCCGCCGCGACCACCTGAAAGCCGAAGTACGCCACCGCTGCCACCAGCGAGGCCACCGCCGTGCGCTGTGTCAGCGCGCGCGGTGCGGAATCGGCCAGCCCCTGGGCCACCAGATATGCCACACCAAAGATCAGGATCACGCCCAGCGCCAGCGCCTGCGCCGACTTTGGCCCGGCCACCAGCCCGAAGCCCACTGCCACGACCGCATAAAGCACCAGTGCCAGTACAAAGGCCCGCGCCACTGCGCCGATACCCGGTACGGCGACCGGACCGGGCCGATGCACCTCGGCCACCGCCCTGACAGCACCTCCCGAGGCGAGGAACGCATGCGCCTTGTACATGGAATGCGCCATGATATGCAGCAGCGCCAGCGCCCAGAGTCCCATCCCGCATTGCAGCAGCATGAACCCCATCTGCGCAACTGTGGACCAGGCCAAAGCCGTCTTTACCGCACTTTGCGTCAGCATCACCGTAGCGCCAAAGAGCGCGGTCAGCCCGCCCAGCATCACCAACGCCGCCATCGCACCGGGGCTGGCCTGCATCAGATCGGACATGCGGATCAACAGGAACCCGCCGCCGTTGATGATCCCGGCGTGCAGCAGGGCCGAGACGGGGGTAGGCGCTTCCATCACCTCGGTCAGCCAGCCATGCAGCGGGAATGTCGCGGTCTTGAGTGCTGCCACCAGCACCAGCAGCGCCACGCCGAACTGTGCCGACACGGGCAGACCGCCCGCAGCAGCCTGCGACAGCGCGGCAATGTCCGCAGTGCCGAACGCTGTCCACAGCAAGACAGCCGCCAGCACCAGGACCGCATCGCCTGCGCCCCAGACAAGGGTAAACTTTGCCGCCGCCCGCCGTGCCTCGGCCCGCTCGGGATAGAACAGCAACAACTGCCGCAGCCCCAGTCCGATGGCGACGAAGGCCAGCACCAGCACCGCCAGACTGCCCGCCTGCACCAGCATCAGCACGGCCGCCAGCGTGGCCAGCATCAGCCCGTGATAGGCCCCTTCGCGCACCTCGCCGTCCAGATAGGTCCGGCCATAGCGCACGACCACCCAGCCGACAAAGGCAACCAGCAGCGCCATTGAGGCACTTATCGCATCAAGGCGGAAGGCAATCAGTGCCAGCCCGCCGCCGAACTGGACCGTGGCCGGGCCATAAAGGATCAGTTGTCCGACGCTTGCGATTGCCAAAGCAAGTACGCCAACTGCCGCTCCCTCCGCCAGACGCGGCAATGCGCCTGGACGGCGGCCGGGTATGAACAGAGCAAAGCTAGCCACGGCCAGTAAAAGGATTGGAGCAAAAACGATCAAGGGCGGAAGGAAAGACATAGCATTCTCCGGTGTGCGACAGGTTTGACCGGGATAGCGATTGCGTTTCGCAAAGAAAATTACATATTATCTGGCGAAACGTTCTGTATGGTAGAACAATGGCATCCTTGAATCTGCATCACCTGCGCCTTTTCCGTGCTGTGGCATCGGACGGCACGCTGACTGGCGCCGCACGGGGGCTGAACCTGTCGCAATCGGCATTGTCTACGCAGATCAAAGCGCTTGAGAAGTCACTGGGCCATGATCTGTTTGAACGCCGCGGCCGTGGCCTGATCATGACCGAGGCGGGGCGCATCGCACTTGACCATGCCGAGGCGATCTTTCGCACCGCCGATGACCTGACCGCGACCTTGCGCGAAACCGGCAGGGGGCGGTGGGCCTTGCGGGTGGGCGCGCTTGCCACGCTGTCGCGCAATTTCCAGATGCAGTTCGTTCGCCCGTTGATCGGACGTCCGGATGTGGAGGTCGTGCTGCGGTCGGGCAGTCAGGCGGAACTGTTGCGCGGGTTGGAGTCTTTGGCTTTTGACGTCGTGCTGACCAACCTTGCTCCGCCGCGCGATGCGGCAACGCCGTGGCTGGTTCACCGGCTGGCCGAGCAGCGCGTCAGTCTGATCGGAACGTCTGCGCGCCTTGGCCAAGTCCCCCGGACGATACAGGAATTGTTGTTGCAGGAACCGCTGATCCTGCCTCCGCCAGAGACGGCGCTGCGTGCTGCGTTCGACGCCCTAACCAGCCGTCTGAAAATCGTGCCGATGATCGCCGCCGAGGTTGAAGACATGGCAATGCTGCGCTTGCTTGCCCGCGAAAATGCGGGGCTCGCGGTCATCCCGCCAATCGTAGTGCAAGACGAACTGGCGGCAGGTCTGCTGGTTGAGGCGGCACGGCTTGACGATGTCACTGAGACATTTCAAGCCGTAACCGCAGCGCGTCGCTTTCCCAACCCGCTTTTGTCCGATGTGCTGACGCAGGGTCGCTTTGGATAGAACAAGGACGCTGCACCCACGATGACAGGTTCATTGGCCTCCTGATCTGAATGCGCGCCAAGGGGTGTCACGGATCAAGACCCCTTTCCGGTCCCAGGACGGAATTTGTTACGCGGTGCAAAGCCTGAGGGGGTCGCCTCTCGCGGGCTGCGCACCCAGACTTCACGGTTAGGGTGCAGACCCGCGCCACGCCTTGCCGGAACGGCCATGTGCCGCGCACGTTGCAAAAGACGCGTATCGGCAAGGCCTGCGCTTGGGTGGAAGCCGCCGTTGTCTGCGACCTGCTGGACCCAGGCCACCGTGCGGGCCGCAAGAACGTCGGCATCATCAAGAGCCGTGCAGTTGATTTCGTTGGTGTTCAGATCCACCACAATCTCGTCGCCATTCTCGACAAACGCAATAGGGCCGCCAAGCGCCGCCTCCGGCCCGACATGGCCGATCACAAGGCCGATCGAGCCACCAGAAAAGCGCGCGTCGGTCATCAGGGCGATGACGATGCCGCGCTCGCGGCACAGGGTGGTGATGCGCGCGGTGGGATCGAGCATTTCCGGCATGCCGGGTGCGCCGCTCGGCCCCTCGTAACGCACGACGATCATGTCGTTGTCCTCGAACGCCTCGGGTGTCCGGTCCAGCATGTCGATAAGGGCCTGCTGACCGTCGAACACGCGCGCGCGGCCGCGAAACAGGTTGTTCTCAAGCCCGCCCTCGACGCCTGCAAGCTTCAGGATGGCCGAAAACTCTGGCGAAAGGTTACCGCCAAGCATGCGCAGGCCGCCGGTTGGCTTATAGGGCGCCTCAACGGGATGGATGACCTCGCCATCGGCAGGCCCGGCACCAAGGCGCGCCACCTGCTGCGCCAGCGTCTCGCCCGTGCAGGTAAGCACGTCGCCGTTCAGCAGACCCGCGTCCAGCAACTCTCGCACGATGACCTGAACGCCGCCCGCCCGGTCGATATCGACCATGGAATACTGCCCGTAGGGCCGCGCGTTGGTCAGCACGGGTACGACGTGCTGCGACAGGTGGTTGAACTCTTCCGGCGTGATGATGTCCTTCCAGAAATCGGCAAAGCCTGCGGCGCGGGCGATCTCGGGCGCATGCAAAAGGGCGTTGGTCGATCCGCCGATGGCGAGGGTTACGATCGTGGCGTTTCGCAGGCTGTCGCGCCCGACGATATCGCGGGGCTTGATGTCGTTCTCGATCATCTGCGCAAGCAGCGTGACCAGTTCGGCGGGAAACTCGTTCAGACGGCGGGGATCGTCCGACGGCGGCGCCACCATGTGCAACGGCTGCATGCCCAGCACGCCGATGAACGTCTGCATGGTGTTGTAAGTGAACATGCCGCCGCAGCTTCCGATGCCCGGGCAGGCGTGAAAGGCGATGTGATCGCGGTATTCGGCGTCCGGGTGCCCTGCAACCTGAAACGCGCTGACGATATCCAGCTTTTCCCCGGTCCTGGGGTCGGTGCCGGGGTGGATCGGGCCATCCGACATGATGATGGACGGCAGGTTATGCTCCAGCATGGCCGCGAGTGTGCCGACAGGCGGTTTGTCACAGGCAACGACAGCAATCGTACCGGCCAGACCGGTTGCACTGAAGTGTTCGCACAAGGCATCTTGCGTCACCTCGCGCCCGATCAGCGAATAGCGCATCTCGGGCGTGCCGTTTCGCATGCCGTCCGAGGTGGCAATGGTGTATTCAGGCTGCACAAGGCGATACTTCAACTGCCCCGGCCCGGTGCCGATCCGGGCCCTGAGGGCCAGGTGGATCGCCTCGACCTTGGCCATGACGCCAAGATAGCACTGACTGTCGCCTTTGGTGCCAACCACGCCAACAGAAGGTTCGTGGATCAGCGCCGGGTCCGTGCCGATCTCGCGCGCGAGGCCGATGGTCTGGGTAGAGCGGCCCGGATGGCGATCGATAAGAACAATGTTCGGGTTGGTCATGGAGGTCTCTTTTCTGTTGCTTGGCCGTGGAAAAATTGCACGGTCGTCTCTGCCACCTAAAACGCCAGATTTGCGAAAGTAAAGGGCGGCAGGCAATGCTGCGACATTTGGCTATGACAGACGATGGAGCGATTGTTCAAAGACACGTCGCCCGCGCAGATATTGCGCCACGTTTGCGTCCCCAAGGAGTAGCAGAAAATCGCAAGCAGACCCATCTGCCACAAAGGCAGACCGTGGCTATCCGCCACATTCAGGCGGGCCATCACATCGGGCTCGGTCAACGAGATCATGATATCGGCTTTCCACTGCCTGAGGTGCTGCATGTCGACGGCCAGATCGTGGTGTGAGGGTCTGCCAATTGCCATAGGCTTCTGCCCGCCGGGGCACAGGGTCATGCCGATATTCCGCGCACCAGATCAAAGCTGCCAATTTCCAGCGGTTGGATGTTAGAGGTGCGCCTACTGTTTCCTTTTTCGATGATATCTTCCCTTACCCATAGCGCACGGCGATTGTCCCTCTCGGGCTGCACTGGATTTTCTGCAAAAAGCGGGGGCATTTTGCGTTTAACGGACCTTTCCGGTGTGATGGGTCGGCATCACCAGCATGCCGGACAATGTGCACAAGGCCGCGAAATAAAAGCCGCGCCATCCGCAATTACAGTACGCGGGCGCGCAGCAATCGCCCAGATTGCGCATGTCATTGATCCGGGGAGATGGCACTGTCTGACGTTTGCGCGCGCAATCGCGACGGCGGTCGGGCCTGAAAGCGCGATCTTGGCCGTGGCTATGGCATTTGCCGTTCTGACCTATGCCGCATGTCGTCCTTTTGTGGTTCTTCGGTTCGGTCTGGAGCGTGTTGATCGCAAAATTAGTCCTGCGCTGGCAGGTTCCCAAGCTGCGCCTGATCGCGATTGGTGTGGGGCTTGCCGGATTGTTCATCATGCCGGGTGGCGAGGGGGGCTTGCCGGTTCCTGGCAGTCTGGGCGAATGGATGGCCTTCATCGGCGGGCCGGTCTGGGCGGGCGCGACCGCAGGAATGCGCCTGAAGTCCCGCGTACCGCCGCTGCCTGCGGCGGTCGTGTTTGCCTTGGGCGCGACGCTGACGTCCCTCGCCTTCGCCCCGTTCCAAGAGTTCCTGCCCACAAACGCCGCAACCGACGCGGTCCGCATCGGGATCACGGTCCTCGCCGCAGGCGGGGTGTGGTGGGGGCTGTCGATTGCCGCCCTGATGTGGGCAACCCTTCGGCTCGATCCGGCACGGGTAGGTATTTTTCTGATGCTCGAGGTGATTTTTGGCGCCCTGACCGCCGCGATCTTTGCCGGGGAAACGCTGTCTGTGCGTGAGATGATCGGCGGTGGATTGGTTATTCTGTGCGGGCTGCTCGAAGTGTGGCCGACAAAGGCGGATGCCGGACATCTGCACGCTTCAAAGAACGCGCCATACACCGAGATGAATCTTGATTGCTGCCTCTGGTCGAGGCTGTTGCAGGACGCACGTCATGAATGGGGCAGCCTCAGCTTGCCGCGCCACGCAAGAGATCTTTGGTTCAGCAACGCAAGGTCAATCTCGTCTGCGATGATCTGTTCGCAAAGTTGAACCGCAGCCAACGCTTGTGATTGACTTAGGTGCTTGTACGCAGGCCGGGCGACATGTTCGTACCAGACCCCTTCGCAGATCGTATCCAGTACAATTCGTTGAAAGCAATGGTCGTTCTGGACGGGCCAGTAACGCTTTTCGCCAAGCGCGAGTTTGGGCATGACCGTTCGCGTTAAATGAATGTAGCGCGTAACCGGATTGTCTGGGAGCATTTGTCGAAAATCGAAATCATGTTGCATCTGATCCTCCCGCTGACACGCTGTTTTCGTCCTCTCCGGCCAACATATGTAACGCCCATCCAATGCTGCGACCACAATCGGTTGGAGAGAACGAAACCAATGCATTTCAATGGCAACCTAGTGTTCCCCACCTGACAAAGGATTCCCATGGATGGTCTGATGTGTCATTGTCGGGACATGAGACGCGATGACATATGCCTATACTTGAACCCCGCGGCCCGTGCGCAGCTTCAAGCTCTGCTCACCGACCGCAACACCTCGCGCAAGCTTGTCTGGCGGGCCGAGATCGTTCTGGCGACGGCGGACGGCTGCGGCACCAACGAGATCATGCGACGCGCGGACACGTCAAAGCCGACCGTCTGGCGCTGGCAGGCGCGTTACCTTGATGAAGGTATAGACGGTCTCAGGCGCGACAAGACCCGCCCCTCGCGGGTCCCGCCGCTGCCCCGGGAAGCGCGCC
>Ga0209491_10011463_pt1 | contig 10446 bp, 5 predicted proteins | sample BON02_FD_187213 | JGI IMG/M metagenome (GOLD analysis project Ga0209491, IMG submission 187213) | Freshwater microbial communities from Lake Bonney liftoff mats and glacier meltwater in Antarctica - BON-02 (SPAdes) (version 2) | ecosystem: Environmental > Aquatic > Freshwater > Ice > Glacier...
AGACTCGCCGAACGAAAACGCTGTCAAAATCGACACTGACACCTCTACTGTCCCACATTCCCCCTTGGACTCACAGGCATGCACTCCTAGGAGAAGCGTGGGGCCACACGCATCACGTAGAGGCTGACGACAGAGAGGCGTGTTTACCAGACCACCAAGGCACACCCCAAACTCACTCCCCTCCCTCCACTCCACTACACGCATGCACAGAATGCCGCCGCTCGGAGACACCAAGGCCTGCCAAGCACCGCAATCCCTCGCAAGGACCACCGCACCCCGCATCACAGCCAGCACCATGACAAGCAGCCGGGCATTTGCCGAACACAAATCAGCCGAGGAACCCTCCCCCGTGTCCCCAACCCGGGGCCGCGCGGGAAGCCTAGGCGCCTTCCCGCCCTCGTCCTCCTCCTCGTCCTCCTCGTCCTCCCTCCCCACAAGCACAAGCAACAGCACGACGACCACAAGCCCCCTGTCGTCGTGGTGCCTGACGCCCTCCCGGCAAGCCGAGCGGACCAGCAACCCCGTCCGAAATATCGTCGATCATCTCAAACCTAACCCGACCCATCCCTTGCCATGTCTTAATTTTGCCTTGGGGGACCCCACTTCCTATGCTAGTCAGGGGCATTTGCTTTGCCCCGACGTCTTGGTGGAGGCCGTGACGAAGCACGCACGGGAGGGTCTGCATAATGGGTACACGTGCTCGGCGGGTGCGTTGGATGCACGCCAGGCCTTGGCCGCCGCTTTCTCGCACGAGGGGGAGGGATGCAAGCGCTTGACGGCGGAGGACGTGATCATTGCCAGTGGTGGGTCGGGGGCTTTGGAGATTGTGATGACCGCACTGTTGAATGAGGGAGATGTGGTTTTGATCCCTCGGCCGGGGTTTGCTTTGTATCAGGTGATTGCTCAGAGTTTGGGAGCGGTGGCCTTGCCGTATGAATTGCTGCCGGAGCAGAATTGGGCCATTGACCTGCCGGCACTCGAGGCGACTATTGTGGAGTATAACAGCAGTAGCAACAACAACAACAGCAGCAGCAGCAGCAGCAGCAGCAGAGGCGCCATCAAAGCCATCCTGATCAACAACCCTTCTAATCCCTGCGGCAACATCCTGTCCAAACCCAACCTGCTCGCCCTCCTCGACCTGGCCCGTCGTCATTACCTCCCCATCATCTCCGACGAGATTTACGGACAAGTCTGTTTTCCCGGCGAAGTGTTTTACCCTCTTGGCGCTCTTACTAAGGACGTGCCTGTCCTAACTGTAGGGGGGCTAGCGAAGCAATTTGCGGTGCCCGGGTGGAGGGTCGGGTGGGTGCTGATACATGACCCGTTGGGCTTGCTGGATGTGGTGGCGGAGGGAGGGAAGGAGGGAGGGGGGGTCAGCGTGAGCGTGAGGCAGGGACTGAAGAATTTGACGCAGCTGATTTTGGGGGCGAATACCTTGGCGCAGTCTGTCATTCCTACTCTGTTTCCTCCCACCCCTTCTCCCTCCCTTGAGGTTTTCCATACCAATTACGTGCAGCTCCTCGCAGAGAATGCCCGTTTCGTCCAAGCGACTTTGCTTCCTGCTGCTGGGGCTGGAAACGAGGGAGGGAGGGAGGGAGGGTCGATCGTGGGGGTGTCCTTGCCCAACCTTCCCCAAGGGGCGTTGTACATGCTCTTGAAATTGGACTCGAACGCTTTTGGAGGCCTAGATGATGACGTGGCTTTTTGCGCAGCTTTGCTGAAGGAGGAGAATTTGGTGTTGTTGCCTGGGCAGTGTTTTGGGCTGCCACACTATGTGAGGTTGGTTTTGACCCCGCCGCAGCCGATGCTGGCGGAGGGTCTGCGTCGACTGCGTGCATTTTGTGGGCGGCATGCGCATGCGGTGGTTGTTTCGGGGTTGAAGGAAGAGAAGGAGGTGGTGGTGGTGTGAATATGGTAGAGTGGAGCGATGACGGCGGCCACTGACGCATGAGCTTTGGTTGTCACCGGTGTATATATATTTTCGAATTGCGTGTATGGAGAAGAGTGCTATTATTCTCTACCTTCTGAGGGTGAGTTAGTCTGCTAAAAGCCCCTGTCATTCACAGATAAATAGGGAGAGAGAGCCTAGAGCATCCCGGCATTTCTGCTTCCGCTCTTCCCCGTCTCTTGCATTTTATTGAATAGAAGAGGGTCGGCGGTGTGGCTGCATATAGAATGTATCAAAAATAAGAACAAAAAGTGTAGAAAGATGGAAGCAAATACTATAGTTTGAAAGTGCACTTACTGTGATTCGAGTTGAGCAACTCCCCTGTCCCTGGAATATGAATACAGAAGAAGAGAATTGAGAGATTAAGATGAGCAGCATCCTGGTGTGTGTGAAGAATCGTCGTGTCAATAAAAATACGGATGATAAAGGCGCGGGCGCCTTGATTTTCCCTTCCCCTTCTCCCATATATCAACAAAGAGACACATATACAGCAATGGTAGTTGTTGAAAGATATTAAGTGACAGGCTGTTGAAAATAATAAGTATAAAAAGCTATGTTATGTATGAATACATGCCCCCGCCTGTTTGACCTTTTTTGATGTCAAAGTTTGGATGTGAGTAAATTTGTAGATGGTCGAGTCGAGAAGAATACAGAGAAAGAAAGCAAACGAATTGCCTTAAACGAATTGCTAGTTCCCCTTTCCTCTTTCAACTATTTCTTCTACATCTTCTTTCGTTTCTTTTTATTATTTCATTTCTCAATCCGTCCACTTCCTCGAGCACAAGGGAAAATGCGTCCGCGCAATTCCCGCCTGCTCCTTCTGGCGTTGCACCAGGGCCGCTTCCTCCTTCTGCATATGCTTGACCCTTAAATACTCCTGCTGCTTCTCCCACCGCCCCCGCCGACGTCGCGACTCCACCTGCTGCTGCAACACCTCCTGATTCTCCATCACGGCCGCCCGACGCGCTTCTTGCGCACGTCGCTCTTCTTCTATCCCCGCCGCCAGCTCCAGCTTCCATTCCTCCACCTCCCTTGCTCCTTCCTCCGCCTCCCTCTCCCCCGCCAACGCCTTGCATCGCAACTGCTCCCGTCGTCCCGCATCCACCTGGTGCCACAACTTCTCGCTCTTCTCCCTCCGCGCCTGCAGCATGGCCTCGCGTTGCTCCCACACCTCCTCCTCCTTCGCTTGCCGCACCGCATCGACCTCCCGCTCGTCCTCCGCCTCCTTCTGCATCAACTCCTCCAAATACTGTCGGTACATCCGAGTCTCCGCCTGGGCCTTGGCATCCTTCCCCTGCTCCCGCGCTGCCGCCCTGGCTTCTTGTGCCATCGCATGCTCCAGCAATGCCAAATCCTGCTGCCGCTCCTCCTCCGCCTTTGCCCTCACAAGTCCCAACCGCCGGTCATTGAACGCCCGGACGTCTTGCCCCTCCGCCCAAGCCGCTTCCCGACGCGCTATCGCCCGCTCCTTCTCCCGCTGCAAGTCCGCCGCAATTTGCGCAAGTTCCTCAGCGTCCTCTGCAGCCTGCAGGGCATTGGTTTGCTGGCGCCCTGCCTGCCCAAGAGCAATCTGCGTTTCGAGAGTCGCCACCGTCTCCCTCTTCCGCTGCGCCTGCAACGCTTGCTTGCGCCGCTCCGCCTCGTCCAGCTGCTGGACATGCCGCTCGATTTGGGCGTGAAAGACCGCATCGACCCTTGCGCCTTGCTTCTGGCGGACTTGCTTCTCGACGAGCTGCTGCTGCTGGGCCTCGGTCATGAGGCGCTGCAAGGCCTGGCCATTGAGCAAGCGGGCACTATCACACCCATCCCGCCACTGCCGATCGTAGCACGATTGGACCAAAGCTTGCCGAGCAGCCTCGTTGCGGGCTTGGAGCGCGTAAGCCCGCTCTCGGAGGGACGCCTTGCGTGCTTCCAACGTCGCCGCGTCGGTCCGGGGCCGGAGGCGGCTGCTGGAGCGTCCAACTTCTCCTTGCTGAATGAGTGCGTCCTTCTCCGCGGCTTCGCGACGCTGCTGGTCCCTAGCTTGTTGCGCCGCCTGGGTATTTACTGCCTGTGCTTGAGCGGCCGCTTGCTGGCGTTGTCGTTGCTCGTGCCGACTCACGGCCAGGGCGTCGGTGCGGACTTCCCATTCGGTTTTGCGAAAAGCTTGGGTGTCGAGTGCCACGGCCTTGGCGAAATCCTCGCGAACCAAATGACGGTCGCGTTGCCGGTCAAAACATTGCTTGGGCGTGGCGGCTGCAGAGGCACGCGTAGACGAGGAGAGCATTTCTTTCTAGTACGTGCGTAGGGCTTGGTGTGGAAATGTAACGCCTCTGTGTGTGGGCAAGGGAATTGGTGGTGGGGTGGGACGTATGAGAGGAGAGTGAGTGGAGCGTGCTACTGGTAAAAGACAAATATTTGCCTTGGATTGAGCTTGGCGAGGTGGAGAAGCAAAAGACGCCCCGGCACAATTACAATAAAGGCGTTGTGTCGCGAAAAAGAAGCATGGCGGCATGGCCCATCCTGTCGTGTTCTTCGCGCGCACGACACACTTTTTTGCCGAAAACCGAAAACGCGCCAAGATCTGCTCTTGAAAAGCTGCTTGCAAAAGGAACGCAGTTCCCTCGCAACGAAAAAGGCTTTGTTTTCCTTCTTGTCCTCGATAACCACAAACCCGCAGGCCGTACGTCCACGTACACATCGTCTGCAAGCGTTGCGCTGCCCTGCTGTCTGTTATGGCGGTTGCCGCTCGCCGCCAGCGAGACGAGCGAAGGAGTGCTGCTGTGGTGGCCGCATTCTTTCTGCCCCCGCCTTCTTTTCTGTGTGCCTGCGCTTTCCCACTACACCCACAGGAAATACGCCGTCGCACGCAGCACCACCACAAGCACCACCACCACGACCAGCTGCTCTCCAATCACAGCCCCAGCCGCGGCGCACGGCGTGCCCCTCTGTCCCTCGCCCGCGGAAAACGCAGCCCTGCTTTTTTCTGTGCCTCACTTTCCCTCCTCCCTCCCGCACACACCACCACCACAGTCAGTCACTCCACACCACCATGTTTGAAGCCCGGCTCACGGAGGGAAATCTCCTGAAGAAGATCATCGAGGCCATCAAGGACCTGGTCCAAGAAGCCAACGTGGACTGCTCCGAGACGGGGCTGACCATGCAGGCCATGGACGCCTCCCACGTCTCCCTCTGCTCCCTCAACATGCGCTCCGGCGGCTTTGACCACTTCCGGTGCGACCGCTCCATCTCCCTGGGCCTGAACTTGGGCAACCTGGGCAAGATCCTCAAGTGCGCGGGGAACGACGACGTGGTGACGCTCAAGGCGGAGGACGAGCCCGACACCTTGACCCTCATGTTCGAGGCCCCCAACCAAGAGCGCATCTCCGACTTCGAGCTTAAGTTGATGGACATCGAGACGGAGCACCTGGGCATCCCGAACGAGGAGTATAAGTGCACGATTTCCATGCCTTCTAACGAGTTCCAACGCATCATCCGCGACTTGTCCGTGATTGGCGAGACCTGCATCATCAGCTGCACCAAGGAAGGCGTCCGTTTCTCCGTCTCCGGGGACCTGGGCAAGGGGAACGTGACGGTGCGTCAATCCTCGGCGGTGGACGGCGATGAGAAGGAGCAGGTGAAGATTCAGATGGAGGAGCCCGTGACCCTGAACTTTGCTTTGCGGTACCTGGGTTTCTTTACCAAGGCTACGCCTTTGGGCCCGACGGTGAAATTGCACATGTCCCCGGATGTGCCTATTGTGGTAGAGTACCCGATGGAGAACATTGGTTCCATCTCTTACTTCTTGGCGCCTAAGATCGATGAGGATTAAGAGGGGTTTAATAAGTGTGGAGAGAAGGGAGGGAAGGGAGAGAGTGAGTGAGTAAGAGAGTAGGGGGTAAAAAAGGAGGAAAAGCAATGATTAGAGAGGGTAAGAAAGAAAAGAAAGAAAAGAAAGCAACAAAGACGTATGAGAGATAGTAACGAAAAATACATTGGGGAGGGGTGTCATGGACGAGAGAGGCTGAGCCCCCGCGAGAAAGGAAGGGCGAGGGAGGGGGCGAGGGAGGGAAAGAAGGGAGCACCCAAAGAACAAAACACATATATAAAGAGTCTCCTTTGTTTGCTTTTGTTTGGTTGTTGTGTTGTGAGACTATTAGAGCCAATCTATCCATCTCCTTATTTAAAGGGAAAAGAAAGAATGGAGAAAGAAGAAGAACATGCTATCAGTCTCGCTTTACGTTCTTGTTATTGTTGGTTCTTTTGGTTAAGGTTTCAATCAATGAAATTTCGTTTTTATTTATGCACACATTTAAGGGGCTTTCCGCATGACTACTACCTTATGGACACACACATACTCTCCCTCCCTCCCTATCACTTCTCCATCCTCCACGCTAATGTATGACGGGCTTGAGTGGCTCGCCCTTGAGGGTCGACAAGTCCAATGCCGCATCCGCCTCCTCGTCCATCTCGCCAATCACGGCAATGTTGTCCCCTCGCACAATATACAAGCCCAAGGGCACTTGCTCCACGCCGGCGGTGGTGGAGAAGACGCGCTCATGGCATTCTTGCAGGATGATGTTGGTGGTTTGGTCGAAGCCCTTGAGAACGCCGACAATGTTGCGGCCGTCGTTGGTAATCACGCAGATGATACCTGTAGGAAGAAGAAGAGAGAAGTGAGTAGGGGGAGGGCTGGTGCAGGCGTAGGAACGGTGGACTTACGGTCTTTCAGGGTCTCGAGGGTGGCTGCCATGATGCTGCTGCTGCTGTGCGGCTGGGCTTGTTGTGTCGAATTGTCTTGCTGTCGTTGCTGTCCTTTCTCGCCAGCTGCGCACACCCTGGCTTGCTGTAGGTATGGTTGGTGGTGGGGATGGTGCTTTCAGTATGCTGGCTTGGTGTGTGCGGCAGCGGCAAAGGGCACAGGGCGGGGAGGCTGTGGCTTTCGCGGAAACAAGCCGTTACGAAAAAATGGACCGTGGTGCTGCTTAGCTGCTTAGCCTGCCCACTGCACCCACCACACCCCGCCACCCCACCCTACACACACAAGAGGACAAGAACGACAACCTTTATATTGGCAAGGCCGCGTTTTCATCATTTGACGCTTCCTCTTTTTTTGCACACTCCTCCAGGCAAGGCACGGCACTCGACCTGGCCCATCTGGCACGATGATGCCGCGCCCCACCAAATCACCCCGCCCCACCACCGCTGGTGCACTTCTAAGCAAGGCCCAAGCTCACCAATGAACGACACCTTTGGCGACATGAACCCCACCCTGCGGGGTGGCGTGGAGGACGACTACCCGGCGGAGGAGCAGTACGACTACGGTAATAGCGGCGGCTTGGAGGGCGACGATGGCACCAACATGCCCATGTACAACAACACGGACAATGCAGGCAACCTGATGACAACCCTGAATGTGGAGAAGGAGGAGGACAAGCTCGCGTTTGGCAGCCCGATGGACCAGGGTGGTGGTAGCAGCATCAACGACCCCAACGCTGACATTAGCTTCACGCGGGACTCCATGCGATTCACCCTCTCGGCAAGCGGCAGTGTCGTCAAGCGGAGGGACAAGTACGGGCCTGCCAAGCCTCAGACCCAAACCCGTTTTGGCGGTACTACCACGGGCATGAGCTCCACGGCTAACTACATTGGAAGCCTGTTGCACCGTGCGTATGCCGCCACCTTTTCTCCTTCTTCCTCCTCCTCTGGGTCCTCGCCGAAGAGTACACCTGGCAAGAGCAGCGGCACCAGCAGCAATGAAACAACCACTACCGCGGCGTCCAGCACCGCCTCCTCCGAATCCTTCTCACCGAGAAAGTCTATGCTCCAAAAGCTTAATTGCGCGCGGAGTCACCACAGTCGGAAGGAACAGGCCGAGCGGACTTTTCAAGCTGGTCACGTTGGTACTTTCCGAGAGGAGAATGGAAACGTGGGAGGAACATTTACGTCCACTCCTTACCCTGCTGTTCCTGTCCCTCCCATGTCGCCTGCACTGGAGGACATGTTTTCTCCGCGCATATTTCGGATTACGGGGGAGGATGAAGGCGAGGGCGGGAGAGAGGAAGGGCAGGGAGGGCAGAAACATCAGGAGGAGGAGGAGGGGGAGAGAGTGGTGAAAGAAGTGCCGCAAGAGTTGGAGCAGGGAGAAGGGGAGGACGAGGAGGAGGAGGATGCGTGTCCGCTGGTTACGCGGACGACCTTGACGTTGATGCAGCTGCTGGAGGCGGAGGAGGAAGAGGCGGCGTATGAGGAGGAGGAGGGGAGGGAGGGTCGAGAAGAAGAGGAGCAGCAGTTGGAGGAGCAGCAGGAGGAGGAGGAGCAACAGCAGGAGTCTAAGGGACTGGTTCGGCGGACGACCTTGACGGCAATGCAGGTGCTGGAGGCTGAGGAAGAAGGGGAGGAGGGAGGAGGTTTTGCTGACGAGCATGGAGAGGAAGGTGGCATAGAGGAGGAGGAGGAGGGGGGGAAAGAGGAGGAGGAGGTGGTTCAGCTGCAATCGAATCACGACGGCGATAATGATAGTGGGAAATACGGCATTTCCTTGCCTTTACCCCTGGACGCGTCGACGGTCATCGATCTGGACGACGCGGCAGCAGGAGCAGGAGCAGGAGCAGCAGGAGCAGCAGGAGCAGCAGCAGCAGCAGCAGCAGTGGAAGAGGGAAGGAGCAACGAGACCGAGCGTCTGCCTGCCTCATCCTCCCTGTCGCGTGCAGCACCAACCTCACCAGCACCACCCACAGTTCCATTGTCCTCCTCTCCATTACAACCATCCTTAGCACGCTCTGTGGTTGAGTCGTCCACACTCGTACCACCACCTTCTCGGCCGCAGGCGCAAGCAGCACAAGCTCAAGCTTTCCCGGAGCGCACGTCAGCAGCAGCAGCAGCAGCAGAGGCCCCTTCACATGCCATCACTTTTCCTTTGCCACAGCCTGCCCGATCGCTCCTACCACCCCCACTACCCCAGCTGGAGCCCCAACCCTACCCTATCCCCGCGCGTATGCCAGCAGCAGCAGTAGTCCCAGCAAGAGAAGCAGTACAGCCACCCATCCCCCTCCCTCCAGTGGCCCCGTCACCACCTGTCGAGCGGGTAGTAGCAGCACCACCAGCTCAGCTACAGCATCAGACCCGGCCTCTTTCTGTGCCTGAGCAGCCGTCAATGAAACCAGTACCTTCCGCCGCACCTGCTTCTGCTCCCCTCCCTTACGCTGCTCCTTCCTCGTCGTCGTCGTCCACCTCCTCGTTATCACCACCACCACCGCCTTCAGCGGCAAGACCGGCCATACCTCTCCCACCTACACTACTACCGCCACCGTCATCGCAGACGCGGCTTATTTCTCCGCAAGAGAGTGTGTCGGCCGAAGCAGCAACACGTGCCCTATTCCCTTCGTTGCGGCCGCAGCCTGCCTTGTTGCCTTCCTCACCCCCACCACCACCACTACCAACGAAAGGGGCATCACCACCACCACCACTACCGCAGCAGCAGCAGCAGCAGCAGCAGCAGCAGCAGCAGCAACGGCAGCAGCAGCAGCAGCAGCAGCAGCAGCAGCAGCAACGGCAGCAGCAACGGCAGCAGCAGGCGCGGCCTTATATGATTCCTGAGCGAGGATCAGTGGAAACAGGACCAAAAGCGGCAATGCATGCACCTCCCCTTCCCCCACCAGCATCCTTTCAAGCACCTGTGAAGCGAGCGGCACCGCCATTACACCCGCAGGAGCAGCTGCAACAGGCTTATCTCCATCCGCCACCAGTAAAATCTCCTCCTTTGCCCTCCTCTCGAGCTATGGTGGTACCATCCCGAGCACCAGCAGCAGCTCCAGCAACGAGAGCACCTCCACCACTGTCACATCCCGTACAGCCACCATTGTTGTTGTTACCCACGCCAGCTCAGGTCTTCTCGAGAGGCAACGGCCAGCCCCCGCCGTCGCTGCTAGAGGGAAAGACCAAGCGGAAATTGTCTAATTTTGAAGGAACTGAGCTGCAACAAGTTGCTTGCATGACCCCCATTCCTTCCCTGCCTGCCCGGCCTGCTCTTCCTACCCCGCCGCCCGTGTGCGACGCGTTGGGGCTTCTTCCGCCTAGGACGCCGCCGAGGGTGCAGCAGCAACAGCAACAGCAGCAGCAGCAGCAGCAGCAGCAGCACCTTCAGCAGCAGCAGCAACAGCAGTACCGCCAGCAGCAGCTACGACAGCAGCAGCAGCAGCAGCAGCAGATGATGCAGATGCAAAAGCAGCAGCAGCAGCAACGACAGCAGCAGCAGTCGCTGCCTTTGCTCTTGCCGCAGATGCCTCCGGCTGAGGGACCAGCGCATCTTCAGGGCCAGCTGCCGCTCCCGCACCACCGACAAGGAGAGGCGCCGCCCTTGCGGAACCAGCAGCAGTATCGACCTCTATTGATGCAACAGCCTCCGGCCGCGCTTTGGTCTCAAGCACAAGCTCCAAATGACGCCATCTCTGTACCCACCATCTCCTCCTTCACTTTCCAGCTTCCTCCTCCTCCTCCTCCTCCTCCTCCTCCTCCTC
>Ga0209491_10011465_pt1 | contig 10445 bp, 10 predicted proteins | sample BON02_FD_187213 | JGI IMG/M metagenome (GOLD analysis project Ga0209491, IMG submission 187213) | Freshwater microbial communities from Lake Bonney liftoff mats and glacier meltwater in Antarctica - BON-02 (SPAdes) (version 2) | ecosystem: Environmental > Aquatic > Freshwater > Ice > Glacier...
ATGATTCGGCTATTGGCTTCATTGACGGATGAAGCAGGGAACGTCGCAGTTGTCGGACTGGACTCAGTCTCGATCGATGGGCCAAAACTGTCTGACGAAGAATTTACTCGGATTGCTGGGCTTTTGTCCGGTGTTGAAAGGCTTGGGGATAAATCCGTAAACCAACAAATATGGGGGGAGCCGGCAGTAACAGTGATTGGCATTGATCTACCTTCGGTGGATGTCTCATCCAACACCGCACAGCCAGAGGTACGGGCAAAGATTTCGCTGCGCCTAGCACCTTCTCAGAGTCCCGCAAGCGGTCTTGAGGCCTTGAAGAAGCATCTGATCGACCATGCACCATTCGGAGCCCAGGTTGAGTTCGGTAGGCATGAAACTGGACCCGGCTACTTAGCCAAGGATGGCTGGGCGGCCAAGTTAGCCCACGAGGCGTTCTCTGCATCTTGGCCAAATCCGAGCGTGAACATGGGAATCGGTGGCTCGATACCCTTTATTTCCCAATTTGCCGAAGCGTTTCCCAACGCTGAAATTTTGGTCACCGGTGTCGAAGAGCCGGATTCAAGGGCTCACTCGCCAAATGAGTCACAGCATCTACCAACCCTGCGGCGAGCAATTCTTGCCCAAAGTTTGATTCTGCTCAATGGGAATGACTTAGCGCGATAGCTGTTAAACTAAATAATTGGAGGTCCAACATGACACAGATAACAACACACGGCGTCAAGCTCACTGACTTTGCAGTTTCCAAGGTTCGGTCACTTCTGGAGGCAGAGGGTCGCGATGACTTGCGTCTTCGCGTTTCAGTTCAACCGGGCGGTTGTTCGGGGCTTATTTACCAACTGTTCTTTGACGAACAACTTGAAGAAATTGATTCAATCGTCAGCTTTGATGGGGTTGAAGTAGTAGTGGACCCTATGAGCGTTCCTTACCTTGATGGCGCTTCAATTGATTTTGAGGACACCATTCAAAAACAAGGCTTTACGATTGACAACCCAAATGCCGACGGCAGCTGTGCCTGTGGAGATTCTTTTAGCTAAAGCCCGTCTTCTGGCCAGTTCCTAAGCCTTCATCGGTTAGGATTTAAGTGTCAAAAGTTACGATCGAAGGATTAAAAATTGAGTAAAAATCGCTCTCGCGTGACGGCTTTAGTGCTGCTCTCAGGACTAGCTTTGATGTTAAGCGGTTGCAGCGCAGAGGCTCAACGAGGCTTTTTACCGGACTCTTCGGGCGTAACAAACCACACCGATCGAGTAATTGGACTTTGGACAACTTCCTGGATCGTGCTTTTGTCGGTCGGAGTAGTTTCCTGGGCGCTTATAGCCTGGGCGCTAATTGTTTACCGTCGACGCAAGGGTGAAACAGGTTTACCAGCTCAACTTCGCTATAACCTTCCGATTGAAACACTTTTCACCGTTATTCCCTTGATTTTGGTAGTTGGCTTTTTCGCCTTCACCGCAAGAGACATGACTGCCATTGAGGCGAAGGTTGAAAACCCAGACGTCCATATCGAAGTAATCGCAAAGCAGTGGAGCTGGGACTTTAATTACGTAGATAACAATGTCTATGACAGCGGAGTTCAGGCTCAGTTCACTGGCAAAGAAGAAAACATTTATGAGACCCTTCCTACCCTGTACTTGCCGGTAGGCAAGTCTGTTCGGATAGAACTGAATTCCAGAGACGTAATTCACTCCTTCTGGGTCGTTGATTTCCTTTACAAAAAGGATATGTTCCCCGGGCACACAAACAATATGTATTTCACTCCTTTGAAAGAAGGAACCTACGTCGGTAAGTGTGCGGAACTCTGCGGCGAATACCACTCGATGATGTTGTTCAACGTGAAAGTTGTTCCACAGTCCGAGTATGACTCCCGCATGGGTGCCAACTGAATACGACCGAAACCAAAACCTCCCTGGCGGAGATCCGACGATTAGAGGCTAGAGATCATGGCTACGATCACACCAACCAGAACAAACCCTTCGACCTTCAAGCCCAGGCGAAGCAAGGGTCAGATAATTGTCGACTGGCTAACCACTACCGATCATAAAAAAATTGGGTATCTGTACCTGATCACATCATTCTTGTACTTCTTGCTCGGTGGCGTCATGGCGCTGGTTATTCGAGCGCAGCTTGCTCTTCCGGGACTTGAAATTGTTGCTACAAAAGAGCAGTACAACCAGCTCTTTACGATGCACGGCACAATCATGTTGCTTATGTTCGCGACTCCGTTGTTTGCTGGTTTCGCCAATGTGCTGATGCCTGTTCAAATTGGCGCCCCCGACGTTGCATTCCCTCGACTCAACGCAATTGCATACTGGTTCTTTAGCTTCGGAAGCTTGATCGCGGTTTCTGGGTTCTTCACACCTCAGGGAGCAGCTAGCTTCGGCTGGTTTGCCTACGCGCCATTGTCCAACACCACTTTCTCTCCAGGAATCGGTGGAGATCTTTGGGTATTTGGACTTGCGCTTTCCGGATTTGGAACAATTCTTGGTGGAGTGAACTTCATCACAACTATCATCACCATGCGGGCTCCCGGAATGACCATGTGGCGGATGCCGATTTTCACTTGGAACACCCTGGTGACTTCAATTCTGATTATCATGGCGTTCCCGCCATTAGCCGCTGCCTTGTTCGCACTTGGCGCTGACCGTCAGTTTGGCGCTCACATTTTTGATCCTCAAAACGGCGGGGCCATGCTCTGGCAACACCTTTTCTGGTTCTTCGGTCACCCAGAGGTTTACATCATTGCGCTTCCATTCTTTGGAATCGTCTCTGAAATTTTCCCGGTGTTTAGTCGAAAGCCAATTTTCGGTTACAAGACTCTCGTCTACGCGACCATCGCAATCGCTGCCCTTTCCATGACTGTGTGGGCTCACCACATGTACGTCACTGGCCAAGTGCTTCTTCCATTCTTCGCATTTACAACCATGCTTATTGCGGTACCTACTGGAGTGAAAATATTCAACTGGATTGGGACGCTATGGCGTGGGTCTATCACTTTCGAAACGCCGATGCTCTGGAGCCTGGGCTTCCTAGTGAGCTTCGTGTTCGGTGGATTGACCGGGGTGATTCTAGCTTCGCCTGCTCTTGACTTCCACCTATCCGACTCTTACTTCGTGGTTGCTCACTTCCACTACGTAGTGTTTGGAACAGTTGTGTTCGCTATGTTCGCAGGCTTCTACTTCTGGTGGCCAAAGTTCACCGGCAAGATGCTGAACGAGCGTCTGGGTAAGATACACTTCTGGATCCTTTTCATTGGTTTTCACACCACATTCTTGGTTCAGCACTGGCTAGGAGTTCTGGGAATGCCAAGGCGCTACGCAACTTATCTTCCGGAGGACGGCTTCACTGAGATGAACCTAATCTCTACCGCGGGTGCCGCGTTGCTCGCACTATCCATGATTCCGTTCTTGTTCAACGTTTGGATAACTGCCCGCAAGGGCAAGATGGTTGAGCTGAAGGATCCTTGGGGCTACGGCCGCTCGCTTGAATGGGCAACAGAGTCCCCAATCCCAAGGCACAATTTCCACTCCATCCCGAGAATTCGCTCGGAGTCTCCAGCCTTTGACCTTAACTACCCTGAGCACGCTGCTCCGGAAGCGAAGGCTTCCTACCGCAAGGAGGGTATTTCCTAATGCGCTCTAATGTTGGGCTGCAGTTGGTTATGGCCGGTTACTTAGCTGTGGCTACGATCGGTTACGTAATTATGTCCTACTTGTTCTTCGGCTTTATTGAGCCGATCGGCACTATTGTCATTGGGTTCTCGGTTTTGCTGTCTCTCCTTATTGCATTCTTCCTCTACAGCGGGCTGAGTAAAGACTCAGAACTGCCAGAGGATAATCTTGATGGCGAGATTGCGGATGACTCCGGTGAAGTGGGCTTCTTCAGTCCGTGGAGCTGGTGGCCATTGGCACTAGGGCTTGCCTGCGCAATGCTGTTCTTATCACTGGCGGTTGGCTGGTGGGTAACCTACATTGCTGTTCCACTTGCTATCGTGGCTATTATCGGCTTTGTGTACGAGTATTCACGTGGAGCTCACGCTCACTAGTAATTTTTTGCTATCAAACCCCGTCACTGGACTCCATCTGGTGACGGGGTTTCTTCTTGGCTGAGGCTTTCTTGGACGAGAGTGGTGCCTAAGAGCTATTTGTAGGCTCCGGTTGAGCCTTACTGCCGCACTCAGCTAAGGGTTGCAGTCCCTTTTGTCCTATGAGGGTATCTAGGCGCGCGCATGAGGTCCTGTGAGCTCTTGCGGCCAGTTATGTCAGTGCGGCTTATCCCCGAGTATCGCGCCTGTGGCACTGGACCTGCGTTGCGTGTTCCTAAAGCTTCCGTCTAAAGTTGCCATGACCGACCCTGAGAGCGTGGCCGCTAGGTCATGACTGGTCGATAGGGCGTCTTGAGATTCCTATTTTTGTTGGTGGCGCGAGAGATAAAAGACAAACCCCGAATCTGCATGAGAACCGGGGTTTGTCTTAGAACAGCGAACTAGGCGTTGATTGATTTCCGCTTGCTCTTTGGCTTTTCTGTAACGGCCTCTGGAGCGTGGTCAGCATGTGCAATCTCGTACTCTGCCTTGGAAACCGGCGCAATACGGTCTTCGAAGTAGATCTTGGAAACAGCTGACCTAATCCGGTTGCCGATTGATATCTTGCCGTTGGCGTCCGGTCTTGCCATGACTGGCTGGTAGTCCTTGTAGTCAATTAGCCTCCACAGTTCATACTTGTCAACGGTCTCGTGAACCTCAATGTATTCTCCGTGTGGCAGTCTCACAACGCGGCCAGTCTCTCGACCGTGAAGAACCATCTCTCGGTCCTTGTTCTGCAGTGCGATACAGGCTCGCTTGGCAACCCAGTACGCTATCGCAGGTCCAGCTAGCAGCATGATTTGCATTGCAAGCAGGACCTGGTTCAGTGACATCTGGAAATTTGTTGCAATCAAGTCTGTTGAGGCACCTGCCCAAAGCACTGCATAGAAGGTCACTCCAGCAGCACCAATTGCGGTACGGGTCGGTGCGTTGCGTGGCCTGTCAAGCACGTGGTGTTCGCGCTTGTCCTTAGTTACCCAATTTTCAATAAATGGGTATGCAGCTACTAGTCCCAGGAAGAGCAGAGAAACAATTAGCGGCGTCATAACACCCATAGGGATGACGTAGTCAAAGATTGCTATGTCCCAACCCGATGGTGCCAGACGCAGCGCGCCGTCCAACCAACCGATGTACCAGTCAGGCTGAGTACCGGCGGAAACAGGGGAGGGGTCGTATGGACCGTAGTTCCAAATTGGGTTGATCGTGAAGGTTGCCGCTATTGCAGCTACCACACCGAAGACCAAGAAGAAGAACCCTCCAGCCTTTGCAACGTATACCGGCATTAGCGGGTAACCGACAACGTTTTCATCGGTACGGCCTGGACCGGAGTAGTGGGTGTGCTTGTGAATAATGACCATCATTAGGTGGACACCGATAAGCACAATAATCAAGGCGGGCAGAATCATTATGTGCAGGCTGTATAGCCTTGCAACTACTTCTGTACCTGGAAACTCTCCTCCGAAGAACCCGGAGCTAAATGCCGGTCCAATCAGTGGGATTCCCTTGATCATTCCATCGATGATGCGAAGACCGTTTCCAGAAAGAAGGTCATCAGGAAGTGAGTAGCCAGTGAAGCCAGCGCCCATTCCCATCAAAAATAGCAAGAATCCAACCACCCAGTTGAGCTCACGTGGCTTTCTGAATGCTCCAGTGAAGAACACCCGTAGCATGTGAAGCCCAGCTGCGGCAACGAACAGTAGGGCTGCCCAGTGGTGAATCTGTCTCATAATCAGACCGCCGCGAATATCAAAGCTAATGTCAAGGCTGGAAGCGTAGGCAATCGACATCTGTGCACCCTTAAGCGGTGGATAGCTGCCGTTGTAGGTCACCTCTGCCATTGATGGCTGGTAAAAGAACGTCAGGAAAGTTCCCGTTAGCACCAAGATTACGAAGCTGTATAGTGCGACCTCACCGAGCATAAAGCTCCAGTGGTCAGGGAACACCTTGCGACCAAAGCCCTTGAGTACGGCTCCGATGCTTAGACGCTCGTCCAGGTAATTTGCGGCTCCGCCTACAAATCCGGGCTTTTTCTCTGCTGTATTAGTCATTTATTTCCTTATGTCCCAAAACGAAGGACCGATGGGTTCTAAAAAGTCACTTTGTGCAATGAGGTAGCCATCAGCATCAACTGCAATTGGTAGCTGAGGGAGCGGACGTGATGCAGGACCGAATATCACCTCGCAGTGGTTGGCAAGGTCAAAGGTTGACTGGTGGCATGGGCACAACAGGTGATGGGTGTGCTGCTCGTATAGAGCAACTGGACAACCCACGTGAGTACAAATCTTTGAGTAAGCAACAATGCCCTGGTAGCTCCAGTCTGCTTTGTCTGGGTCTTCGTTAAGGTCGCTAGGGTTCACCCGGACTAACAAAACCGCAGCCTTGGCTTTTTCCTCGAGCTTGTGCTCTTCCATCTCGCTCAAGCCCTCAGGAATCACGTGGAAAACAGATCCAATGGTTACATCTGATGCCTTGATTGGAATGCCGGTCGGGTCTTTTGTGAGCCTGGTTCCTGACTTCCACATGGTGTGCTTCAGAGTGTCGCCCACAACTGGCCCTAAGTCACCGAAAATAATGATCGCTGGGATTGGGAAAAAGGCGAGAGCGCCATACATGGTTCTACGAATGAGCTTGCGTCTTGAAAAACCAGACTCACCATCGGCAAGCTTTACGATTTCAAGAGCCTGCGCACGAGTTTCATCCGTACTTCTTGCTTGGTGGCGCATTTCGGAAACTTCATTGTCTGGCATGAGTGTCTTTGCCCAGTGCACGGCTCCAAAGCCGATACCGAACATGGACAGAGCCATTCCAAGACCCATCCACAGTGAGTTGTTTCTGGTGGCTGAAAGATCGCCATCCACAATCGGGAATGCGAAGAATCCCCAAATAGCGATGATGGCCCCAACAACGCTGACACCGAACATGACCGCTATTTGCTTTTCAGCAGTTCGAGCGTGCTTTTCGCTCTTGTCGGTCATGCGAATGCGGTGAGGCTCAATTCCAGGGTTGGCAATTGGCTTTTCTATGTCTGTGGCTAGCCCAGGGGAGTAGCTCTTTTCAATATCGCTCATGCGCTATCTCCTAATTCGACTTTGCCCCGAGCCATACAGTGATGGCAATTATGAAACCTAACCCAAAGATCCAGGTAAATAATCCCTCGGCTACCGGTCCAATCGCACCCAGTTCAAATCCACCAACCGAATCGTTTTCTTCGATGTACTTGAGGTAGGTAATGATGTCCTTTTTATCTTCAGGCGTCAGGTTCGCGTCGTTGAAGACGGGCATGTTCTGCGGTCCAGTGACCATAGCTTCATAAACATGCTTAGGGCTCACCCCGCCAAGTGCAGGGGCAAACTTGCCCTGGGTGAGTGCTCCTCCGGCACCAACAGCGTTGTGGCACATGGCGCAGTTGATGCGAAAGAGCTCGCCACCGTGTTCTGCTTCACCATCGCCGCGAAGGTATTCCTCGTCCGGGATTGCTGGGCCGGGGGCTAGCGAGGCGACATAAGCTGCCATTGCTGAAATTTGCTCTTGAGTGAACTGAACTGGCTTGGCTCTAAGCTGAGGCCCGGAGCCTTGGCCCGGCATACGACCAGTGCCGACCTGGAAATCTACTGATGCGGCTCCCACTCCAATGAGGCTAGGTCCTCCAATAGCACCCTCACCGTTGGTTCCGTGACAGGACGCACAGTTGGCTAGGAAAAGCTTGCGGCCCTCTTCAACCTGAATCTGGGAGCCGCCTTCTGCCTGAACCACGTTGGTGGCTGCGGCGTAACCTCCACCGGAAAGCACTAGGCCGAAGAAGACTACGATTCCGGCTGCCCAGGGGCGTCGGCGCATCGGTTTAGCTGAGTTCAACTTTTTCTCCATTTTGTTATTTGAGAATGTAGACGACTACGAAAAGACCAATCCAGACCACATCTACAAAGTGCCAATAGTATGAAACAACAATTGCGCTAGTTGCTTCCCTGTGGCCGAAATTCTTTGCCGCATAGGCGCGTCCGATAATTAGCAAGAACGCAACCAGTCCGCCGGTTACGTGCAGTGCGTGGAACCCGGTGGTTATGTAAAAAGCCGAGCCGTAAGAGTTTGAGCTGAGGGTTATCCCCTCAGAAACCAACATCGCGTACTCCCAGATCTGACCGGAAACAAAGATTCCACCTAGAACGTAAGTTAGGAAAAACCACTCAATCATTCCCCATTTAGCAGGGGATGACCCTGTGCGCCTCGGTTGCAATCGTTCGGCAGCAAATACGCCGAACTGGGCAGTGAAAGAGCTGGAAACAAGAATCAATGTGTTTACAAGAGCAAACGGGACGTTCAGAATTTGAGCGTCATTGGCCCAGAGGTCTGGTGCACCAGCTTTCAAGCTGAAGTACATCGCAAAGAGGCCTGCGAAGAACATGACTTCGCTGCCAAGCCACACAATCGTGCCGACTGACGTGGAGTTGGGCCTATTGATTACCGGAGGGGCAACAGCTTCGAAGGTGGTAGACATACCTCAAGGATACCCGACGGAGTTAGCCTGGAGCCTGGAAACCACAAGGTTCTCCAATTTTTTTAAAGAATTTCTACACTTTGTCGTAGTTAGACTGCTGTGATGACGATTCAAACATGGCCAGCGGTGCTGTCTTCATTAGTTTCCGGTCAAGATTTATCCCGGGAAGCAGCGGGCTGGGCTATGCAGCAAATCATGTCGGGCACTGCCACTTCCAGTCAACTCGGCGGATTCATGACGGCACTTCGAGCAAAAGGTGAGACCGTGGCGGAACTCGGTGGCCTGGTCGATGTCATGCTTCAAAATTGCGAAAAACTAAACATAAGCAACGACGCTCTGGATATTGTCGGCACCGGGGGAGACCTGGTCGGCACCGTTAACATCAGCTCAATGGCCGCCGTGGTTGCGCGTGCCTCAGGAGTGCCAGTTCTAAAACATGGTTCCCGCAGCGCATCGGGGAAGACCGGCTCCTCGGAAATGCTGGAAATGTTGGGTGTCAGGCTAGATCTTTCACTAGAACAAGTGGCCACAGTATTTGCAAGCCAGGGGATTACCTTCTTTTTTGCACCGGTGTTTCATCCCGCAATGCGTCACGTTGCGGCCGCCAGAAAAGAAATTGGCGTTCCAACGACCTTCAACTTCCTAGGCCCACTGGCAAACCCGGTGCAGCCGATTGCTACTGCCCTTGGAGTTGCCGATGCCAACATTGCCCCGCTGATGGCAGCAGAGCTATCAATCAGGGGCAGAACAGCAATTGTCTTTAGGTCCAACGACGGTCTTGACGAACTAAGCACCACGGCGGCCAACCAGGTTTGGCAGGTCAGTGGCGGTGAAATTTTGGAATTCGAATTTGACCCGATGAGCATCGGGCTGGAGCGAGTGGACCAGTGGCAATTGCTTGGTGGGGACGCGACCCATAATGCGCAGGTTGCAGCTGGGGTATTTGCTGGCGAGGATTTTGCGAATTCAGTTCCAATTACCGAGATAGTTTGCTTGAACGCAGCTGTCGGCATTGTCGCCTACGAGCTTGCAAAAGACCCATTGCTTGCGGATGTGAATTTTGACGATCGAATGAAAAGCGCTTTTGAGGTTGCAATGCGCTCAATAACTAACGGCAGCGCCGCTCAGGTCGCCGCAAACTGGGCCACCAGCACCCAAGAGGTCTAGAAACATCTCTCACTAACAGGAAAGCCGAGGGGGCCGAGAGAAATACGCTACTGGTGAACACCGTTACCCCTTTTCACAATAGACGTTTCCGATTATCCCGCCCATCCGTGTGGCCAAACGATCACAGGCTTCAGCCGGAGATCCTTCAGGTCGACGTCAACGGCCCAGTTCTGCTTCAATCGCCGCACGGAGGTCATCGAAAGAGCTCAGCTGCACCATCTGATCGCTGACGAAGAACGTCGGGGTGGAGGCAAAGCCTTAGAGGCCGGCTTTGGACCACGCCACCTGCCACTAATAAGATACGACCCAGAATCTTTTACGTAGCTAGACTTGTTTTCGAAGGGGAGTAGTTCACACTGGCCAAGCCGGTGGAGATGTGTCGACATGCTGGCTGAATAAGCCCGGTGCATCACCCGCTAAGGGCGAACGAGACCTTCAGCCAGATAACCACCGAGACCACCGGTGGTGTGCTCGATTCTCTGGCTGAAGCGTCAGCTTTCAGTGCTGATTCTTTGGTCGGGGCCGACCGAAGGACTACGATGCCCACGAATTCACACGTGCCCGTGCGCCCAACTCCAACCCAGGTCCGTCGTTGGCGGCAGTACCTGGCCAATGAACGGGCCGAAGCTGCGGTATATCGCGACTTAGCAAGTCGTCGCAGCGGAGAAGAGCGAGAGATTCTCCTCGGGCTCGCCGAGGCCG
>Ga0209491_10011467_pt1 | contig 10443 bp, 8 predicted proteins | sample BON02_FD_187213 | JGI IMG/M metagenome (GOLD analysis project Ga0209491, IMG submission 187213) | Freshwater microbial communities from Lake Bonney liftoff mats and glacier meltwater in Antarctica - BON-02 (SPAdes) (version 2) | ecosystem: Environmental > Aquatic > Freshwater > Ice > Glacier...
GCACCCGCCGCACGCCCCCAACACCCGATGACGCTAGCCGCATGCAATACCGCCACAAGACATGTGCCACCAGCCCTGGCCCTGGCCCCATAGTAATTTTAATTTTATTAAAATGACGATATAATAATAATAATATATAATAATATATATATATACACAATCAAAAAAATAATAGTAATCAGCAGCAGTCCCAGTCCCAGCCCCAGCCCCCAATTTTTTACTTTCCCCCCACCCCCACTCCTACTTGAACTTAAATCGTAAATCGCACTTTTTGGAGACCAATCAAAATCTGAAATCTGAAATTGAAAATGCAATGGCCACAGCCACAACTCTAACTCTAATACTAATACATACTTGTTGCTCGTTTCTCATTTTTTTGTATATAAGAGTATAAGTATAAGATATATTTATAATACATAAGAAATAGCAAGCGGTGCATTTTTTGGTATTTCACTGGCACTAGTAGACTTTTTTTTCTGAAAAAGGTGCACATAGGAGGTGAATCTTATAAAAAAATGGCCAGCAGGGCCTGGGCCTGGGTAAAAAACTTGTTTCACCTAAGGTGCAGAGCAGCTTTAGCTTTAAAGGGAAATTTTACCACCTGTGAATGGAAAACGGCCTCTCCCCAAATCACCACCACCACGCACCATCCACCATTCTCAAACACATCCCCTCCACCTCCACCTCCAAAATCTAGAAGTCTAGAGACAAATCAATATATACTAAACACAGCGCAACACCTGCTCCTCACAATACGACTCCTGCGCCTTCAGGCTTTTGCCGCCGCTCCCGCTGAGCCACGGGCTGGCAAGGATTTGGGCCATGCTGAACCGCTCGCTGGGTTTGAGCCCGAGGCAGGCGTCGATTAGGGCGACGGCCCCGTCGCTGAGAAAGCAGGGCCTCTCGTATAGCCCGTAGACGCTCCGCGTCATCGACCTGCGCTTGAGCACAGAGCCGCAGACCGAGGCAAAACGCCAGTCGCTCTTCTCAGCCGAGTTGAACGGAAAGAAACCGGCCATCAAACCAAACAACATCACGCCCAGGCTCCAAACGTCGACAAGCTCCGCGTCGTAGTCGTAGACCGCCCCTGTCGAGGGTCTACGAAACCGACAGAGGAGCACCTCGGGCGCAACGTAGCTCATGCTGCCGCAGAACACGGACAGGCGCTCGGGGATGGGAAGGCCCGTGGCGGCGTCGCGCTTGAACTCGTGTGCCAGGCCAAAGTCGCAGAGCTTGGCACGGCCGTCGCTACCCAGTAGGATGTTGTCGAGCTTGAGGTCGAGGTGGACAACTCCTTGCGAGTGCATGAACGCGACGGCCGACGCAATCTGACCAAAGTACGAGCGTGCCTCGGGCTCCTGCAGCTTTCCCTGGCTCTGGAGGCGATCGAGCAGATCACAGTGCCCGACGCGCGCTCCCTGGCTCTGGACTTGCTCGATTCGCTCGCAGTGGTCGACGAGCTCCATGAAAATGACGTCCGTGCCGTCGGCAAGCTCAAAGTGATCGTAGAAGCGGACGATGTTTGAGTGGATGAGCCTCCTCAGCAGGTGCACCTCGGCCAACACCTTCGTCTTCTCCATGTGGCCGGGCAGGATCATCTTGGCGGCGGCCATCAAGCCCGTCGGCACGTGGAGAGCCTTGTAGACCCGTCCAAACGTGCCGCGGCCGACCTCCTGGTTCAGGACCACGAAGTTGCCCAGCATTGGCGAGGTAGGGGCCGACATTATTAGCCCCGACATTATTAGCGAAACAGATTAGGATTAAGCTAGCCTGAATCGGAACTCGGGTTAAACTTCGGAAATTTGAGGGTGCCTATTCAACCATGGATTAAGGAATAACAAAGGTCTGGGTTCGGTCGAAGGCGTGAGAATGTTCCATATTAGGTTCCTAGCCTGCAAATTGAAAATTCCTGCAAATTGAAAAAAAAAAAATTGGGTTTGCACGTTTGCACTTTTCAGTTTAGCGCTAGTTTGCACGAGCTACAAATAGCTCTAGAGTAGACTTGATTCGCTGCTTTCTTAGTCCGTAGGACCAGGACAGTTGTACTATCCGCCGACGGCGCCTTTTGTGGACGGACCAGCGTCCACGTGCCTAAGCGCTTCACCCTGGGCCTGGGTGAGCTTAGGCGTCTTGGATGTTCTGTAGCATACGAGGCTGATCCTACCAAAAAACGCCCTGGCATTGGCTTTGCCGTGACTGTGCCATGTGCGCCATTGTGCACCAGCAAGACAGCAGGCGGTACCGGACGTGTACAGCCTCGGCTCCTGTGCAAAAATCGCGACCATCTAGTGACCGCGTCTTCAGATATAGCAGCAAAGCTGGCAACATCACGCTGAATTTTTCAGCGAAAAAAGCCGCACGCAGTGCGCACAAGCACAAACCGAGGTGAAGTCGTTCGAGTTCGCACGCGACCGGGCTGAGGAGCGGGAGTCTTGACCAATAGGCTATGAAGAAGGGCTGTAGGGGTTGAACGGCCCCGTGCGCATTCCCTCTCGCCGGTCGGGCTGGTTGGCGGGTACAGTCATGGCGGCGCACGTCAGCGGCAAGCCCGCCGATCGGTCCAGCGAGCGCGCGCGTGGCCGTTCAACCCCTGGGGGACCTCCTTGCCTCAGTCCGGACCGACTCTGTGCGCACGGCGAGGGGCGAGGGCCGAAGAGACGAACTCGAACGACTTCGAGCTGCGCCAAAAGGCTTGTGTCGTCAGGGCGGCTTTTGGCAGGATCAGCCTCGTATAGCATCTATAGCATCGGGGGATGCTATACATACTATATAGTATACTACACTATAGTACTATACTCTGTCCTAGATGCAAATTTTGGTATTTGAACACATAGTTTTTAGCATTTCGGCTCGGCCGGGGCGTGGGCTAGCGCAGCCAGCAGCAGCACCAGTAATCGGGTCAACTCGAAATGGTTCAAATATCAGAAAAAAATGGAGCTATGCTATATAGTACTGTAGCATCTGATGGAGGCTATATATATAGCATTGTAGCATGCTATATAGTATGCTATATGCTACAGCAGAACAACCAAGTAGGAAGTAGGCCGTTTGTTTGAGTGGGGTTGGCGCGCTGTGGGACTGTGTTTCCCGTGTCTGCGGTGGTGGGGGCGGCTGTGCCGGCGGTGGTGTGCCGCTGGGGGCTGCTGGCCCGTGCTGTCCTGATGTGGGGGGAGGTGTCTCTCGGGGGTAAACATCATCATCATCGTATAGTAGACGCCTCTGGGTTAACAACTATCATCATCATCTCATCATCACATCATCATTATTATCACGCCCCTCCCACGCACTACGGCTCTCGCGCCCCCTCCTGTACCTGTACTAATCACCCACCAACCAATAATAGTGCATAGCGTGCATAGTAAGTAGTTAGTGCATACCTTAACTATAACTTACTAAGGTTACCTTATACCTTAGTTAGTAGTTAGCAGTTAGCAGTTAGCAGCGCTCTCAAAAGAAGGGGAAGGAGGAGGAGGAGCGCGCGCCCCGCCCCCCGCCCCCCACCACAAAAATAGAGCTATTGAGCTATTACCAACAACACATCCACCCGTACTCAAACAGGAAAATCTCGACAGCTTCCCCCCTATACCCAACCTCGTCCCCAGACACCAAAACTTCACTACCCCTACCCCTCCAATGTGCATTATTATGATTGTGATTGTGAGCTTGCACATTGATTGATGATTAAGATTAAGATTCTGCTGCTGCTGATGATGATGATATTGTTGCAGCTACTCGTCCCCTTCCAGCCCCCCCTTTTTAATTATAATACTATGGGGCCAGGGCCAGGGCTGGTGGCACGTGTCTTGTGGCTGTATTATTGCATGCGGCTAGCGTCATCGGGTGTTGGGGGCGTGCGGCGGGTGTGGCTAGCGTTATTGTATGTTGGTAGCTGTGTCGGTGTCTTGTGGATGTTCTGGATGCGGCTAGCATCATCAGGTGTGGGGGGGATGCATCGGGCGCCGTCCGAAGGCTAGCCGCACCCGTCGCACACCCCCAACACCCAATGACGCTAGCCGCATGCAATACAGCCACACGACACGTGCCACCAGCCCTGGCCCTGGCCCCATAGTCCGTTGGCCGACGAGCGGCGCGCCGCTCGGATCGCAGTCCTTGTCGGTGGTGGCCGCGTTGAGTCGGCGGGCCCTGGCCCCATACTCCGTTGGCCGACGAGCGGCTGCCGCTCGGATCGCAGTCCTTGTTGGTGGTGGCCGCGTTGAGGTCGGCGGGTGGTCTCCTGAGGCGGGGCAGTGGGCAGTTGAAGGTAGGGCTACTGGTGCTGGGGCTGGCGCGGGAGCAGCAGTGCAATGCACCCGTAAGGACCGGGTTGCGCAGCTGGACCTCCTTGACGACGACCGCGCGCACGTTGTCCTGGAGCTTCATGCGCCTGGCCTTGGTGTTGGCGGCGCTGGCGGATCTCAGCGCAAGTTCTTCTGCTGGCGCTGTGCCAGGTGCACCGACAGGTCAGCGAACCGCTGCTTGAGCTGCGCGCGCCGCTAGTCCGCCAGCTGCTGCAGGTGGCTGAGCCGGCGCCGCCTCGTCCCTTTGAACCTGCTGCTCGAGCTCCGCGTGCAGCTCGTCCTCCTTGACCGCACGCCGCTCTGAAGCTGCTTACTGGCCTTTGCTCGAGCAGAAAAATTATTTCGGTCTCGGATAAACCTCGGAGATGAGACCAAACCCCGGCGGTATTTTTTCAAGTCGCTGGGGGGAGGAGGGCCTTCCTCCAGAATATGGCATCTGAGGGCTGGGTACCCAGCTTCTAATCTTAAAAGATTTTTTGAAGCAGGGTGCCACCAGGATATATTGTGTGTAGCTCTATATTGATGTTGCCTGCAACATTGCGCAATGTATTTTGAATTAAATTTAATTTCCCCCCCCCGCGACCGACCCCGTTAACATATTGACAATGACAATCTCTTGCTCTTATAGCTTGTAGAGCTAAATCAAGGCTTGCTTGCTAAAGGTAAAGGCCAATGCGCATCGCGCCTGGCCCTGACAGCCCTGGCACTCAATTACCTACGGCACGGCACTGCTGTACAGCAATGTCAAGTACAGAGCAAGCCGCTAACCGACTGTACTATCTTAGCGCTAAGATAGTACAGTCGGTTAGCGACTCACTCCTGTATGTACTTGACGAAACAGGAGTCCTCGTGAGGGAAGGACTGCTTGTACTATCTTAGCGTGTAGAGGCGAACTGGTCGCATTGGCGGTGCTTTAGACCGCTGTGCCAGTACGCCAATAAGCGCTTATTGGCGAACTGGCACAGCGGTCTAAAGTACCGCCAATGCGGCCAGTTCGCCTCTACAAAACAGCGACTCCCTGAAGAAGGAGCTCGTCTCGCTGGCCGCGGTTACTTTCAGTTACTTCCATGCAGTCATGCTGCATGTTCCCTTTTGGTTCTTCACTGTTCCCTTTTGGTTGTTCACCACTTGCGGCCTCGCCTGTGGATCGCCTACGGTATTGTCGGTCAATATTGACACGACCCGGATTCGATCCCAGGGAGTCGCAGTTTTGTAGAGGATCAGGGTTAACCCGATTAACCCCTTAACCCGCTCTGGCACCGCGGGCGCGGGAAGGAAGGCAGTGGCGGCCGCGTCGAGCTCGGACACGGCGGAAAGGAAGGTGGTGGCGGCCGCGTCGAGCTCGGCCGCGTCGAGCTCGGACACGGTGAGCCCCAAAAGCTCCCCCTGCTCCGGTGCCGCGGGCGCGGCGTCGGCGACAGAGGCGCACACAGTGTCGACGTCCGCCGCCATCGCGCCGTTGTGCCGAAGATGAGTCTCGGCGGAGGAGGCATCGAGGCTGTACCACTCGAAGTTCTGCGGCGGCGCAAAATGCTCGGCGGAGCCGGCGTAGGCGCGGGCGTACTCGTCCAACTCGAGGTCACCAAGCTCCTCCTGCGACAGCCCCTCCTCGGCTGGCCCGCCGTCGGCCGCGTGCGCACGAGATCGGCCCGCCTTGTGCTTCCGCCACTCGTCGCAGAGGAACGCGAGCGTCTTGTCCGAGACGGGCTTGCCGTCAAAGCGCGTGGTGGTGGCGCCGACAGGCATGGTATCGGCGTGGATCACGCACTTCTTGGAGGGCACGAGGCCCGGGCAGTGCTTGTTCTTGCACGTTGGGCAGAAATTTGTGCACTTGTCCACGTAGCAGTTCTGCTCGCCGCACAGGAAGCACGCGCCTTTCGGGATGTATCCTGGCGGAAGCGGCCCGCGGCCCTGGCGCGCCGCAGCGGCTGCGTTGGCCTGGGCCACGAAGTCGAACGATGGCCCGATCGCAGCGAGGTGCGCGCTGGGTGGCGCCAGCTCGAGCCACTGCGGGATGATTTTGATCAGCTCCACCAAAGACCACGCCGGCTCGTTCTTGACCTCGCCCTTGTACCACTCGTCTAGCCGCGTCTGCTTGAACGTGTACTCGTCGGGCAGCTTCTTCAAGAGCATGAGGCTCTCGGCGCCGATCGCGTTCACTCCGAGAGGAGGGCGGCGGGCGCCCGCGAAGCCGAAGCCGAAGCTGATTGAAGGCGGCATGCTTCGCGTCGTCGGCCGACATGCCCATCACAAAGGGGACGAAGCAATCCGACGCTGGTTCAGCCGAGCGCAGCTCCGGGCCCGAGGTGATTTTGTACAGTCCCTCGAGGATGCGCAGCAGGTTCCGACCGTACCCGTACATGTACTCGGAAAAAGCGTGCGTGGAGAAGAAGTTGTCGACTCTGTTGGCGGGTGGGTTTCCCCTGTGCTGTTCCCCCCCCTTGGTGTTTCCCCTTGCGGCTTTGTAGGGGCTGGGCCCCCCTCCGATTCTTTGTCGCGCGCGCGTAGCTGCTAGCTTTCATGGACTCACACGCTGCGCCTTCTGGCGGCAGTGCATCAGACGACTGGACCAAGCCTGGTCGCACGCGCGACAAGGCGCGCGGCAGCACTAGGGCGGACGCTCCGGGAGACTCTGCCCTACGACATGGTAGCGGTGACGCCACGGATCACGTTCCAGAGCTCGGGGCGCAGACTGTGGCACCGCCTGGCGGCAACGACGAGTTCACGGCTCTGGCGGAGCAGCTCGCCATCGTGAAGGCCGAGGCGGACGCCACGCAGGCCTACTCGTACGCGCAGTTCACCAATCTGGCGGCCGAGACCACGCAAATGCGCTCCATGATGGAGCTCATCGTCTCGCCGCTCAACGTGCGGCTTGACGACGTGCCGGCGGCAACGCCGCCGCCACCAGCGGCACCCTCGGCGACGCCAACGCCGCACCAGCAGGATATCGCGCACGCCAAGCAGCGCTTCAACGAGCAGGCCACCTTCGACGCGGCCGTCGACACGGCCGTCGCGCGGATCAACGCCAACGCTGCCCACGCAGCGCGCGACGCGGCGACATCGACGCCGCCGACGCCGCGTGCGGCTAGCTACTCGTCCGCAGCGGCGCCACGGGCACCGGCGGGTTACCGGGTGCCGGCTCCGCCGCCGCCGCCGCCGCCGCCTGCGGTTTCCTACGCAAACGGCCCGATATCTTCGACCGACCGTTCGGCGCCCGTCAAGAGCCTCACCTTGCTGATGGTCAAGTGCCTCAAGGTTGACCTCATCCCCGCCGGCATGCAGACGCAGACATCCGCCATCATCGGCTTCATGCACGAGCACGACCCCCGCCTTGAGGACTTCCTGAAGATGGATGACTCGACTTTCGACAAGTGGCGCCGTCTGGGGGGCACCTATGCGGAGTGGCTCGTGGCGACCGACACCACGATCGCCAACGCGATCCAGGGCTCCTTCGAGCGTAGCTCGACGCACGTCCAGAACTTCATCAGCGAGTTCGGTCTCAACGCGGGGCTCGTCACCAGCGGCCGCGCGCTTCTCAAGCACTTCATGCAGGTGTACAACGCCGAGTCGGGTTTCGAAGAGTACCAGGCGGAGGAAGACCTCAAAGCGTTCCCCCACTTCACCATGGGCGCGGACGAAGCCGACTCCAAGAAGCACGGGTACGAATTGGTCGACTGCTTCGGGCGGCTTCCCACCACGCGTCTGCTTGAGCCGCCCGGCAAGCTGAAGGGCCAGACGCAGCTCCTGCTCAATAAGCTCCCCGACGCGCTGCCGGAAAAGCGGGCCGCCCTCAAGAAGTTCTTCCAGGACGGCCTGGACGGCGTGCCGCAGTGGGCGACCATCCACGCCATAATCAAGTCCATCGCCCTCATGCTTGTGCCCGACGTCTCGTTTGCGCCCGTCGTCAATGCGGCGTTCGCGCCGCGCGGCTGCTGGATCTGCGCATCCCCCGCCCACTCCGCTCGCGATTGCGCCGAGAAGTGCCCCGAATGCAACTTCAAGTTCTGCCCCGCCACCAAGCCGGGCACGCCCCCCGCCCCCTGCGCCGTCAACGCCAGCGCGGCGCCCGAGGCGCACAAGGTCACGAACACGCTCGGCGGCAGGCTCCTGGACACCATCTTCCAGGGCCTGCTCGAGCGCTGGCGGATCAAGCACCCGTCCACTGCCCACGCTGGCGAGTCGCGCTCCAAAGAGGAGATCAACATTGTCGAGTTCGAGCTTGAGCAGGCGCGGTTCTTGCAGGCCAACTCCGCCAGCTGCTCCGACAACTTCGAGGTCAATTTTGTTCCTCGGGCCAACCCCAGCATCTATACGAGGATAACGACGAGACCGACGGCGTCGTCGACGTCTCGTGCGCCCATGGGGCGACCATGGATGCTCTGTGGGGCGCGGTCATTCGCGACGCACTGACGGGGCTGGTTTAGAGTATCTCGGCCGCCCCGTGGCTATGTAGGCTCGCAGCGGGGGGTGGTTATTTTGGGGGCTACCATCCGGGGGTGTTTTTTCACGCGGAAGTCCGAGGGTCATTTGACTGCCTCCGCCAATCGTTGCACCGCGGCCCTCTTCTAGGGAGTCCGCAGTGGGGGGGGTGTTGGCGGGTGGGTTTCCCCTGTGCTGTTTCCCCCTCTTGGTGTTTCCCCTTGCGGCTGTGTGGGGGCTGGGCCCCCCTCCGGTTCTTTGTCGCGCGTAGCTGCTAGCTTACTTTCATGGACTCACATGCTGCGCCTTCTGGCGGCAGTGCATCAGACGACTGAACCAAGCCTGGTCGCACGCGCGGCAAGGCGCGCGGCAGCACTAGGGCAGACGCTCTGGCAGACTCTGCCCTACGACAGACTCGCTTGCTGGTGGAGTCGAACTGGTCCACGATTTGCCCGCTGACCGCTGACCCAGAGGTTGGCTTTGATGTACCAGGCGGCCTGCGCGTCGCCGGCGCCGGTGAGGTTGAACCACGAGTGCTCGTTGACGTCCAGCACCAGGCCGAGGCGAATATTGTGCGCGATCAAACGCCCTTTGAGCCGCATGAGCCACGGCCGAGCTTCGCGGGGTCGAGGTCCGTCTTCCAGTTTGCGCCAAACCGCGGGTTCGCGATGTCCTTGAAGTGGTCTTTGAACTCGGGCACGATCGGTGCAGCGTGTGCCTCGTACTCCCTTCCCGACAGCGGCGTCCGTCCCCAATGCGCCAGCGCGTTTGTGCGGCGCGTCTCCTCCGGCGGCGGCGGGCGGTGCTCCTCCGGCGTCGGCGGGTGGTGCCCCTCCGGCGTCGGCGGGCGGTGCTCCGGTGTCGGCTCCGGCGGAGTAGCCCGCACGAATCCTGCTGGAATCGAAGGAAAGAGAGCGGCATACGACGGGACGAGCGTCTCCATGGGGGGAAGCGAAACGGCGGCGGGCGTCTCCATGGGGGGCAGCGAAGCGGCGGAGTCCTCTGTGGACCCCTCCGACGGCGTCGCGGCTGGCAGACAATCTACGAGCTGCCGCATGAGGTCGTTCATGTTTCTCATGTCCGCGCCCAGGGCGTGGACTCGGATCTCCAGCTCGCGCTGGCCCCGGCCTCGGGCGCGGCTGCAGCGCGTTGCTGCTGCTGGTGGGCCTCCGCGGCGCCGAAGCCGTTGAAGCGCCTGTTCTCCTCGTCGAGCTGCGGCTGCGGGTAGAGAGCCGCATTGCCGACGTCGTTGAAGGTTGGCGCCAGCGCTGCGCCGGAGAAGGGGTCGTAGCCCAGCGCGAAGTCTCTGGCGTCGTAGTTGATGCGGCCGTCGTGCGCCGGCAAGCCGCTCTGGCTCTGATGTGGAAGTCGTTGAAAGTTTTATGGCGTTTGCGCAGCCGCAGCAGGCCAGGTTATGCTGCCATGATGGTGGCCGCCGGCGCCCTGGTGCGCCTGGTGGGGTGCCAGGCCGCACGACCCGTAGGCGTGCGGTGGGCCGCTCCCCGGGTACATGTGGGGAGCGAGCAAGCGGGGGCCGGAGCCGAATGGAGTCTGCATCTATGCTGTATCAAGGGTCTTCACAGGCGACACACGCGCGCCCCGCGCAACACCGCCGGGGGGCCCCGGCACACAGGCCCCGCGCAGGGGAAACACCTCCCCAAAACCCCCCACCCGCCAACATATAGATTATATATATATATATATATATATATATATATATATATAT
>Ga0209491_10011471_pt1 | contig 10442 bp, 8 predicted proteins | sample BON02_FD_187213 | JGI IMG/M metagenome (GOLD analysis project Ga0209491, IMG submission 187213) | Freshwater microbial communities from Lake Bonney liftoff mats and glacier meltwater in Antarctica - BON-02 (SPAdes) (version 2) | ecosystem: Environmental > Aquatic > Freshwater > Ice > Glacier...
TTGCCATGTATTTGAGACCCTCCAGGGTCATGTGTTGTGTCCTTCGCACACGACATGTCATCGAGTATTGACGAATTTTTGTCGAGATAACACTTGCTCAGCTCAGTTCTTTGCAGGATATCGTAATTTGATAACAATCTATCGCATATGTCAAACATTTTTAGCACAGAAGTACAATCCGCGGAGATTTTCTTTGGATTCTTCAGATATGATTCGTTCAGAACGTTTTCCAAGCGCCCCAGTTCATCCGTCACGTTATTGCGTACCAATACTGCCGAATTCGTGCTGGCGAAATAATTGTTCTTGAGAAATGTGTCCACAAATGTCACGCCTACCATGTACGATTCGCCCCTGTTGAGTTCCTTGGTTTCGAAGTTGCCTGTTAGAACTTCGTGTTTGTGTTTTTTGTTGTTGATTACAAATTCTACCACTGGATACTTGGCAAAGCACAGAGGAATGGTAGCAATCCAATTGAATGGCACACTACCTGGAGAAGTGGCTTGCAGATCCATGTTTTTTCTCTTGTACTTCAAACACTGTGTTATTTCAACAATAGTCTCAATCATTCTACCATGATCGATCTGGAAGTCAATTTTGACGATGAAGGGATTATGTCCTTTCTTCTGATCATCTTGCACAGCTGTACGAACCCTCGCGGCATGTATGATACTTGATTTGATCATTTCTTGCATTCTACGATTTATGTCACTTGCGGGGCCCACCACATCGGCTTTACGTTGCACTGCTTGCCGAGTAGGGGTATAAGAAGAGTTTGAGTTTTTTGTCACAGATGAATTGAATTGCCTGTCAGGATACCGTTTGTGACCATGTACATATAGGTCAAAACCGTCCGAACTCCCAGCTGCATAATAAGATTTGGCACGAAGGTACCGTGTTGCTCGCGGGTTGCCCGAAATGAGTATACGGGAGTTCCAGTATGTCATGTGATCGAGTCGGCTACGTGAGCACTTGCTGGTGTCGGATTGCCATTCGTGCCACGACATGATGGCGTGTATCATTCTCTTCATATATATCGAACTGGTCTATGAATTCATGCATGGCCATCGTAGTGAAATCGTCGCGTGCACTTTCACGGACTCGGATTCTGTTTCTTGGTGCCTTTGTTCAAGACTCGTTTGACAGTGCGCTCGCCTGCGACCGCGGGTGGGGTTGTGGAGTCGGTTGGTAACTGGCTCATGTCGCTGGCAAGTGAGTCCAACGATGCAACAGGACGAGTCGATACGACTGCCACAGACGGTTGTACTGCCTTGATTGCGGGCAATCCTGTGGGCTGACGTGCAACAGTCTTGAGATCTATAGGTACTGGCAGCTGGCGTTGCAGGTCACGAGCTGGTGCTGAGGGCTGTACAACGGGTGATTTTGCGGGTGCGGTTTTTGCAGGTGTGATTGCGATTGGGACTGCAGTTGCAATTGCTGGCACGACCACATTTTTGCCTGCACTGCTGAGCGCGACGGACGGCCTGCTTGCACCATGTGTGCTGGCGGTACTGCTTGCTGCAAGAGCGGTATTGCTCGCTTCAGGAGGTTCTGTCAAGTGTATGCCCTGCAAATTCGTGAGTTGAAGTGGTTCCCGCAGGAGCACTGTATCCACATTGAAGGCATTTCCAGTCACCAAGTTCCATTTTTTGAGCAGACAGACGGGGTTACTGGCTGGCATGTGTTGAAGCAGACAGTTGGTATCAGGGTCCTCAAAAGCATCCTGAAACGTGCGCTTTGCGAGCATAGGGGTCTTGAAAGGGTTCGACGCGATGGGCATACGAACGACGGGCTCATTATTGTCGTCTGCGTCCACTTGATTCAGAGGCTGAAACTGCGTCCACACAGGGGCAAACGTCACTTGCAGCAGCTGGCCACGGAGGAATCTGGTGTCGTCACACACATTGCCTGGGTCTGACTCACAGCTTGCGCGATGCTGGAAGCATTGTCCGATGCGCCAGTAACCATTTACACGATAATCATACTTCCATGGGGCCGCGGAAGGTGGTGCGGGTGCTTGTCCCATTTTGAAGACATCAGGAATCAACTGCCAACAGTGCTGGGCCTTCACAAAAGTCTGGCGCACAACCCCCTTGTAGTAATGGTTGAGCGTGTAGCTCTGTGTTGGAATCCACTGCAATTTCAATATCAAGTTGTCTCCCGCCGAAATGTCGATGTTGCGCCAGATGTTCACCAAATCTCGATTCTGACCGTCCACAGTGAGAGTTGTCACGTGGTTCGCGGCAGCTTGTACCGGGGCAAGGCCCGTCTCGTGCTTGCCCCCCTGATGCTCCGAACCGGCGCATATGCCAAATGGAATCATGCGCGTGCTCACAAGTTGCAAAATGTCTCTGCGCTGGTGTTTCCGCTTGTACTGGTATCCCAAATCACGAGAAAGCATAGCCCAAGGGGCGCTGATGGGCGTGTCGGCTGTCAGACGCTGCAGGCCGGCGAGCAGGTAGTTCACTGTGGAAATGTTGATGAAAACAGTGTGACTGGGAATCTGCAGATTAGCAATGGATGCGTCTCGCATTGCCATGTTGTCGTATATGAGGCTCTGCACCCGCGTGCTCTGGAGGATGAAAGCAATGTCGCCCTGGTCAACCGCATGCGAGAGAGCGAGATTTGACTCCATGTTGCTGACATCGGCGTACGGCAAGAAGATTTTGGGCACAATTTTTTGAATGCGGTGTGGAATTTGCTGGTAGTTGCGGTCCGCGCCCATGCGACCCTGTCCTGGTCCGTACGCGTACGGCGCTATCCCAGACAGGAGCTCCGAGTTGAAATTGATGCGGCCATCTGGGTCTCCGTTCACCCCCGCCGGACCCGAGAGGCTGGTGGGAAGCGGGCCGCCACCATTGATGTTCGCGTCGGGAAAGCGAATATTGGCTCCGAGTTGCGAGAAGAACTCAGACATTTCCCGCCCCGCCCCCCGGCTTTTATACACACAGACATTCGAAAAGCCAGACACAGGCGATATTTGATGGGCCCGCCCCGCGCGCCAATGGCCGTGAGCCACGTGTCCGAGGCACACGTCAAAAGCACCCCGCAATTTTGTTCACACACCATGCACCGCTTGCGAAGTATCGACACCCGTCGCCAGACCATCCACGTACGTGCGGTAGTCGCGCAGTCTGTCCTCGTGAAACTGTAACGTGTCCTCGAGCTCGCATTTGTATGCCCAGCGGCGCCCGTACAATCCCAGACTGTATACCTCCCCGAAGAAAAACACGTCCCCCCCCGATCGCGCCATCAGCGCGTCCTCGGCCTCGGGCGAACTGTGGGTCGAGCAGTGCTTGCTGGCCTTGTAATATTCAAACATGTCGTATTCGAGGTCTTCCTGGCTGTCCCTGCCCTCTTGGTAGTCCCCGTGCACTTGGCGGTCCGCGTCCTCGTCGAAATAATACTCGAGCTCCTTCAGCATATCCCGCAAGATCTTCATGTCTTCCAAATACATGCCCAGATTCAGGTGGCTTTCGTCGGCCCGAAGATGTGCGGTTCGCAACAGATCTGCGAAGCTCATACGCAGGTAGTGCTCTAGACTGTTAGATCTGTCGTAGGTCAGCAGTCTGGACCCCTCGAGCTGCAAGCTGGTGCCGTGCTTTGGCATGTCGCCGTTTGCCGCGTGCTGCATAAATACTCGGCGCTGCGTGTGAGAATAACCCAGACATTCCAAGCAGAGTCAGGAATCTTGACTCATAAGCGCTTTTGAAAAGCAACACACACACGATATTTAAAGACATATCAAGAAATTACAATGACCGTGTGTCACGTGACCATTGTCGAAAGTCTCTCTGACAGCTGGCTTCGTTTTCTCACTGTGGTGCGCGGGCGAAAACCCGAAGACGACATGCGGCGAGCTACCATGATGCTGACGAGTTCAATTCAAGCCACAGCCAGCATCGAGCTTGAAATCGGCGCTGAGCTGGCTGATCTGTCTTGCAAGGCGCGTTCTTTGCGTCAGAAACACGTGAAGGCCGACCTGGTCGCCCTGCTCACCAGCAGCAAGCACAAGCGTCTTCGGTTGCAGCAGACTGTACGCAAGCGCCTCGCCCTCGAACAACATCTCGAGACGCTACACAGCACGCTCTTGAATCAGCAAGTCATGAATTCTGTCAAACAAACCTCTGAGGTGCTCAAGTCGATGGGTCTGGAGCATGAGGTTTCCCGTATAGAGGAAGTAAACATGAACCTGCAAGAATCACTCTTGGACGTGAGTTCGATTCAGGAGCAGCTTGCCAGTAACCTCGGCGTGGGGGTCGAGGACGACATTGACTTGGAGGCGGAGATGCAAATGCTCATGCAGCTTGACCCGTTGTACGCCGACCTACACACCGCACCCATGTCGGCGACATGGAGCGCCAGTCCGCCCACGCAGAACAGCATGCCGGCAGACACAGGTTATGCTGCAACAACACTGCCGGCGCCGTTGCCTGCCCTCCTTGGTGTGCCCGTTGCCGATCCGGAGGGAATGCATACCACACAGACAGCCGAGGTCGAACTCACCGCAGAAGTGTCAAACACGTGACTGTGACACCCGAGGTGACAGAAATACACAGAAATAAATCACATCGGCCCTGATGCAGCATCAGGTCATGGATGCAGCAATGACGTCGTCACGAGTACTACCGAAACAGTTGCAGTATATCCTGAAACAAGCAGCGATTCCGATTGCAAAACACGAGGTGTGTCTGCACGACAGAGCAGTTTCTCAGATGACAGAGTACCTCAAAATATTGAACATGCGCACCACCGCCCGTGCCGAAGCCAGCGAAGAAGTATACAATTTGTCGGAATTGCTTGGCTTCGTCAACTCTCAGCAGGAGAGTCCCAGATTGGTTGACGCAACCATGCACAACGACGAGGTGCTCTGATAGTGCTTCATGTTCGAGTACGGATCGTATTTACGATCGAGTGTTCCAGCACCAATGAGGAAACCAGAGTCAAATGTACCTCTTTTGGAACCACGACTTGTCGTTGATGGAGATCCGATTCCTGCAAAGGCATACTGGTACCAACAGTTCGACGCCGTCAAATACTACACTCAAGGAGTGCAGAGCATTACTGTTTTCCTCTTCATTTTCGTAGTGGTAACTGGGTCATTCGCCGCGAATTATGCCTTAGCTGAGCAGAGCAACATTTACAACCAACTACATGCGGTGCCATACACGGGCGCAATTGGCGTGCCTCCTTCACAATACATGAGCATGGACTGGATCATGACCGCCAAGCGGGTTCTGGGAAGTGTCGGGCATTCGTTTGTAAGCAGCGCAGTTGCGCGCGACATGTGCGTCGTTGGCAAAGACGACACGTGCAATCCAAAGTGGTGGCAAACAGTTGCCGGGTGTAACACTTCATCTGCTACCCAACTGCGACTCCCCGCACACGTGGCCGTCGAACAGGAGTACTTTTACACTTCCAAGAGGATAAAGTACCGGCACCTACAACCACTGTTCACATGCATGACAGAAAAAATTGGCGAAGTGGCGTTGTATCTCAACAACGAACACTCGTACAGCATTGGGTCCACCCACAACGCGAATGTACTTATTGCCGGTGTGTTTTTTATCCTGGCAGTTATTTTGGCTAGCATGCTACTGGCTACCATATTCACGGGCTCCGACAGCGATATAACAATGGAGTACCAACGACGTATGGCGCTCACTGTACTCGTCATATTTTACATCTTGGTATTGTATTCTGTGGCCTCGTCCCGATCCATGGACGCCACTAAGGATCAACACAGGCCATTCGGCCTGGCTTCGCACACGTACTCCTCGGTGTTTCTCCTCTTCTCGTTGTTGGTTTTCAATCAAAGTGGCACCTTGAATGACCACACCGAAGAATTTAACCGCATGCAGAATAAAGGGACAGATGAAGACGAGGTAGCGGAAGCAGAACCAGAAATTCCGATGGCTTATGCTGCTCCGAATGATCTCACAGAGGATACATCCTCGATCTTTGATGGAAAATCTGTGGAAATGGTCGAAAGAAGTGGATTTGGCGCAACGCTAAACGTGCGCAGATTTGTGCAGGAGCCCACGCATTACGATACACGCATCAAGCAAGTCTTTATCGCCCCCACCCATTATTCAGATAACGGAGATGTGATCGGGTATCCACCGCAAAGTGTTGTGTCTGTGGATGTGTGTGCACTGATCAGCATCCCCGTGCACTCCAAGTTCGTTTATGGTCAGTTGTTGACGTTGCCCCTCATCACGCTGGCTCTGTACATACACGGCAAAAACTACGGCCTCGACACATACAGTCAAATCATTTTTATTGCGACAGCCATCATTGCCATGGTAGACGTTTTCCTGTATCGCATGTGGTGGGCATTTCAGATTCATAAGGGCGTCACGTTTTACCTGCAGGATGACTCTGGCGAATACAAGGCAATGGAAGTGCTGACATTTCTGTGCGTGCTGTTTCAGATCTCCATTTACACGTTTTTGCTGACCTCAGAAATGTTCAGCAAATCGTATGTCTGGTTTTTTTGTGTGTACATCGTCATGACCGAACTGGCAAAGATCCTTGGGGTTGTGGCCATTCGTCAAGCAAAGAACCTGAACAAGGGTAAAGTGAACACCGGGGTTCCTTCCCAAAACTTCGACAACATGACAGGCATGTTGCAGAAGGGAGACTTTTACATGTTTGTTATGTACGTCCTGGGCGTGGGCATTGTCTTGTGGGTGTACGTAATTGGAGACCAATTGCAACTCGATTCAAAGTGGATTACCGAAGTCCCCATGGTACAACGATGGGGCGCGGGCTGGGAGACGTACAATGCGATGAGCATGTAATGGGGTTTGTAACACCGGTTTATTTTGTGGCAATTAAATCAAAGCTAACGATGAAAACAAGAATCGAAATATAAAACACCATGAACAGTGCCATGCACAGCAGTGAGTGGTTGCGAGTAGTCATGACAAACTGCTCGTGTGACAACATCTGCAGAGTCAAGCATGCTGCGATCGCGCAAGCCAGGCTCAGCCAGCGCTGCCGGTGTGACAGCACACGTGCACTGTGTGCCAGCACTTCTGTAAGGGAGTGCATTGCGCCTGGCCAGAGTGCCCTCTTATACTTGCCCGAGCGAGCGGGTCAGTATAAGAGGCAACGCGCAGGCAGGTCAATGGGAGATGTGTACGCTCTGGACGTGGCCATGCTCAACAATTTGCAGATTGGCAAGTCACGTCGCAAGACGGCCGGCACCAGCAGCCAGAAGGTGAGCACCAGAAAGTCGACGGTGTCCTCCACACCTGCCCTGCGCAGCGGCCGTACGCACACAGAGCAGGATATCTTGCGGCACGTGCAGAGCAGCGTGCTGCAGAAATACTGCACCTTGTGCGAAAGCCTCAACGTGGACCCGCTGCGACCACAAACGCTCGGACTGATTGTCATTTTGCTGTCACGACACACGCAGCGCACAGACATAGCCCGCAAACTTCTGAGCATCCAGCACTGCGACGACGTGCTCCTTACCTGGGACACCGCTGAAGATCTGTCATTTTTGCAACAAAAACTCTCTGCGTCATCGGACTGGTCCTTGCTGTTCGGATATGTCGAATTTGACATGAGTGATGACATGCGGGCCGAGCTCGGCATGCACCCAGTGCTGAGCACGCTGCAACTCAGCCTGCAGAACGCGGGCATAGTCACGAACAATACGCCGCTAGATTTTGTGATGCATTGTTTCTTGTACATGACTCCCGCGGGCACTCCGTCCCCAAAAATGTTGGAGCGTTTCCTGAGCCATCAGAGTATTGACTGTCGTGACGTCGAGGTCAAGTGTCTGCGAGCTGTGACCAGCTTCACCGACAGTGTGCATAACGAGGGCCTGCTGGCGGCGTGCTTGCTGCATGTCTGTCTCGGGGTGCGGGCGGTTCCCGCTTTTGTGCAGGACTTGCAGGACGTGCTTGCCGCTCACATGTTGGACTCTGCAGAGCCTGTGCTGCAAGCCGTGCGTCGCATTCGGCTGCGCGACATAGTCGAGAGCGTGCACCAGGCGAACGCACTGTCGTACGAGCTGAGTTTTGACAGCTGGTGTTGTCAGAAAAAGTTTGCGACCACGACTGGCCTGAATGTTCAACGGCTCTTGTACTTCATCAACGCGCAAACGAGTCCGGTAAATTTGGACATGTTTCCAGACTACTTCACGCCAGCACTCACTTGTCATTTGGCGCTCAAGGAGCTCAGCACCATCGACATAGCGCCCATCAATGCGGTCATTGGCAGCCTGCGGCTGTACACCAACAACATCAAGCACCTCATTGATTTCCGCGTGCAATGTCTCGAGGGCCTGAATGTCAAGGCTCGACAAGACCTCTCACAGGCGCAGATTCTGCAACTCTACATCTGCTGCTTCCAGCACGAGTCCATTCGAGATCGCTGCTGGCGCGCCGTGCTGCCAGTGCTCAACCACAGCATCCAGCGCGCCTGTGTCCTCTTTCGCGACAAGTTCGACTTCGAAATTGAAGCTGTGCTGCGCTCTGTCATTTTCTGTCATGTCAACAATGCGCAGGGCCGCGAACCAGCCCTCCCAGCAGCAGCGTCATGAAGACATAGAGTTGCTGCAGCGTGAGCAGTGTCATGGTGTCCAAGACGTCGACCAGCTGTAGCAGCGCCAATATCAGCAAGGCTCCGAGGTACGCGCCGGCACACATACACAGCATGCACGCTGTCATGTCTGCTGGTCGATGACTGGCAGCCAAGGTCATCAGAATGGACGCCAAGGCGCACAGCGTCGTCAGACACACGGTTTCGCGTTCGAATCGATGCGAGTCCACCAGGAAACTCAACGTGACCAGCAAATGCGCGCAGAGCACAGCGAGTGCGGCATGCGACCGGACGCCTCGCGACTGCATATTCAGCAGGAGTGACGGGCTGCCTATCATGACGATCATGTTCAGCTTGGTGCCGTGTGTGCGCGGAGGTCCAATGTAGTCACTCAGGATGAGCATGACATATGATAGCAACACACACCCCAGCGTGCACATGCGCCAGCACAGCATGCGAGGCAAGACGATTTGCACAGCTGCTGTTTGAGACAGTGTTTTGTCTGCGGTGGCAAGCGTAGACCGGTTCGCACGAGTTGGTTCTGGAGCCACGTATGGCGTACACGCACTGCTCGTGAACAGTGTCAGACGTTTGTTGTGCATGCCCACGTCAAAGGCACTATGCATCATGGCAAAGACACCCTCTTTTTAAATACCAGACGCAGGTGTATATAAAGTCTTCTTTTCATGAAAGAATAATGAGTCTTGCAAACTCGCATGCAGGACGCAGTGAAATGGACGTGCTGAATGAGCTGCTGTGCTGCGACCCAGACATAGTCGTTTGTGTGAACCGCATCAGCAACGCCTGTCTGCATGATTCGTGGGACCTGCAGGAGAGCGGACAGAACCTCAAACCCAGCATCCGCGAGCGGCTGAATCGCCACTACGATGTGTTCTTGCGCGACTGCATCCGCATGATATATCTGTGTGGGTTCGCTGCATTCTACATCCGCCGTGTCAACAAGATCCCGCTCCCCTTCTGCCCCACCATTGGCACCTTCTCGTGGAGCACGCGCATTTGCGAAAAAAACGCAGGCCCAAACGCCCAGTATGATATCAATGTGTGCAAAGGCAATGTGAAGCGCAAGGACATTCAAATCATGCCCTACTACAGCCCGATTGTTTCGGAACACATCAAGACCCCCATGCAGGCCATCCTCTCGCAGTACATGGCGCTGCAGGAAATGCACGAAACCATCCGCGTGAGCAACAAATGGAACCAGGAAAAACACGTGGTAGTCACTGAAACAATGGACGTCAAGGACCAGACCACTTCTGGTTTGCAGCTGCTGGATGACGTGCGCCGGTACACCCTCTCTGGAGAGCACTCCATGATGCGAGACAACGTGCTCCGCCTCAAGAACCGCTACAACAAGGACCTGCGCAACACCAACGAGGCCAAGCTCGAGTGGATCCAGGACCAGTTTGGCGGCGGGCACACGCAGGGCATTGCAACGCACGTGCTGCCGCCGAACATGGGCGTCGTCGAGCTCTCCAACATTGCATACGGCAACGAATATGAAATTCTAAAGCAGCACTACCGAGACTCGGTGTACACATTTTTTGGAGTGCAGAACCAATCTACTGTGCAGGCTATTTTTTGGAGTGCAGAACCAATCTACTGTGCAGGCTGCCAACAAAAGCACTGCCGAATTCATCAGCTCCGAACAACACCAGAACACGCAGAATGTGACGCGATTCCTAGAACAGGTTTTGCAGAGTGTTTATTCCTTGAGCTTTGATGTGCCGCTCGAAAACGTGCGAGTCACCATCAGCGGCATGCCGCGTGCCGCCATCAATAACACAGACGACATAAAGAGACTGGCAGACGCCGAGCTCCTTGCGCCCCACGACAAAAAAAAAGCTCGCAAGCTCATGGACACAATTTGA
>Ga0209491_10011472_pt1 | contig 10441 bp, 10 predicted proteins | sample BON02_FD_187213 | JGI IMG/M metagenome (GOLD analysis project Ga0209491, IMG submission 187213) | Freshwater microbial communities from Lake Bonney liftoff mats and glacier meltwater in Antarctica - BON-02 (SPAdes) (version 2) | ecosystem: Environmental > Aquatic > Freshwater > Ice > Glacier...
TCCGTGTCCTGGAAGCGCGTTTGCACTCAGGTTCCGCGCAATATCGTTGCCGCTTTGAGCGAGGGTCTCGAATGCGCATGGTCCCACAGTTCAGGCATTTAAACGTTTTTTTTAATCATGGAGGGAATAAGAAAGCGGAACCCCGGTCAGGAAACAAAACCTCCCCACGGGAAGAAACACGCCATTGAACAAGACGGAGAAGAAAACGAAGGAAGAAGAGATTTGTTGATAAGTTTTGAAGAAGATCCAGGAAGAAGAATATCCGAGTTTCAAACCGGCCATTCTATCCGACTTTCAACTCGCCGCTCACATCGCTCATAGATGACCGCACGGTCAATTTTCCCCTTGCAGGTCAGTTCGAGCAAATGCATGGCCCGGATGTACGAGATGACCTCGCCGCTCCGTTTATCGACGAATTCCTTTTGATCCGCCTGCGATGTGAGCGGCGAGTTCGCCTACAAATAGCAGACGGCCTTGAAGGACTTGGTCGAAAAGATGCGCCCGTGTCATGACCTACTCCGAGGCAATCGCCTTGTGTTCGAATTTCCCCAACGCCTTTTCCACGGCGGGCCAATAAAAGCGCACCGTGCGATGACCCAGAGCAAGAAACGGGATCTTGCGGGAGCGCATCAACTCCTCGACGCCTCGCTTGGTGATTCCAAGCAAGTTCGCCAATTGGACCTTGTTGAGATATTGACCCGGTTCTTTCATGCGCGTGCATGAGTTATAGCACGCGTTTTCGAACAACCGGCCCGGCTCAAATGGTCACTTGCGACTCAATGCGACTGGAGACGACTTGAGATGACAGAAGACGATAACTTTTTTCTATTATTCGGCTTGACGGCTTTTCACAGTCAATGAATCCGCCGAAACTACGCGGCCAAGTCGTGCCGGAGAATGCGCGCCTGGGCTTTTCGCGATTCTTCCTGTTCGTCCTTTGTCGCGGGCCGGAAGCCATGAGAGCGGAGCATGTCATCAAATTCCTTTTCGCTGGGAAAAGGCCTTTTGAGAACCGGAACGCGAATCGAACGCACCGTTTCAGTGCGTTTTGTAGAAGCGTAGGTATTTTTCATGGTTCTCAAGGATGTCCCGGTAAGCTATCCCAAAAGCAACGTTGTAGCCAGCATCAATCGGCATCACTTCCTTGTCGAGTTGTTTTCCGCCGAAGCCCAGAACGTCCCGATGGGCGAATCCGTGCGCGGTGTCATACCGGGTGATGCAATGCAAATCCCCATCAATTTCCACCAGAAGGATGATCCGGAAGCCTACGACTCGTCCCCGGAGGGTGATCTTTTCAACTTCCACCCGGCAGGTTTCTCCCAGGTGAACGATCCACTGTTTTTCCGGCATCGCAGGAAAGTGTCAGGCAGCCGGAGCCATGGGAAGAACCTTTCCGGCGGGGAGGGGACGGAGGCCAAAATAGAGAGCGGCGTCCTTCGGTTTCACAATCTCGCGGTAATGGGCGAACAGCACAGCTTGATCGTGTCCGCTCTCCAAAGCCGTCTGTGCCGCGTTTCCCGTGTCCGCTAGACGGTAGCTCACAAAAGAATGACGCAAGCCATTTCCGGGCCATTCTGTGATGCCTGCCGCCTGTCTGGTGGCGAGTTGGCGTTTGCTGAAGTTTCGCTCAATGATTGCCCCGGATGGCTTGGCGATCGGTTCGACCCATGAGCGGAGGGCATCCAGAATCGGCACCAATCGCCGTGAACGGGTCTTTGATTTAGCCGCCGCGACATGGACATAGCCGCCGAGGAAATCCACATCCTGCCAGTCGAGACGTTTGATCTCCGATACTCGCAGCCCGGCAAACAAACCAATAGCGTGGAAGACGAGGACATCGCCCAGGCTTTCGGCCAGAAGGTCGCCTGCTTGCTTTGGGGTGAAGATGGCAGGGGCCGAGTCCATGGTTTCGGACGTATCCACCTTTTGCGCTTCATTCGACTGCGCCAACCCGGTTTTGACCGCGTAGCTCCACAAGGTCACCATGTCCCGCCGCACGGTGTTTTTTGTCGCAGGGGCCAAGTTCAATGCGGCCAGAAATCGTTCGATTTCCGAAGCCGTGATTTCCCCAATCTTGCGGCCTTTGAAATGGGACAGCAATTTTTCCAACCTCTGGCGCATCAACCGGCAGTAATATTCCGATTTGTTGCTGGCCAGCTTTGCCGTGATGAGCCGCTCGATGGCTTCCGGCAGGGGAATGCTCCCTTGTTGCTTGCGGAGATGCTCAATGCTGAAGCGGATGGCCTGCTGGACGGTCCACCCGTAGGTTGCCAATTCCCGATCGTCGAAGACCGAGGCCCCTTCATTTTGTCGCCGAATACGGCACACTTGAGCGAAAGCCTCCGCTTCGTTCCGACTCGGAAAAAATCGTCTTTCTCCCTTCCCTGCGATTCTGGAATCGACCAAAAAGGCCGGGTTTCCGTGATTTTCCGTTTTCGAAATTCTGGGCCAGGATTTCTTAATCATGGGTAAAAACTTGGCAGCGGATTGGCAGCAAAGCAAGCCTACTATGGTAAAACCACAACCTTGCCAAGGTTGATGTCGCGAGTTCGAATCTCGTCACCCGCTCCAATCTTTGATTGGAGCCCCGCACGAAGTGCGAAGCTTCAAAGGGCTCTACACCGGCTCTACACCAAACAATGGGGATGAGGTCAGTTTGTTGGGTTGTGGTTAGCCGCATTGAGCGATGACGCGCCAGCGGTAATTGTGGAAATTTCTAAAGCCATAAGCGCGGCGTTGAATGAGCTTCATCTTTCTGTGGAAGCCCTCGGTGATGCCGTTGTTTTTTGTAAAGCGCCACATGGTAACGAGAGCGTCTCGCCACGAGTGGAGCGTTTTGGCCAGGCGGACGAGGGGCTCGAACGCGCTGAGCCGGAGTTCATCAATCAGGGCAATGATGTGGCGGATATGGCCGCGGCAGGCTCGGGCGGTCTGGTGTTTGAGGCGGAGCAACTCCCAGAGTTCGAGCATTTTGTCATAGATGGCTCGAAGGGCAAGTTGACTCTGGAGGAGGTCCTGAAGCCGAGCCGACTGCCGAGGGTTGAGCCGAGAGATGCTCTAAAATACTGATAAATGCTTCCTCTGGAGGCGATTTCATTTTCTCGGTAGGAGTCGTGTTACGGATTACGCTGTATCGTGAAAGAGATTCAGGGGAAATGTTCTTCGCGGCTGTCAAAGGGGCGCAGGTCGTTGAACAGAAATACCAGGAGATGGCAGCCCATCCATTCTTCGAAGATACGGCCCTAGCCCACGCCCGTGGCGCGATATTGAGCGAAACCAGCAGGATCGCTTCAGTTCGACCGCGGCTTTGCCCGTTTCTGTGTCCACTGGCGTTGCGTATACAGGAGATCCGCACCGCAATTTTCGGAATGCCGTCTGAAGAACCCTTTGGTGATCGGGAAACTGCGAAAAAGGGTTGTTTCGCGGCGCGGCTTTTGCGAGAAATTGCCGCCATGACCGCCCACCCGGTTCCGATCAAAGATGCATCGCATCTGACGCTCTCGGTCGGCCGCATTCTATTCCAGAACAATGCGGATACCGATGCGGTGACGTGCGCCGTGCAGCGCATTGCCAAGGTGTTTGGCTGCGATGCTCACCTGCTTGTGACTTACGAGGCGCTGCTTTTGACCATGGATCGGGACGGTGAATTTCGCACGAAGACCGGCAAGCGTATCCCGTCGATGAACGTCAACATGGCTGCCGTCGCGGCCGTCGAGACGTTGCTCGACGAGGTGGAAGCCGGCCCGATGGCATTGACGGAAATCCGCGCGCGTCTGGAGGCGGTCGAGAAACAGCGCCCTATTTATCCGCGGTGGATCGTCGTCGCGGGACTGGGTCTGACTGCTGCGAGCCTGAGTCGGCTTTTTGGCGGCGATTGGCCGACTTTCTGGGTGACACTCGTTGCAGGCATGGCCAGTACGGCTTTTCGCCTCGAATTGGGCCGCCGGGGAGTGAACCTGTTCCTGAACGCGATGCTCACGGCTTTCGTGGGCGGCTCAATCGCCGGGATCGCGGTTGCGCTCAAGCTCAGCACCCTGCCCGCGCTCTGCCTGATTACCCAGGGCATGATCCTCGTGCCCGGGGTGCCGTTCGTCAATTGCGTGCAAGACATGATCAAGAACCACATGGCGATCGGCATTTCCCGGCTGGGTCTGGCGGTGCTGATCACTCTGGCGGTCGCGATTGGTCTGTTCGCCGCCACGGCGGTGACCGGCGCCGAGATATCGGTGACCGAAGTCTCGCGCCTGCCGTCGCTGGCAGAGGACGCGCTTTTCTCCGCCTGCGCTGCGTTGGGTTACCTTTTTCTTTTCAACGTCCCGTGGCGGCTGGCCTGGGTGGGCGTCCTTTGCGGCGTGGCGAGCCACACGACCCGCACGTTCTGCCTCCTGCACCATATGGACATCGTGGCCGGCTCGCTCATTGGTGCGCTCGCCGCCGGATTTCTGGCCCAAGGCTTCGCCCGCGGGTTCCGGGCTCCATCCAGCGCCTTCGCGTTTCCCGGCGTGGTGGCGATGATTCCCGGGGCCTTCGCCTTTCGGGCAGTCATCGGCTATCTCGCGATCATCAACGCCGGTCCTGCGTCCGCTCCCTCGCTGGTTGCGGAGACCCTTGCCCTTAGTGCGACCAGTCTTTTCATGGTTCTCGCCATCGCGATCGGGGTGGCCGCTCCAGCGATCCTGATCAAAAATTCACGCGCTTGACTGGCGGCATTGCCCTGATTGTTCGAGGTTGTCACCCGTTGCAAATGGCAGATATTTTTCAGAAGGAATTGTCCGCAAATTTCCTTTTTTCTTGTGAATGAGGATATTTCAGAATTAGTTACCTCAAGCCGAAATTCATTCGAATCCACCTCCACCCAATTGATTTCAAAAGTTTATCATGAGTGATATTCGCAAGGAAACCGACAGCCTCGGCGAGGTGGACGTGCCCGCCGACAAACTCTGGGGCGCGCAGACCCAGCGCTCGCTGGAGCACTTCAGTATCGGCAAGGATCTCATCCCGCGGGAAATGATCACTTCCTACGCCACGCTCAAAAAGGGCGCAGCGAATGCGAACCACGCTGGCGGAAGGTTGGATCAGACGGCCTACGGATTGATCGTCCAAGTTTGCGACGAAATTCTGGCGGGCCAGCACCACGACATGTTCCCGCTGCACGTGTGGATGACCGGCAGTGGCACGCAGTTCAACATGAACGTGAACGAGGTGATCTCGAACCGCTGCTGCCAGATCGCCGGCACGGCGCTCGGCAGCAAAGCCCCGGTGCATCCGAACGACGACGTGAACATGTCGCAATCGTCGAACGACTCGTTCCCCTCGGCCATGTATATCGCCGCGGCGGTGAACGTAACAGAGCGCTTGCTCCCCGCCGTGACCGGCCTGCGCGACGCGATTCTCGCCAAATCCGAGGAATGGAAGGACATCGTCAAGATTGGCCGCACCCACATGCAGGACGCGACGCCGATCACGCTGGGCCAGGAGTGGTCCGGCTACGCGGGAATGCTCACTGACAATTTGGAACGAATCGAAGGGGCGCTGAAGGACGTCTATCGCCTCGCGCTCGGTGGCACCGCCGTCGGCACGGGGATCAATGCGGCCCCTGGCTTCGCCGAAGCGGTGGCGGCTGAGATCGCCAAGCTCACGGGATTACCCTTCGTCACCGCTCCGAACAAATTCACCGTTCAGGGCGCCCACGACGCGCTCGTGGCACTCTCCGGAACGTTCCGCACGCTCGCCGTTTCCCTTTACAAGATCGGCAACGACATTCGCCTGATGTCCTGCGGTCCGCGCGCGGGGTTTGCGGAATTGATCATCCCGGAAAACGAGCCCGGCTCGTCGATCATGCCCGGCAAGGTGAACCCGACCCAGGCCGAAGCGCTCACGATGATTTCCGTGCAGGTGATGGCGAATGACGTCGCCGTCGGCTTCGGCGGTGCGAGCGGCTATCTCGAAATGAACGTCTACAAACCGCTCATCATCTTCAACCTCACGCATTCGATCACGATCCTCACGGACGGCTGCGCAAACTTCCAAAAATTTCTCGTCGAGGGAACCAAGCCGAACCTCAAGAAAATCGGTGAATACGTGGAGCGCTCGCTCATGCTCGTCACGGCTCTGGCCCCGGTGATCGGCTACGACAAAGCCTCGAAAATCGCGCATTACGCGATGGATAATGATCTCACGCTGAAGGCCGCCGCTCTGAAGCTCGGGTTCGTCACCGAGGCGGAGTTCGACCGCGTTGTCGATCCCACGAAGATGGTCCGGCCCTACGTCGCCACCGCCTAACCAGGCCCCCCCCAACCCTACTCAATGAACCTATCCACCACTCCGACCGAAGAAACCGACATCCTGCTGGTTGGCGCCGGCATCATGAGCGCCACGCTCGCCGTGTTACTCAAGGAACTCGATCCAAGCCTGAAAATCGAAATTCACGAGGTGCTCGGTTCCGAGGCCCAGGAAAGCTCGAATGCTTGGAACAACGCGGGCACCGGCCACGCGGCGCTTTGCGAGTTGAACTACACGCCGCAGAACGCCGATGGCAGTGTGGATATCTCGAAGGCGCTGGAGGTAAATACGGAGTTCGACCTATCCCGCCAATTCTGGTCGTACCTGACCCAAAAGGGTGAGATCCGCGATCCGCAGGCGTTCATTCACCCCGTTCCTCATATGAGCTTCGTGCGCGGCGCAGACAATGTCGCGTTCCTCAAAAAACGCTTCGAGGCGCTCACCGCGCACCATTGCTATCACGGCATGGAATACAGCGACGACAAGGCGAAGATCGCCGAGTGGATCCCGCTCGTAATGGAAGGCCGGGACCCGAGCGAGGCCGTGGCCGCGACGCAGATGGTGACCGGCACCGACGTCGATTACGGCGCGCTCACGTCCGTTCTCCTCGACTCGTTGAAAAGCAAGGACGGCTTCGCGATCAACTTTTTCAGCCGCGTGCAGGATTTGAAGCGTGAAGCAGGCGGATGGAATGTCAAAATCCGCAACGAAAAGACAGGCGAGCACAAGCATGTACTGGCGAAGTTCGTCTTTCTCGGCGCGGGTGGCGGTTCGCTCCATCTCCTGCAGAGGTCGGGCATTCCCGAAGGCCACGGGTATGCAGGATTCCCGGTGAGCGGAATCTGGCTGCGCTGCGACGACGAATCCCTCGCCGCCCAGCACGATGCCAAAGTCTATGGCAAGGCCTCCGTGGGATCGCCTCCCATGTCCGTGCCTCACCTCGACAAGCGCAACATCGAAGGCAAGACCGCGCTGCTCTTCGGCCCCTACGCGGGCTTTTCTTCGAAATTTCTTAAGCACGGCTCTTATCTTGATCTCTTCGGGTCGATTGATCCGGGCAACCTCCTGCCCATGCTCGCCGTGGGCCGCGATAACATGGCCCTCACGGAATATCTTATCGGCCAGGTACTCGAGTCGATGGAAGAGCGCTTTGCTTTGCTTCGCGAATTTTATCCCAAGCTAGACGAGAAGGATTGGAAGCTGGAAGTCGCCGGCCAGCGCGTGCAGATCATCCAGAAAGATCCTGTCCACGGCGGCATCCTCGTGTTCGGTACCGAGCTCGTCGCGGCGGCCGACCATTCCATCATCGCGATGCTGGGCGCCTCGCCCGGAGCCTCCACCGCGGTGGCGATCATGGTCCATGTGCTTGAAAAGTGTTTCGGCGACAAGCTCAAGGGCGGCTGGGGCGCCCAGTTGAAGGAAATGATTCCCTCCTATGGCCAGTCGTTAATTGAAAACGCCGAGCTTTGCAAAAAAGTGCGCGCCGAGACCGCCGCCGTCCTCCATCTCAACCAGCAGCCGTAATGCTCCGAGCGATCAAGATCTTCACTGGCCCGGACGGCAATTCTCACTTCGAGAAGGGCAGCATCAGTCCCGGGATTTTGGTCGATGCGCTTTCGATCGAGTTCAAGGAATCGCCGGTGGACGCTTCTTTCGACTGGCACAACGATCCCACGCCCCAATACGTCCTCACGCTCTCCGGAATTCTTGAGTTCACCTGCAAGGGCGGCGAGACGTTCACGATCCATCCGGGCGACGTCTTGCTGGCCATCGACCACACGGGCACCGGCCACAAATGGCGTCTGCTTAACGACGACCCATGGAAACGCGCCTACGTCATCTTTAAGCCCGGCGCGGACACGCATTTCGTTCCCGATCCCGCCTAGTCCAAAGTCCATGAACTGCGCGGAAGCCCTCGTCCGGATGCTGGAGAATCTGGGAATCACCCACGTGTTTGGGATTCCCGGGGCCAAAATCGACGCGCTCTTCATTGCGCTGCTCGATTCCAAGATCGAGCTCGTCGTCTGCCGCCACGAGCAAAACGCCGCCTTCATGGCCTCGGCCATGGGTCGCATGACCGGCCGTGTCGGCGTCTGCCTGGTGACCTCCGGTCCCGGCGTGAGCAATCTCGTGACCGGGCTCGTTACAGCGACCTCCGAAGGCAGTCCGGTGCTTGCCATCGGCGGCGAAGTTCCGCTCGAAGATCGACTCAAGCAAACGCACCAATCGTTCGACGGCGTCAGCGTCCTCCGCCCGGTCACGAAATACGCGGCCGAGGTCGTGGCCCCCACTGAATTGGGTGACATTTTCGGCAACGCCGTGCGCGCCGCACAATCCGGTCGCCCTGGCGCCGCATTCATCAGCCTCCCCCACGACATCAGCCTTGCACCTTTCGCAGGCACCATCTCCCCGGCTTTGGGAATCCCGCCCGAGCAAGGGCCGGGAGCCAGGTCGGAAATCGAGAAGGCCGCCGCGCTCATCAATGCCAGCCGGAAGCCGGCCATCCTGCTCGGCATGCAATCGTCGAACCCGCGGGACGCCGAAACCGTGCGACAATTCGTGACCGAGAGCACGCTGCCCTACGTTTCGACCTTCCAAGGCGCTGGAGCATGGGCCGGCACCAAGGGCGGGACCGACTTTGCCGGAAGAGTCGGCATTTTTAGCAACCAGCCCGGCGATCGCCTGCTCCAGGAAAGCGACTGCGTCATCACGATTGGATATAACCCCATCGAATACGATGCCTCGCTCTGGAATGCCGCCCGAACGGGGAACCTGATTGCGATCGACGTCATCTCCTCGGATCAGGACCGCAATTTTCTTCCCGAGGCCGAAATTGTGGGTGACCTTTCCGCCAGCCTCGCGGTTCTCCTGCCGCTTCTTAAACCGCGCATCAAGCTGGCGTATGCCGAAGAATTGCAAGCGGCCCGCAAGGAAATCGCGGATATCGCTGCCAGCGGCGCGGGACACTCCGGCTTTCCGATTCACCCCCTGCGCGTGATCCACGAGTTGCGGCAGGTGGTTACCGACCAGACGACTCTCTCGCTCGATATCGGCTCGATGTATATCTGGATGGAACGCTACTTTCCGGCGGCTTTTCCCCGGCAGTTTCTCGTCAGCAATGGCCAACAGACCCTCGGTGTCGGGCTGCCCTCGGCCATGGCCGCAAACTTCGCCCGGCCGGGCACGCCCGTGATTTCCCTATCAGGCGATGGCGGATTTCTCTTCAGCGCGATGGAGCTTGAGACCGCCAAGCGCGTCGGCAGCCGATTCGTCCATCTCATCTGGGACAGCGGCACCTACGATATGGTGGCATTTCAGGAAGAAGCCCACTACGGCGGACGAACCGCCGGCATTCAGCTCGGCCAGATCGACATCGTCGCCTTTGCTGCGGCCTTCGGGTGTCTGGGCATCCAAATCGCCAAGGCCGAAGACCTCGGGCCGGCCCTCCGCGAGGCGCTCGCTTCCCCGGTTCCCGTCCTGATCAACATCCCCATCGATTACTCGGAAAATCTTTCGCTGATGAAGGACGTGCACCGAGCCGTCGTGCATTAAATATTTCTGCCCCATCCTATGCCCGCCCCTGACCCCCAGCACGACGAGAACTCCGAGCTCTACCAGCGCGGCATGGACGAACTTCGCAAGCAACTCGGCCCGATGGCGGACGCTTATATCCAATCCATCAAGGCCCTGTCACCGGAGTTTGCCTGGGTGAACGTGACCTTTCCCTTCGCGGAACTTTACCCCCGGAGCGTGATCGACCTCAAAACGCGCGAGCTCTGCACGGTCGCGGCGCTTACCGTTCAGGGGTTCTCGCTCCCCGAGCTCAAGCTGCACATCCGGGCCGCCCTCCGCTGCGGGGCCTCCCGGGACGAGGTCGTCGAAATCATCACGCAAATGATCGCCTACTGCGGCTTCCCGGCGGCAACGAATGCCCTCATGACCGCGAAGGGCATCTTCGACGAATTGGACAACGCCAGCGCCCCTCCAGAATCCGCTGGCTAGGTCCGGCCGGAATCCCGAGCTGCTGGTTTCATTATTTACAGCGCCTTAGACTCGGAAAATGGCTCCAAGTTTTTTTCCGAGAATGAGGCTGGCTCCAATGATGCAGACGCCAAGGAAACACATGGCCCAGACCCCCAGGGCGCTGGCAATGAAGCGG
>Ga0209491_10011473_pt1 | contig 10440 bp, 11 predicted proteins | sample BON02_FD_187213 | JGI IMG/M metagenome (GOLD analysis project Ga0209491, IMG submission 187213) | Freshwater microbial communities from Lake Bonney liftoff mats and glacier meltwater in Antarctica - BON-02 (SPAdes) (version 2) | ecosystem: Environmental > Aquatic > Freshwater > Ice > Glacier...
CCCGTGGTGTTTTTATAAAATATCGAGAGCATTCGATGGATTCTCAACGTCGATTATTTGGCAGAAAGACCACCCCTCTCAATTAAAACATCGGCCCATATTCCGCCTACTGATGAAAACACTGGCACATGCCCTCATACAGGAAAATGTCAAATATTCGTGGGCGTTTTTTAACTTCTCGGACTTGTTACCGGGAACCTTACGGACTACTAAATTTCCCAAGTGCCGCGCTCTCCACCACTGAGCTATGGTGACTGATGAATCACCGAAAATCCTTTAGGACCCTCTTAGTACTGATAACAGTACAGTTACCCGACGCTCATGAAATATTACAAAGGGCATGTTATACGGGAATAGAAACTTTGTACTAGTAATGCTGTAACGGCCACTACGTTCAATGTCCATGAGAATTTTCAATGTATTCTCTTTAATTCTCAAATTTGGGTTTCTATCCCTGCCCCCCACGTCTCCTTGACGAAAGCTTCTTGGACGGACACCACGGTTGATGGTGTCTTGCATACTCTAGTGGGTGTGGTGGGGCATATTTTTCCCCGGGAGATTTCCAGTCGCTCCAACCTCATATTCAAGTAAAATTTCATTGCTATTGCGTATGTATCCTCTTTTTTACGTTTTTTTGGGCGTTGCATTCTGAGCTTGGACAGACATGAGATCGGACCAACATCATGTCAAACCGACTTGAGGCAGCAAGACAAAAAAACCCGAACGTAAACAATAAGAACAAGACTTGCAAGTTGTTGTCAGTACTACGTCGGAATGAAGATGAAAAAAAAAGAAACAACAATAAGAACAATACTTGCAAGGAAGTACTATGAGGATTACGTCAGAACACCCCCCATCAAAAAAATCAGTCGAGACTCAGATGCCCCAAACAAAAAATTCTGTATAAACACGAAGGAACCGGAAGGTGCGTGGCGTCATCGTAAAGCCGCAAGCCGCTGCGAGCCTGATTTAGTCCCACTGAACCATGCTGGAATCAGCTGGATAAAGATGATGCGTGATCAGGACCAAAACACTCTGGCAGTCATAAACCACCATGACCAAACGACAGCTGACATAATCAATCTATGCCGTCAAGCCGATAACACCTACTACACATTCTAATCTGTCTTTAGTCTGAAAAGCCGAGAGCGTCACGCAGCGCCAAACATGCATCGAACTTGTGACTGGGACACATGTCTACCCGGGCTACCCAGGACCCCCAGAATGGCAAGGGTATAGACTGTCAGAGCCAGCCTAGGTAGGGGGGACTCACTGAGGGGGGCATGTTTCCATGGGGAAGACACGAATATCACTATCCATGGGGAAGACATGGATATCGCCCGCCACTAACTCTTCGTACAACCCCCCCCCCACACTGCAACTTGACCAAGATGTCCTCTTCAGCCTCTTTCAATTCTGCCTCCGGAGTTCTTTTCCTCCTCCTCACGGGTCGTCTTATCTTGAGGTGACTCGTCATCAAAGGAGTTGGAATACACACTCACGTGCATCAATTTCAGACTCTTTCAGCGCCCGACGACTCGTGAGGAAAAGCCTTTTTCCTGAATCTTTTGTTTTTGGCGCCAAAAATAAAATTGTACCATGATTTCATTAATTTGGTGCCTTAAAAATACAAAATGTGAGAACGAACGAACGTGACTCATTTATCCCACCAGACAGACCCCCCTAGGGACCAACGCACTTCACAATTCCCCCGAGGAGAGGGTCCTGCGTCCTTGCGTTGCAACGCACTTTTTGGGGTGGGGTTGCGTTGGTTGCGTTCCTTCGTCCCCCCTACCTAGAAGCCGACTGATTCAATTTCAAGTAGACTCGGAGCGCGCGCCCTCCCGAAGAGGACGATTTGACAGCAAAGGGATTATAGGGCGGCTTGAGTATAATAAACATAGGTTAGTGTATTAGTACATGCAGGGTAATGTATTACAAGACTGAGGTTGCCAAGGTTGCCCCAGTATTATTTCCTTATTGCAGCACTTATGATATCCATCATGACAAATATTTGGAATCATTTCGCGCACCCGGAATCATTTCGCGCACCCAGGCTGCCAAAAGTAAGATCATTGAGAAAAGAGAATAAATTGAAAAATGATTGTGGGTGTCCTTTGAGAGTAGAGTTTATATTGAAAACTGATAGTGGGTATCCCAAGGACACGGGGGTTACTTTATTCACCCTGGCAACCTCTGGGAATCCCCTTCGCTATAACACCCATCGGTCAGCTCCACAAGTTTCCACCCGGGCCCTCTCCCATTCCAGGGGACCTGGCGCGCGGCAAAAATTCAAAATGTCTCCGCCGCGCTCCACTCGCAGCACGCCAGAGTATATACGGAATTTTTACCACCATTGTCTTTTTTTCACTTTTTCCGACTTCAGCCGACTGATGTTGGGAAAAGCCCCGGTTGATCTGACATCAGCCGGGGCTGACCCCGGCTGATATCAGATAAAAAGTCGACTTCAGCCGGCTCAAGTAAAACGACATTTTGAATTTTTTTTTGAAATCAGCCGGCTGATGTCAACTTGGGAAAATAAAAGTTGACTGCAACCGACTGAAGTCAACTTTTGACAATGAAAATTGTCTTGAACCGCCTGAAGTCACCTCATGAAATTAAAAAATTGACTCCTACCGGCTGGAGTCGCATTGTGGATGAAATTGACTGGAAACGGATGAGATCACCGGTTGTCCAATGAGTTGAGTGCACACGACTGAAGTCCTCTGTATGCAAAAGAGATGAGTCCAAGCGCCTGGGAACCGGTCCTGACCACACTCGGTAAACAAAGACATTATCATTCTGAACCTGTGTCAACAGTTGACATGAAGACTGAAAAAACCGAAAAGACACAGGACATGTCTGCACCTGATCACAGCGATGGAATTATGATGGAAGGATGGGAATGATGCAACAAGAAACATGTCATCGTCACAACCTACATGGACCAGTGGAGCGCTGGGCGACTCGAATTGTAATAAAATCAAGCTAGAATGTATTCCGTGGATACAACTCCAAACACGCGAACCAGACACCTATCCGCGCTGCCGCGAAGAGGTCCCAGTCACCAGTCAACATGCTCGAACATAGAGACACGTATGGATAGGGCCAAGTCTGTAGTAAGGGTCATCAGGGGAGTAGCGTAGACCGTCCATGTCAGCCGTCTTTTCATTGGATCAAGTTCTGGCATGTACGGAATCCGCTACCTCAGAGTATTCGACTACGTCTCAGTGTCTTAGTGCGCTACTGGGCCGGCCAGGGAGAGTGAAGTTTATCCTAAACGGCCTCAGATGGATAAAAAAACCAACGCACCTATCACTCCTATACGACCACTGCCTGGCGACTCAGCACCCTTATGTTTAATTAACATGGCAGCTACTAGAGGCGGAAATGGAAGCCACTCTAGAGGAGATGGGAGGGGACTAGTCCGCAAGGACACATCCCCCATAAACAAAAAACCCGAAGGAGAAAATCGTCTGGGTCGTGGTCCCAAGTTTCCCCCATGGCGAACCACGGTACTAAACTTGGAGTTTAAACCCTGACCCCTCGTCATAGGCGCGCTGTCGTCGCATCCGCGGCATTTTGTTGTTTTCCTTTCACGAGGGTTCTTTCTTTTTGAAATATAGGCTCCGCCTCCGGCTGGGGCAAGATTATGAGCAGAATGGGGTTTGTGAGAAATGTGGCAGGGTTAGATTGAATCGATTAAGCGGCCGCAAAGTGGGTGGGCTGTATGGTGCGAGGAAAGCAGAAATCAGTGGAGCTTTTCAGAAAGAGCGAGAGTGCAGGAGTCGAGAGATCGAAAATCACCAGAGGGTTCAGAAAACAGCGTAAGGATCGTGGCGCCAGCAGGAGAGTTTTGGGGTGCTTAACTGTGAGGGCCACTAAGGATTCAATCTTCATTCAGCAGTCTCGTCTTGTGTTGCCATCTCCTCTTGCGTTGCCATTCCTCATTGCGTTGGCATGTCTTCGTACAGTGCATCTCTTCTTGTGTTGGCAGCCCTGCTTTAAGGTGCATTCTCGCAAACAGAAACACATATGCATGGTGTGAAAGTGCGTCATAAAATAGCAAGCAGAGAAGGGAGAGTATCGTCAGTCGGTACACACCACGCTGTGTCGGGCTCCCCATACCTTCGGCAAATGGGTAGAATGGCATGATGCGTGCATTGTGGGAGATGGGGTGCAAGGAAAATGCAGATTATCATCAGGTGGTTGAGGAGCGGGGCAAGTTGTCAAGTTTGCGGGCCAGTTTGTCAAGTTCGAGTGGTTGAAAGTAAGGTTCGAGTGGTTGAAAGTCAAGTTTGGGTGAGTGAGAGGGCAGAGAAGCGTCCAACACCCCAAGAATAACCGATTCAACGGATGCACTCCAAGGGTATGTACCTTGGCTTGCAAGGCACGAGGATTTTGGTAGGATTTGTGAGGGTGATGGCAGCAGTTTGGCAGAAAGCGTGCTTTATTTCTGCTATCATTCTGATATTAGGCCGCACGAAAAGCTTCTCGGAATCCAGCAGGTGTCGAACCCATCCACTGGAAACCAGGGGATATCCACCCCGGCTCACTCAATAGTGGCGCAAATCGGAAAGTACGTCAGTTCGGAGTTAATGGTACAAATCAAACTAAAAACGGTCACCGGGGTAGAGAACCTGCATCCAAGAAGCTTCTTGGGCTGACTTTTCTTTCAATTAGCATTTCGAGGCAAAGAAATAATCTGAATTATTCGGCGCGTTGCGTTTCCCACAGTCACAAGTAGTCTGTGGGATATTACACACTCACGGCCATTTTTGGGTGTGGTATCCTTGAATTTTCGAAAATCTCTCACTCAAATGGCTGTGGGAAGATGACAAGGAGGGCTGTACCGTGGCACTCCCCACTTCCCTTCAAAATATTCTTACATACGGGCCTAGGGCACGCCAGCACACGCCCACGTAGCCAACCTCCAGTCGGGGGGAAGTGGGGAGTGTCATGTTATCTTGTCGTCTTCCCGTAGCCATTTGAGTGAGAGATTTTCGAAAATCCAACAACACCATACACGAAAATGCCGTGATTGTGTGGTATCCAACATACTACTGCTGGCTAGCAGAAACGCAACGCAAGGGACTATTGCAACTATTTGGGAAAATCTCTGTGACGGCAGAGGTAACTCAGATACGAATTCCGTATGCCAGCAAAAGTGAAACGAGAGAATCTCGAACAGCGCCCGCGGATGATTAATTTTTGGAGGGAGAAGACGCACATATACGCGAGACAAACTGTCACCGGGTGACACTCTGATGATCGAGTGTTTTTGCGCTGGTTGACAAAATAATTTACAAGAATATTGGGCATCTCAAACCCTATTTTCAAATGTGTATGTGTGTGTGCGAGTGTCCATGTGGCTAATGTATTGACAATCCTCTCAACGCTTCTCGTACTTCTGTCGCGTTTTCTCGAGATTCAAATTTCTCTGCCACTCAATTTGCCTACACCTGTTAAACAGTGTTTCAAGCTGTATGAGTCACAGATAATGCAACGCCATCTAGATTTGCCCATCTTTCATGCGAAGGCATTTGTGCTTGCTTGGTTTGTGCTGACTGAGGCTTGTGATACGAACAATTCAACTGTTTGTGCCTGCCTGCCTGCCTGAGTAGTATAGAAGGAAATGTAATGTTGTGTCTGTCCTGCATGAAAAAAATACATATGGGGTGGCTACGACTAGTAGGCTCCTTAAAATTATAGGTCTCTTGTGCAAAAGAGCCCTATAAAAGAGACGATATTCTGCAAAAGTAAGCTACAATTTTAAGGATCCTACTAATCGTAGCCACCCCACAGCATGACTCGGCAAGATACTGTACTGTAGCTCATACTGTATCGATGCTCAGACCCAACCACCTTTCTTCCGTACAATCTTTGAACGTGCGATCGACATTACTTGTCAGACTCTTGCCTCTTGGCAGCAGCCGCAGCCTTTTTCGCATACTTACTGCGCGGCGGCTCATAATCCTCCAACACCCCGTGCTCAGCCAATGTTGCAGTAAAAATCCGCATCAATCCATCCTCATCAAGCTCCGAACGTTTTTTGTCCAGCTGAAACATCACAGTGAGCAAGAACCCATAGTGCACGTCGTACGTGAGTTCAATTTTGGGCGCCGCGCCGCCGGCCCACAACGCCTTGTCACGCTCCTGCCACGCAACTTTTTTGATTGCAATGGCATGCTCTTCCATGGAGTCTGTGATGTCGATTTGCTTGTCTGAGAGGTAGAGGTCCATTTTTTCGAGGTTGATCTTTGCGTTGACTTTGACGCGCAGCGTCAGGAAACCTGTGCATGTGTTGTTGTGTGTGCGTGTTAGTATGAAGTCCATGAGCAAAACTCATCTCTCTCTCTCTCACTCACTATGCCTTTGTCTTGCTTTCTGCCAGTCTCTGTGTCTGTCTTTCTATCTGTCTGCTCATGCGTCTATCTCTCTCCGATTTTCTCAACATATATACATATATGTATGCATATCTACATATCACCACACATCACACACGTGTATATTACCTGTAGAGTAGTCGGCAAGATGCCTCATGACGCGGAGCATCAGGAAGATGAAAATGACAGCCCATGCCAAATTAATAAGCCACCATACGAATGGAAACCGTGCCACAATCGCTTCATTAATTCCCTTTTCCAGCCACTCTGGTGTACTCAGACCTGTACATATACACACGTATTGTGCATGTGCGCATGCAGTACACATGTAAGTGTCCACTCACGCACACACGCACGCATGCACACACACAAACATGCAATTTTATCGTATAGTTGACCTCCGCATACACACACACACACTCTCGCTCTCTCACGGTCGCGCGTGCTCTTTCTTTCAAATACACACTTTTCCACTCTTACACAAACATATCTTTTTTGGAAAAATACCCATGGCACCATCAGACCTCCGCATACACACACACTCTCTCTCTCGCACGCGGTCGCACGCTCTGTCTCTCTCCAACACACACTCTTTCCCGCGCGCACGTATTTCTTGACAAATCTACCCATGGGACATCTGCATACACACACACTCTCTCTCTCTCGCACGCAGTCGCGCGCGCTGACTCTCCCGAAGACACACTTGTTCCCGCTTGCGCGCACGGATTTCTTGGAAAACTTACCCATGGGACCTCCGCCCATATGATCAATGATATCGAATGCAAACATGCCCGCCAAGATAATCTGCATCACTTCGAGCGAGGCAGACGCACGTTCATTGGTGGCACTTGCATCGACGAGATATTTGGTGTTAGCTTCCACGCTTTTGAAGACATCCTCGAGCTGAGACATAAGAGGGTGGGCGAGAGAGAGAGAGAGCGCGAAGGAACGAGCGAATGCGAGAGCAAGAGAGGGAACGAAAAGAAAGTGGCATGGAGGGAGGGAGAGAGTGAGAGAACGCGCGCGCGCGTGTGAAGGAGAGAAAGATGGAGAGCAAGAGTGAGTCAGAGGAGGGGGAGGGGGAGAAGGGGTAGAAGGTGGAGATAGGTGCGAGCGAGCGAGAAGGGAGAGAGAGACCAAAAATCATTGAGTTAGTGAGGGGGAGAAGAAGAGTGAGAGAGATAGGGATCAGGGAAAGGGAAGAAGAGAGATAGCATGCACGCGTGTGTGATAAATAAATTGAGAAAGGTGCGAACGAGAGCGAGCGAAAGAGAAGAACGGCGGGAGAGAGGGAGTGGGAGGCTTATTGCGTGCGTGTGTACGTGTGAAAGAGCATGCGCGCGTTCAGTGCAAGCAAGAACGAGAGAGAGCGCGACAGCGAGAGAGAGCGCGCGTGCGCGCGAGATGCCCACCGGAGAAGAGCGAGAACAAGTGCATGCAAAGACAATCACGAACCGACAGCAACAACAAAAAAAAAAACCTGCTTGGTGTTGATAACATCTGTCATGGAAGACAGATTCGAAAGCTCATTCTGAGCGCCGTGCACCAATTTTGCCAAGTCCTCGACGCGCACGCTGACTTCATGTTTGACATTCGCCATGTTCAACACTTTATACAAGGTACCACCAGCCTGTTTGCCGAGGGCAATTTGAGTTAAATTTTGCGTGTGTGTGCAGCTGTGCATGTGTGCATAATGTGCATATGCAGGGATATATGCATGCATGTATGCATGTTAGTATGTACGCATGCATGCATGCATGTATGCATGTTGTCCTGCATGTTTGCATGCATGTATGTTTGCCTGTATGTTTGTCTGTATGCATTGTGTGTATGTATACAAGTACATATGTACGATACAAATACAATTACGGATACAACACATACCTCATCCTCGGGTCTATCCGGCACTTCCATAATCTGCAGCGACTCAAGGAGATACGACAAGACTTCCTGCAACAGAATGATATCCCTCGAAGCGCCATTCAGCTCACTCCGCACCCGTGGGATGTTGTTCGGATCCTTTTCGTGATCCATAATCATCATTCGAATCTTCTTAAGCTGATCGTCGAGGACGAATGTCCGCACGAAAAACACACGCACAAACATTTCGCGCACGAGCAGCGACAGATGAAACAGAAGCAGCTCTTCGTGTCGTCGGCTGTTGGGACCGGCGAATAGCAGTCCGTCACGACCAAGAATTAAGACGTCATCAGCGCCAATGTTGTGCGCATTGAGCACATCGCCGATTACCTGTGCATGCAAGCATATAATTACGGAGCAGAAGAGCGAGAGAGGATGTATGCTTGTTTGTGCTGAGGTTTATTTGATTAATGTATATGCATGATTGCATGTATATTTGTATGTACATCTGTATTTTGACTATCCAGTAGGGGATCATCGACTTTGAGATTCACCTGCTTGAGCTCATTTTCGTTGTCACCGCGATCCATATACTCCTCAGCGTTCAGTTTTGGATCAATCGCTTCACAAATGACCATGTTATACTTGCAGCGATTAAATTCGTCGCCGCAGAAAATCATACTCAGCAACGAGCGCTGGTACACCGATAGCAAGTCACTCACGATTTTTGAAGAGTCTGACTGCACGTCCACCAAAAGACGCGAGAGCATGTCGAGCGACACGTCATCTGCCTTGCGCTCCATGATCGCCTCAACTTTCATGCCATACAAGATGGTGCCATCAACGTTCAAATGCATGCCAAACGTCTCAATCTGCACAATGCCCTCGTCCTCTGGGTAGTTGATTTCCGCCTCAAAATTGATGCACCCAATAAAGTCATAGTCAAGAATGGCGACTTTTGTCAGACCCGTCGGCACATTAAATTGCGTATTCGTCGGGTCATGATCGATTTTCGATGTAAATAATCCCCCTTGGCACCTGTCCATAGCGCCCAGCCTCTCATTCAGAGCTACAATCTGGTTGGGGCCAAAGGGAATCCATTCCCCGATGAGCAAGCTCACGTGTGCAAGATGAATAGCTTCAGAGAGGTCATCTTTGATGTTGCTCTCGCCAGTTGCTGCCTCGCCCGCGCGGTGCGCATTGCTGGAAATGGGCTTTTCGCTCTTGCGCACGTGCAGCGGCAGATACGGCGATGACACGTACGACACGTCCTCAATTTCAGTGATGGTCGACATGCGCTCATATCCACCCTCGGCTGTGAGAAAAAAGTGCTGTGCTTCAGAGTCCTCTTCCATCTCCCTCCGCATCGTGACATTGAGCAGCTTGTCCTGAAATGGCTTGGGCCCGTGCAGCACGCTGTCCACGTCTTCCTTGAGTTTAAGTGGCACAGCCTCAAGAAACTCGAGACCCTGAGCTGTTATCTGATAGCAGGTGACAGGCTGGAAGTCCTCTGACGAAAGCTTGAGTCCTTGCAGAAGCTCCTTTTCGCGCAAGTCGTCAATGGCACTCTTGCCCTCCTGAGACACATTCATGAAGCATCGCTTTGACGTGCCCTGCTGCGAAATCAGCACCGATTGCGGCGCATAGTCGAGGTCGAGAATGCCCATGACGATGCCCTCGTAGATCATGACAAGCAGAGGCACCTGGCGGATCCAGCTCTCGTCGTCCTCAATAGATTTGGCGGGCACTGCGTACTTGGAAATCATATACAGCAGCCGTGCGTGATTGAGTGTCCACCGCACGGTTGCGTATTCTTGCCAGTCGCCCTCCAGGTTCTGCTCATCGCCGCCATCGTCTGCTCCAGCGGCTGACCGCAGTTTCGTGTTCAGCTTTGCAGTCACGTCCTTGAAGTCCTTGTCCTGCAGCAACCCTGCAGTACGAACGGTCTCCCATGTTATATCCACTTCTGTACCCACGCAATCGTGCATGACACGCGGTGCAAACATGATCAGCACAAGCCAAAAACGCACGCCAGGCCCACGCCCACACGGGCCGCAGTGCAGCCTGATTGCACTGCGACACGGGTATTGGATGTGGATATAGCATGTGCTACGGGCCGTACCTGCGGCCGCGCGAGCGTGGTTGCCGCTGTATTCGGGCACACCGCCCGGCAAGACCTCTTCCATTGAGCGGC
>Ga0209491_10011474_pt1 | contig 10439 bp, 8 predicted proteins | sample BON02_FD_187213 | JGI IMG/M metagenome (GOLD analysis project Ga0209491, IMG submission 187213) | Freshwater microbial communities from Lake Bonney liftoff mats and glacier meltwater in Antarctica - BON-02 (SPAdes) (version 2) | ecosystem: Environmental > Aquatic > Freshwater > Ice > Glacier...
GAGAGAGAGAGAGAGAGAGGGGAAAGAGGAAAAGGGAAGGATACAAGTGAGAACAACACCCCAGAATACGACACCAGCAAAAGCATATCGAAGCTGCCACAAGGTCAGGGAAGGGGGGAGGGAGGGAGGGGGGGGTGAACGAATGAGTGCATTGATGATCCGCAACGTGTAAATATCGATGAGCTTTTGCGGAGTGCATGAGCGCGGAGAGGCGGTACTTGCATAGTTTTTTGTTGCGTGCGGAGAGCTCTGTGAGATAGGGAGGGAGGGAGGGAGGAAGGGGAGGGCGGGGTGAGCGTAAGGACTGCAGAAATATTGAAATCCTTTGCCGAGCTTCTGATGACACTCGAACCACTCTGCGAGGGAGGGAGGGAGGGAGGGATTGGAGGGACGGAGGGGGAAACCCCTTACCCCAACCTTGATCACTCTTTCCCCAACACAAGCATACTTACACAAGCAAGCCTCCCTCCCTCCCTCCCTCCCTCCCTCCCTCCCCACAAAATTCTGGATATTGTCTACACATTTTCAGCGGCGCTTAAGGACTCAAACATCATAACACAGCCCTCCTTCCCTCCCTCCCTCCCTACGTACCTCCCTTCGCCGCTGTGTGTTTATGTGGAGAGAGAGAGAGAGAGAGGGGAGAAAGGGGAAAAGGGAAGGATACAAGTGAGAACAACACCCCAGAATACGACACCAGCAAAAGCATATCGAAGCTGCCACAAGGTCAGGGAGGGGGGGAGGGAGGGAGGGAGGGCGTGCTATGTAAGCATGCTTGTGTTGTGGAAGAAAAGAGTGTGGGAGGTTGAGGGTACAGACAGAATTAGACACGAGTTCTTGACCGAAGGAGGGGAATCTGCGCGTCCTGTGTGCTGCTGTGGGGACACTGGGACTTGTGTATGTACGTGTTCCTTCTCCTTCGACTCGGTCGACCCTCTTGGCGTCTTTACTTTGGCCAAACCCTTCTTCAGACCCACCCACCACTCTCACTAAAGGAGCTTGACAAGGACGTACCGAGGTTCTCGAAGGAGATAGTGCAGGGGCCGGGGGCTGAGACGGTGGCATAGTCGTCCTGAGGCGCGTGGGGGAGGCCGGCGGCGGTGTGTTGCTGTTGATGTTCTTCTGGAGTCATCGTGCGTTGTCGTGCTGGAGTACCTGTCTTTATGGGGAAAGGGAGTCGATGAGCACCAGTGCGTGCGTGAGGCCTATCGTTTTTTTGGGCCCAACACATTGTTCCAGCAATTTAATTTGCTTAGGCAACACGCGGGAAATGGCCGCAAAAATTACCCACCACTCAGCCTCTCCCTCGCGACACCACTGGCCATACACAACAACAGGCATACAAGAAGGAAGTTACCGCAATTACCTGTAGTATTGATAGTACATTTATTTTGCCTTCTTCTCCCATCTCGCTGTATCTTTTCCTCTGTTCGTGTACACCTTGCCTTGCCTTGCTATTCTCCTCTTCATCATCTCTTTCTTTTCTCTCGTACATGAACATTCCCATATGTAACACCTCACTAACACCTCTTTCTCCTTCTCTCCACAGCCTCAGTCATTGCCTACTCGCCACCGCTTCATCTCTCTCCTCCTTCCTCCCCAACACTCCCCACGCTCAGTCGTGCGGCTGTCTCAATCTAGTCTCTCTCCTTCCGTATCTCAAGCTAATACTACCTCAGCTCCGCCACCACCATCACTACCACCACCCTCCCCTCCTCCTGCCTTGCCACCACCACCACCATCAAGCACCACCTCCACCTCTTCCTTCCCTCCCTCCTTCCCTCCCTCCCTCCCCACCACCGCCAACTCCAACAAAATCGGGCAATGATCAGACCCCAAGAACCCATTCCTATTCACCCCCCTCCCTAAATGCGTCGCCCTCACCACTCTATGCCGCCCTCCCTCCCTCCCTCCCTCCTCCAACATCGACCGCCTCACCAGCAAATAATCAATTCTCATCCCCTTCTTATAGTATCGCGCATACCCCCCATCCTTCCCCTCACAGCCCCTCCACGTGAAATCCTCCTCTTGGTTCGGCTCTGGGTGAAGTAAGCGATAAGTGTCGATCAGTTTTCCTTCTCTTAAGAGTTCCCCGAATCGTCGTCTTTCTATGTCACTCCAGCCCGGTTGCCCTTTGTGATCTGGGTGGGGGTCAGCATCCCCTCCCATGCTTTTTTGACCCGTAAAGAACTTGGGGTGAGAAACATCGTGATCGAGATGGGAGACATTCATGTCGCCAAGCCAGACGAGAGGGAGGGAGGGAGGGAGGGCGCGGAGGAAGAAGAGCATGTGCGCGTCCCAGGCGGCGCGACGGGCGAAGGAGGAGGAGGTGCAGCCGTGGTTAGGGACGTAGGTGTTTAGGACTGTGAAACCGTCTTTGAATTCCATGAGGATGATACGGCCTTCTTTGTTCTCTTCGTCTTGCTGTGCAGGTGCTCCTGCTGCTCCTGCTGCTCCTGCTGCTCCTGCTGCTCCTGCTGCTGCTGCTGCTGCTGCTGCGTGTGGTAAGGAGAAGCGGAGAGACTTGACTTGGGCTTTCAGGGCGGTTTTGAGCATGATGGCCGTGCCTGCCTTCTTGATGTCTGCCAACGAAAAGACAGCTTCGTACCCAGGGGTTTGAAGGAGGGTGTTGTACACGAGTCTGTATTCATCAATCTCACTTTCTTTCCTCCCTTGGTCCATCGCGCGTCGTCGATTCTTGTCCGCCCCTTTTTTGCAGGGCAAACGCACTTCTTGGAGCGCGATCAGGTCCGGTCGCTCTCGCTCAATCATGACCTTGATTTCGGGCCAGTTCTTGCCAAGCCGGGGCGCGATGCCGTTGGCGTTCCAACTCATAAAGGTGAGAGGGTGGGGCTGCTGCGAGGAGGAGGACGGGGTGGTGGAGGAGGCAGACGAGGCTTGCGCCCGCGTGTCATTGACAAAGGGGCCACGCTTGGCCGCGGGCGACGACGAAGAGGAGGACGAAGAGGAGGAGGAGGTGGTGGTGCTGACGACCGCAAAGTGGCGCTTCATAGTTGTCCGGCGGGTTTGTGTGTATTGTGGCAAGCAAGCCCCTCCCTCGAAAGACGCCTCGGGTAGCTAGTGCTGCAGCCCTTGTGCTTGGTGCGTCGTGGTCCCACTGCCGCCCGAGAAACCCGTGCTGGCCAGGGCCTGAGAGAAACCCAAGCCCTCGACTCTAGCTGTGGAGGGGAGAGAGTGCAGGGCGGTGAATGCGTGGATGATGGCACACAGAGATGCAAGCTGCAAAATGGCAATGGCACGTCCCAACCGGGAGGCTCCTGACATTCAAGCCCTCGTTTGCCACCACTTCTGCATTCAGGCTCACCGCAACCACCACACATGGACTTACAACACAGGGCAGCGAATGTGGCAGGCGGCAGGGTGCTGGGTCTGCACTAGCAGCCAAGGCGAGATTCTCCAACCTCCCCACCCCTTGCCACGTCCCCCCAGCAGCACCCCCATCTCTGGAATATTCGCGTCCTCGTAATCACGAAAAGCCACGCGGGTGCCTCCAGGACAAATCTGCCACCCTCTGGGTGCCATCTCTAGACTCTGAGGGCCATCATGCTAGCCCTTATATCACATTTATCCAGACACGTGGGCTGGGGCACCTGCGTGATCCGTCCCACCCCCCCAGTAGCAACCCTGACTAACCCTCCCTCACAAACCCTCCCTCACAAACGTACAACAGATATGGCACCTGCCGCAAAGCCTACGTCGCGCCCGCCCCCGGCAGCAGCACCGCCACCACCGCCGCCACCACCGGGGCCTCCGCCACCGCCAGCGGACCTCTACGAGCACCTCACCCCTTGGCAACAATTGAACTTCAGCTTCGTGATTCCCATCGTACGCTATGGGACCTACAAGCCGCTGCAGCAAGAAGACCTTCTGCCCGTGGCCGAGCAGGACCGCGCTGCCAAGGTGACGGCCCGTCTGGAGGAAGAATGGGCTGTGGAGCTACGCGGACAACGACGCCCCAGTCTTAATCGCGCCTTGTACCGGACTCACCGCCGAGCGTTTTACGTCACGGGCGTGCTGCTTTTCATGGAATATGCCTTGATGCTCGCCAAGCCGGTGGTGCTCCGCTATCTGCTTTCGTGGTTGAAGGGCACTGTGGCGAGCGAAGCCGAGGTGGGGGCTACGCGTCACTGGAGATATGGTTTTGGAATCGCCCTGGGTCTTGCGGGGTTGGATTTTATGCAGACAATGATTCATCATCGTGTGTTTTTCTTGGCTATTCGCGAGGGATGGCGGTTAAGGACGTCGGTTCAGGGGCTTTTGTGTAAGAAGATTTTGAGGCTGGATAGTCAGTGGCAGACGAGTGCGAGCACCGGGCAGATTGTCTCGACGCTTGCGAATGACACCCAGCGGTATGAAGAGTATGCACCGAGCTTGCATTTTGTGTGGGTTGCGCCATTGATGGCTTTGGCGGGGTTTGGGTTGTTGATTATGTATGTAGGGCTGGCTTCTGCTGCTGTTGGGTGTGTTGTAACTGTGGGCGTCATTCCCTTCCAGGTGTGGTGCGGAAGGCAGGTGGGGCACGCCCGGCGAGTTACGGCGGGGAGGACGGATAAACGCGTGAAGCTCATGAGTGAGGTTTTATCGGGGATTCAGACGGTGAAGGCCTTCGTTTGGGAGGCGCCTTTCAGGGCAAGTATTTCGGCGGCGCGTGTCTCGGAGAGGGAGTCGCTTGGGTGGGCGGCTAAGATGCGTGCGATTACGATGGGCATCTTTTTTGTCGCGCCGACCCTTGCGGCTTTTGTTACGTTTGTGACGTTTTGGGGGTTGGGGAATCGACTGGAGCTTCCGACGGTGTTTGCGGTGATGACTCTGCTGCAGACGTTGAGGGAGTGTGCGAGATGGATCCCGAGGAGTATTGAACAATTGTCTGAGGCCCAGGTGGCGACGAGGAGGATTCAGCCTCTGTTGGAATTGCCGGAGGTGGGGGGAAGGAAGGGAGGGATGGAGGAGGAGGGATTGAAAGAGAAGGGGGAGGGTGTGGTTGATGGGCGGGGGGCAACGGCGGCAGCGACGGCAGCGACGGTGAAGAGCAACGGCAATGGCTTTGTGGTGACGTCCTTATCCTCCCAGGCCAACGGTTATGACCTCTGCGAGAACGGGCTGGCCGCACCACTGCTGCCGCCCTTGCCAACGCTAGTTCCTCCCTCGCCGAAGCAGGTGCCACCGCTGCCAACGCTCGTGCCGCCAGCTGCTGCTATCAACGAGAACGTCGTCGAGATTCAAAACAGTGATTTCAGCTGGGCAGGCGAGCACGAGCAGGCGAAAGAGGGAGATGGTCCTACCCCTCCCCACACACCGATCGAGGTCCAGCTGCGGCATCTCAGCCTAGCGGTCAAGCCAGGGGAGCTTCTGATTGTAGCGGGGCTTGTGGGGAGTGGCAAGTCCACGTTGCTGGACGCGATTTTGGGGGAGGTGGCGTGTGTGCGTGGCCCTGGCGTGAAGATGCAGGCTGGCACAAGGATGGCGTATTGCTCGCAGCAGCCGTGGATTCAGGCGGGGACTGTGCGGGAGAATGTGGTGTTTGGCGCGGCGCCCTCCCAGCAGCCGATGGAAGGAAAACCGACTGCGGGCAAGACGTTGGGTACGCCCACTACCAATGCTACCAGCAGAAGCAGCAACAGCAGTGACAGGAGCAGCAGCAGCAGTGCGCCGGTCGCAGAGCCGGTGCTGGACGAAGCCAAGTATATGCGTGCCCTCGAGGCGTGCGCGCTAGATCATGACTTGGAAAATCTGGCGAACGGGGATCAGACTGAGATAGGGGAGTTGGGCATTAATTTGAGTGGGGGGCAACGGGCTCGCGTGGCGTTGGCGCGGGCAGTCTACGCGGATGCTGATTTGTATTTGCTTGATGATGTGTTGTCGGCTGTGGACGCGCGGGTGTCAAAGCACCTTTTTCATGCCTGTATTCGGGGGTTGTTGCTCAAGGAGAAGAAGGCGATCGTGTTGGTGACGCATCAAATTCAGTACTTGCCGTACGCGACGCGCGTGTGTTTGTTGGACGCGCAGGGAGGGATGGTGGCTCCGTGTGCGCCTTGGGAGGAGGTGAGGGCTAATGTGCCTGCTTGGAAGGACCTGGTGCAGGAAGGGGTGGGTGCTGCGGCGGTGGCAACGGAGGACGAGCTAGAGAAGGAGGAGGAGGAGGAGGAGGGAGACGGAGAAGGAAAGGAGGAGGGGGAGAACGGAAAAAACTATTCTGACGGCGACGGCGACGGCGGCGACGATGAGTCCTCAAACCCTCTGGCTCCTACCCCGGCACTTCTGCAAGGCAAAGGCCGCGAGACGACTACCTACGTGGCGGCCGAGGACCGGGTGCAGGGGCAGGTCCAGGGAGACACGTACGTGAATTATTTGCGGAACGGCGGCTTAAGCGCAGGCGTGGGCATCCTGCTGTTGCTCCTGGCGAGCCAGGGCGTGCTGACCTTGGCCGACTTTTGGCTTAAGATTTGGGCTGCCGACCAAGACGCACACGCTGCCCGGGACAGTGCTTACTACCCGCGGACGTACGCTATCCTTGTCGCCGTGTGCGTGGTGCTGGGCTTGCTGCGCGCTGACCTCTTCTTCCGCTTTGCCTTGCGAGCCAGCAGCTCTTTGCATGATCAAGCTTTGGAAGCTGTACTGGCGGCGCCACTGGCCTTCTTCCATTCCAACCCGCGCGGGCGGATTTTGAACAAGTTTGCGAAAGACCTTGACTCGGCCGACGACCTGTTGCCGTACACTCTCTTTGATTCTCTGCAGTCCGCGGGGCTGTGCTTGGCGGCTGTTGTGATTGGGTGCATTGCCGTGCCGTATCTACTCCTGATCGTGGCTCCTCTTCTGTACCTCTTTCGCAAGTACCGGCGTGAGTTTGTTACAACCGCGCGGGAGGTCAAGCGCTTGGACGCCATCACGCGCAGTCCTTTGTATGCGGATGTGTCGTCGTCGTTGCAGGGTGGCAAGGTCATTCGCGCCTTCCGAGCCGAGGCTGCCATGGAGCAGCGCTTTCTGCGGCGACTCGACGAGAATGGCAAGTGCGCGTTTTTGTTTGTCATCCTGTCGCGCTACCTTGGCTTTCGGCTGGATATTCTGTGTGCGTGGTTCCTGACGTTTCTGTGCCTCATGGCCGTCGCCCTCAACGCGTCGCTCGACCCGGGGCTGTTGGGGTTGTCGTTGACGTATGCCTTGGTTCTGTCCGGGACCTTCCAATGGGCCATCCGCCAGAGCGCTCAAGCCGAGACTTTCTTTACCTCGGTCGAGCGCTTGGACTACTATACTAAGTTGCCTTCGGAAGAAGACGAAGACGCGCGAATTGGCCTGCTTTGTGCCTCGGAGAAAGACGATAAGGCCTTCCGGCAGCTCTCTCCCAAGTGGCCGGACCAGGGCGAGATTGTGGTGAAAGATCTGCACGTCCGCTATCGCGAGGACTTGCCGATTGTTCTGAACGGAGTAGATTTTGTCATTCGCACCGGCCAAAAGGTGGGGATCGTCGGTCGTACGGGCTCGGGCAAAAGTTCCTTTCTTGCGGCTCTGTTGCGTCTCAACCAGATTGTGGGGGGGGATATTGTGCTCGACGGCGTTAGCCTCCCGCGCCTTCCCCGCGCCGATGCACGCCGGGCGGTGTCGTGGATTCCGCAGCAGCCGGACTTGTTTGCCGGCACTCTGCGCTTCAACCTTGACCCATTTTTGCAGTACAATGACGCCGAGCTATATGCGGCGTTGGAGAACGTACACCTGTCCTTGCCGCTCGACATGCCTGTGGCGGAGGGTGGGGGGAACCTGTCGGTGGGCACGCGTCAGCTTTTGTCGCTTGCGCGCGCCGTCTTGCTTCGGCGCAAAGTCTTGCTGATGGATGAGGCGACTGCAAGCGTGTCTTTTTTGGAAGATCAGCGCATCCAGGCAACGCTGCGGACGGCTCCATGCTTCCGGGATTGTACGTTGGTGACGATCGCGCATCGGATCAATACGGTGATTGAGTCGGATTTGATTTTGGTGTTTGCTGATGGGAGGTGCGTGGAGCAGGGGCCGCCGCAGGTGTTGTTGGCGACGCCAGGCTCATTGTTTGCAGACATGGTGCAGGAGGCGCAAGGCGTGGCTGAGCATAGGGTTTCGGCAACGGAGAAGGGGATGGAAAGGTGATGAGATTGTTCGAAGGGGGAAAGAGAGGAATGCAATCGATTCGGTTGGTCTTGACTTGGCTTGACTGCTAATTTAAGAGGGACATAGAGAGGCGGGCTCCGCGCTTTGAATGAGAGGCCAAAGCTAGCAAGATGTATGATACTAGATAAGGTTCAAATAAAAATAAGAGATGAGCACAAATATGGCGTTTGTTGATTGAGCTTGTTTCTTTAACGTGTTCACAGCCAGTGTGTGGTGTGCGTTTCTTATGTTCTGGCCGAAAAGGGATGTATGCAATGACTATGATGTTGATATGCAATTTGACTATGTTCTTGTGTGCTGGTTTACATATATATGTGCATATATATACATGCATGTGTGTGTCGTACTGTGTTCTCCTTCGCAAACTGTTTCTCTCTTCTTTCCTACGCATATCCACGATTTCCTCCTCCAAGTCGCTCTCAAAAGAGCAAACTCTTTTTTCGCCTTCCCTTTCTTGCCGCGCCATCAAGGCGCGCTCTCTGACCCTCTTTTTGCCCTATCGTGGATGCTTTCCTTAAAACGTAAACACAACGGCTTTGCCATTCTCGCATGCCACGACCAGCTTCTTGTTCTCCTGCAAATGCGTCGTCGAAGCGATCGCGCGAATGGCACCTTGAGTGGGTTTCAAACGATACAGCACCTGGCGCGACAGCAAGTTCTCACAGTGCAACACCCCGTCCGCCGCGCCAGTAAACAAGACTGGACTCTCGGCCGCCAGCGCATACCTCAGGCTAAAGACAGGAGCGTCATGATGGCTAAAGACATGCAGGGGTTGAAAATTCATGCGCGGGTCCAGCAAACACACCTTTTTGTCTGCCCCGCCCGTCGCCAACAGTCCGCCCGCCTTTTCCAAGCACGACACCGCGCCCGTAGTGCCCTGCGTGGGGTCGACGTGGCAGTTGACCTTGTGCGCAACGAGAGGCATGCCTCGACGGGTATCAAGGACCTTGACAGTGCCGTCTTGGCCCCCCGTGACGATAATCGAGGCCGACCACCGCATCATACACGACACTGGCCCACGATGCGCCGCCTTAAGCGCGCCCACTTGCTGAGCCGTCTGCAAATCCCAGACATTGCACGTGCCTTTGCGCGTCCCGCTCACGAGCTGCTCTTTCTCCGCGTCAAAGCAAAAGTCCATCACGGGGTCCAGAGCGCTCCGACTGCCGGGACTGTTGTCGGTTACGGTAATGTCTCGGCTCGTACTCCCCGCATCAAACGTCAATGTTCGCTTCGATTTCAAATTCCAGAGCTTGATCAAGCCATCATAGCCACTGCTGAACGCCATCTGGGAGTCGGGCACAGGCAAAATCTTGCTTACTGCGCTCGCGTGCCCGTCCAGGTCTTCGCAAACCGTCAAGCTGCTATTGGAAGCAGCGGGCCGCCCACCACCCCCTGCCATGGAACCTCCTCCCCGCATCAGAATCGGCGACGGGGACGACGACGGTCGTGCCGCGGGCCACAAGCAGACCTTGCCGTCCCCGCCGCCCGACAAAATTTGGCCGTCGTCCATATGTGCCACGCACGAGACCCAATCAATGTGCCCGTGCGCCTTTGTATACAATTTGCGCGTAGCTTTGCACGTCTTGAGGCTGTACGCATACAAGGCATGGTCCGCGCTCCCCACCACCATTTCTTCCTCGTCCTTGGACACGCTCAGGCAGAGCAAAGGGCGGTCGGAGGCATCGCACAGATCTCCTGCCTGGTTCAAGGGAGGATGAACAAAGCCGCGGTGCGCCACGCCGGTGCGGTAGCTCCGGGCTGAAAACGACATGTCTGGAGCCGTGACGCGGGATTGCCGGGACGGTGCTGCCTTGGGGGGCTGGGCACGGACGCAGGGCAGGGTGGGGTGGGCGCAGATGAGCCCGAGGGTGCGGCGGGGAGGCGGAGGGGGATAGCCTTGACCTTGACCCTGGCCCTGGCCCTGACCTTGGTTATGTAAGGAGCCACCCTGGGCGGCGGGGTACGGGTACATGCGGCTGTGTTGGTTGTGCGGTGTGTGGTGTGGGGCGTGAGCGAATTTAAGGCAGGACATGGGCCTTCAAACTGGAGCATCATCGTTCATCATCGTCATGCCTTGCTTGCTTCCCCTCCCTTTGCTTGTCTATTTCGAACAACCAGGGGGCTCAAGGCACGCATGATGACCTTGTACACAACAAGCTCCTGGTCCTCGTACCCCTAATGCTGACCTTGCACTCCATTTCCATTCGCAGGCGTCCGCCTACAAACACGACAATACATGACGATGGCCCATCAGCACTTTTCAAAGACCCCCCCCCCCCCCCCCCCCC
>Ga0209491_10011482_pt1 | contig 10434 bp, 8 predicted proteins | sample BON02_FD_187213 | JGI IMG/M metagenome (GOLD analysis project Ga0209491, IMG submission 187213) | Freshwater microbial communities from Lake Bonney liftoff mats and glacier meltwater in Antarctica - BON-02 (SPAdes) (version 2) | ecosystem: Environmental > Aquatic > Freshwater > Ice > Glacier...
TGCGTCGTGTCTAGTATTTTTTGGGTTTGCTCAATGGAACATATCAATTGTAGTTCTCTACATCTCCCTGCCATTGTGCATGGGGGAGAGCGATATTTCGTTCAAGAAGACCTTCTGTCTCATGAATATTCGCCCCCAAGACCTTCTGTCTCACGAACCAATTTAGGCGCACCATCTTTCTAGGGCCCACAAACTCCCACAAAGTCTTTGAATAAGTGACGTTGAAGATCACTGGCCCTGCACTTGAGTTGCACAGGTGTGGCAGTTTTGTCCGTTCAGTTTCTAATACACGCAGCTTCATTGATCTGCATTTGCCTCGTCTGACGCATCTGCATGACGCCCTGCACCTTTCTTGAGTGTGCTAGCATCAGCGTGTGAACGTGTCCTCGCGGAGCCATTCTGAAAAGCTCGCGATCTCCGAAAGGGGTAATCTTGCTATCACAAAACCCTGAGAGTTTCTTTCTGGAAAGAAAAGAAGGCATCTGTTTGGACAGAAATGCAGACAATCGTGGACAAGTCCACCGAGCGGGACTACTGCTGTACAGAGGTGAAAATGATCGATTCATCATCTTGTTTTTTGTTATTGGGTATGTTGTGTTTGCAAATCGGGTGATGGTCTGCCAAGGTGCGAGGAAACGGACCACTGATAGCTAATGAGTGTGAATATTGCTTTGTGTTAAACCCGAGGAAATGAAAGATAAGGCCCAGGGCCTCCAGTTGCCTAGGAACCCGCACCAACCTGGGAACACTCCGCCTGTACTCAGTGGCTAGCTTCCTGCACCCCGCATTCCCAGTCTTCAAACTGACCAAGACGTATTCCCAGTATCGAGCAGCTCTGGTGGCAATCAGGCTTCACAGTCTGTTCGTTCTAATCAGAGCACTCACTTTCCCTGGGAAAGGTGACCTCTCGACGCGTGGTCGGGATTTGTGCAGGTGTGGTCGACACGGTAAACAGGGTGGTCGACACGGTCGACACTGATACCACTTACGGATAATTACTGTTGAAATGTCGACAACGATATCTTGTTGATAAATTTTTGTGAACGGTATTATCAACGACGCCTGTGGGAATCTGGAGCCAGAATCCATTGTCTAGGATCCATAACAAAGCGAACACACTTGATACCATCAACACACCCACCAGGTACAACCAAATAAGGGACAAACAAAACAAAGTGTGTGAAAAAGGTTTTGGCTAGCCCCTCCAAGCGATGCCCTGCTAAGAATTAGGATCTCTCGTAGACACATCATAACTTGTCTGAAGTCACGGTTCGAAGATTTCAAGGAGCCTCAACCTCGGACCTCATACATTGGCAGGATCCACTTGCAGCAAAGATGCTGCAAAACAATGTCTCCCCCTGGACTGCTGTTTTATCTTATTGTACCGACAGAGGGGAATCCCAGTCTTTGAACAGCTCTGTGTAGACAACAAGTCCCTGACAGTGTCTACCGGCGCTGCAAGTCCCTTGGCCTGGGGACGAAACTGAAGTCACTCAGTGGGGACACGTATGGTAAATCCAGATTTCTTTACCCTATGGAACACTCAGGGCAAAATCACCTTAACTCCATCAGCATTCCTCCCCTACTGTTAAAGTTGTAAGGATCTGTTGCTGCTCGTTTTTTTCCCGTAATTCCGTATAAGCTCGCACATTAAAACTCTGGGTCTATCCGGCGACAGTGACGTCAACACGATATTTTTCAACATATTTGGTTGTTGTCTGTTTTTGGGGGCGAAAACCAGATCAGGTCATGCAGGGCCTTTGAAAACGTCGGGGGCTGCATGCCCATATCAACGTTTGATCCTGCATTTTGTTTGTTTGTTTTTCTCGAATTGGTGAAAGTTCGCAATATCAACACAGGTCTAGGATTTAATGTTTTTCTTTCGAAGTTGAGATTTTGAAACACGAGTGTGGGTCTCCCAAGGATTCGGGGATTACTCTCTCAGTGTCTTTTTGGTAAACCCGGGGCCCTGAGAATTCTGTTCGCCTTAACACCCCTTGGGCAGCTCAGCAGACTCCGCCCTCGCCCATTTAAGGAGACCTAGGTAGCAGTCCTAGTCATTAGTCTTTGACGTGCTAGGCGTTGCGTATCGCTCCGAGAGTCTTGGCTACGCACGTGGGGACGGGCCCAATTCTGTAGTAAGCATCGTCAGGAACTAGAGCCAGATCCAGCGATGACGCTTTTTGAAGTTGAATGTAACTTATACAGTCCCATTGTACTACAGTACCCAAGCCAGTACGGGCCTGAGAAGATTATTTTGTCACTGAGATCTATATTAGGGTGGACCTGAACCCCTCAAAAACAAAAACAAAAAGAGCTTGGTTTCGAATCGTGAGGACTGATTTTCTGACCCTGTTTTTTGATTTATTACAAATTATTTGTTCGGTTTGTTTTTTCATACTTGCTTTGGTGTGGCAATTTCTGTAAAGGCCCGGTGGAAATGCAAAAGTTCCCGCCAAGGTACCAGAAGATTGCCAATTGTTGAGAGCACACCGTTTAGCTTTTCCGACGTCTGATCGCTTCGAAACCTGGCTCATCCCCTCTGGAACGAACCGCTGTAGACAATATCACGACTCGACCATGGTCTGACGCACCTTGCCTGCCCCCGTACAACTTTATCTGGTGCTTTACTTCTGCTCGTCACGCCCGTTTCATCTGAGAAGACAAAACAAAGTACATGACGAGGTGGCAGTACCGTCACATATGTCGGTAAAGGCGATCTGTGCGTGTTTGATTTTGGTTTCAGGACCGCACGACCTTACGCAATTCGTCACCATGCCCTCGGCGCCTTTACCATCACCGCCAACTTTGCAGCTATTTTTCGTTACCCCTGTCTTTTTGGGATAGAGTTATTTTGCATCCCTCTTCAAAAGTGAAATATACTTTGAACCTTGGAACTTTAGTTTGTAATATTCGACCCGAGCAAGATTCCAAATCTAGAACGTAAATGTGGGCCGTACCCAAAAATTTGAGTTCGTCCGGGCAAAATTCTGGGTTTGTCCGAGCAAAATGTAGCTTTGAAACGTAGATATTTGCAGAACATCTCAAAAGAGCAACGTAGAGGCTGCGGATTTCCAGTTATGACATTTGCTACCATTCTATGTTTTTATAACATTTTATGTTTTGCTAAACACTGTGACTAACAGAAATTCATGTGATTGATGTTGCTTCTATTACTTCGCAAGAAATAGTCTGGTAGCTTTGCTGGGAGCTCTATGTGCTCGAATCCTTTTTTCAGATTCGTGAATGTCAGTTTTTTTCTGACATTTTTTCCTTCTTTTTCCTTCTTATTTCCCCCATTTTTGTATGTGTGCAGGGCCTTTGTCTCTAACAAAAGCCTTTCTTCCGCCCCTCTCAACCAGGCTCCTGTGCCTGGTTGTCGCCATTCCTCTTGTGTGCTGATTGGACACGTGTGCTTGTGTGTGTGTGCCTCTGTATGTGCATGTGAAAATGTGTAGGTATAGTGATACATATTTAGCAAATATAAGCAAACCGTGACGACGTCACGTGCAGTATTAACACAGAAAACAGACTCGGAAATAGATGTCTATAGTGACGTAGAACAAGCAGTGAAGTGGCAAGATTTTAGACATGTGACAGAATGCAATACGAATAAGTAAAATACAATAAATGTGTCTGTCTTCCAGACTCTGGGGGGGGATCTTGGATTGTGGTTCCCAGTTTACCATCCTCAGTCCACTATCGTTCGACGGGCCCCAGCTTTGACGCTCTATAAGCGTGTGTTCCTCTATCTATCTCCTCACACGTGCACTTTGTGCCCGATGTTCTCCCTCGATCCCTCTGTGCTTGGCCTCGCACCTCCTTGCACTTGCTGGAGGAAGGACGCCATCACCCGATTGTGCGCTTCGCTTACCTGTGTCACATGATCGGCGAAGAGCTTGTCTTTTTTTCCTTCTTGCACATCAAGCTTTTTGAGCTTGGTGTAGAAGTCGCTTTCAGCAACCGATCCGCGGTCACTCACCACCAAATTAATCTGCTCAACTTCCCACTTTGGAGCAGCAGTTTTGAGCGTACCGATGATGCTTGTGTGCTGCTCGTTTGCTTCTGCTTCTTTCGCCTCTAGGAACCCCTCGTCCCTGCCAGTCAACTGTTTAAATTTCCAAAACATATACGATCTGCATATCCTCATTGATTGCGACTCCATCCAGTCGCCTGCTCCAGAAACAATTTTGGAAGAAAGACCCTGGATCGAGGTCGTACCGTGCCTGTTGTCTTTTTTTGACTGGTATTGTCACCTCCGAGTCCATATCCTGTGCCTTCTCCGCCAGCTCTTCCTTGCTGCAAATTCTTAGAAACTCTTCTCGTCGCCACAGCGTGCTCATGTTACTTTCTTTGTCAAGCGTGACAAATTTGACAATACTTTGTGACAAAATCTAGAAATATCACAAAATTGAACAATGTGACATTGTGAGACTTGGAAATGTCTCAAAATGTCACGCTTTCTAAAATTCTTGTCACAAACCTACGTTTACCATTTACGTTTGGATTTTGCTCGGAACAGCTCTAATAAAAAGTTTGTTTGTTTGTTTGCAGTAACCGATACACCGCTAACCCCCTCGAGAACGAAGGAACGCATATGAGTGGTGCGCAGTAATAAACCAGCACTGAAGCACCCCTCTTTCTTTCTCTCCCGGGTAGCGAAAACCAAATTAATCGCCTAGTACCCAAAAGGCTGTCCCGAGCCGTTGCATGCTTACCGTAGTTGAAGCTCGAATGTGATAATCCGCACCATCGATTGACCTGTTTGTACAACAGTGAAGTCCTTCGTTGATGCATTGTTCGGATTTGGGGGGAACCATGCACCTACCAACGTTCAGCAACGCCCTCTGAGGACTCCTTATGTCCCGAATGCCAGTGGGACTGGCGGATCCGCTCGTGGTTAAAAGTCTTCACTGTTTGTGGGCTGGCTTGTATCCTCGGGCCTGAGCTAATACGCTCCAACAGACAAGTCTCCCTAACGTTGCGACCGATCGCAATGGTGCCCCCCCGCATGTAAGGCACCATGGGCCCAGCGTGTCCATTTAAGCAGAGACCGTCAGGGTTGTGAGCGAGATGCCCTTCCAGCAATGTGCTTTTGCAAAACCTAATTTCAATCGTTGCCCGAACTTGTACTGGTGTTGGTTCTGGAGTTGGTTGGTTAATAAGCCGCCACACCGCCAACCCTGCATGAATTTAGCATAGAGGTCATAATCCAGTTCCATTTCCAGTTCTTTACTCTCGACCTTCAAAATAGAGACGAGACATGGTTTTAGTTCTGGTGGGTGAAGCCGCCACACCACTGACCCTCCCCGAATTTCTTTCCTTCCTTCCTTCTTTCTTTCTTGGATGGCGAATACCCAACTTAATCGCTGGACTAAGCGGATGGTGAGCACCCGACTAATCACGTAGTACCCAAAAACTCAGTGTCCCTGATCTTTGTCGACCTAGATGCGAGGCCAACCCGAATCCCCAACGAGTGGGTAAAAACAGTTCACAATGTTTGTGGGCTGGCATGCATCCTCGGGCTAACAAGTCCCAACAATCGAGTCTCCCTAAGTGCCAAGAAACGTAGCGCCCAAGGAATGGTCTTTTTTTCCCCCCCGAATGACTGGTTCTCAGCAAGTTAGTAGGTGATGACAATTTCCATGTGCCAAACTTGTCAAGCTCTGGGGCATCCGGGAGAACGACGAACAGTGCAGGCTATGCAAACGTATTTTTCCTGTCGAAATGGCGTATCAGGAAAGTCTTGAATATATCCAGGCAAGGTGCCCCGTACTGACAAAACCCAGAATTGCAGTGCACCATGGGATTTGGAGAGAACTCCTGACAGCCATCAGTCGAAACTCCACTGAGACCCACGACGAAGGTGGCAAGAAGTGGTTCTTTCCTTCCGCAGTCAGCAAGGCATCTCACACCGAGTGGACGGTACGTCAAATCCTGGTGCACCTCGACCTTTTCTTCACACCTCGCAGGCTCTACGCAGCCTCGGAGATTGCGGAATTCCAGGCTCTTAAACTCGACACAATACTTTCCGAGGCCGAGATTACTACTCTTTTTGCATGTCGACCAGATTGAGTGGCCTTCAACGTTAAGGACAAGGAACGTGTCTTTTTGGAATTTTCTTGCCCAATGGACTGCGTGACATCCTCGGACGAGGGGGATTGGGCGGAACGGAAGGAATTTGAGAAGGACACTAGATATTTGACCTCACGTGCAAGCGTGGCTCACTTGGTCGGAGCGAGGGACTTTTAATCCCTAGGTCGTCGGTTCGATTCCGTTTAAAACCCGAGAACTCAAATTCCCATGGATTTGAACTACATTGACCCTCAATCAAAAGTACTAAAATACTGTTGAAAGTAATTAAAGCTTTCATCATCATTATCCTAATCATTGGAACTTCATCAACTACCTGAGTGCGCAGAGAGGTAGACCATGGAAACGTACACAGGTCAACTTCACGGTAGGTGTGAGGGGCTTATTGGGGTCTGAACCAGCTACCCCCCTCTCAGTGCGCAGTAGTAAGGTGACCGTGAAGCTCCTAGCACGAATCGAACGGCACTCCCGCAAATGACACATGGAATCGATCATGTTCGTAGGTATCGTGGTATGTTTGTGTAGTCGACACGCACTCGGTTTTAAAGTATTGTTTTTTAGATCTTTCGTGACATATGCCACAAAAGGGCTATTGCATGATTATTTCACGTAGGTGCGAGTCTTTCACCCTCTCTCTCTTTGTTTATCCCCATTTTCTATGTACTACCTGTGTCACTTCGTGACTGTTTGTACCGTGAAAAAGATGTTGCTGGGGGGTTATGTCACGGTCACATTTCACATCTTGTCCATCCGAAAACACTGATTTTAGACAGACTAGAACACGCAAAAAAATGACCGAAAAATCTCGCAAACACCTTTTTTGACGCGCTAGCAATTCTGAATTTTTTTTTTGCCGGCGTCAGATTTTGAATTCGCGCACAAATTATCAGTTGATGTATATTCGTGGTGCAAAAGGACAAAATATTTTTGGTACAAAACGTCAAAAAAACATTTGTTTGCAGTGACCACCCTCTTGGGGGTGGTAAAAAAAATAGCCAAAATTAGACACGTTGCAAAACAATTCGACAGAGTTCGATTTCCTGAGTTCCAGTTCCATGTGTGTGTTGTTTCAGATGATTGCTTCTTGCGAGACAACGGGGGTGACTAGGTGGTCGGTGTTTTGTGCGCCTGGTAAATGATGTGCCAGACACTGTGTATGCCAACCTTGGAGATCATCCCTTGGTTTTTCCATTTTCATTTTGCTGTTTTTTCTGTTTGATGCTGCGCGTGCAGTGTCAAATATCTGGCTGCTGTTGGAAATTGGATGTGCGCACGCTGTTTGTGTTTTGTGCGCGTGGTGCATGAGGGGCGAGGTAGTGGGCATCCAAAAAATCAAACCATCCATTCAATTGTTTCTATTCATTTTTTTCTTGTGGGTGTATGTTCTGGCAGAAAATGACAAATTCTCACACTGAGGCCGTGGTGCATGGAATTGAAGAAAGTGCAACCAAGGACCTGCTCGTCCCTCGACAATCTCTGCTTCTACCCAATGCGCCACCTTTCCATGTACTCCTGACCAACATTGGTTTGCACACTTGAGTACAAGTGATCGGTCATTTTCGCAAAGACCACAACACGAACAGCCATTCTTGTTGGCCCCTGCATCGAGGATGATCAATTCTTGGCTTGCCTGTTCTTTTTATATCCGACACAATCAATCTCATTCAAGAATAGGGTCCTTGGTATATTTTGTTTAATGTATGTGTTCAACAGCCTGGGTTTGTGTGTCTTTTTAGTATTTTCACCTGAAAATGACAAAGTGGCGAGTCTTGTGATTCAAGGCTTAAAACTACCATTAAACAACGCAGATAATTTTTGGCATTCCAACGGTGTACTTATTTTATCACACTGTTTTTGGGTGCCACTTTGTGTCATTTAAGATGAGGTAATTTATTCAGGTATTTTTTTTGTTATGCCGCCACACAACTAGCCCTCCAATTACATTATGAACGCATACAAGTGGTGTGCAGTAATAGGGAGGCCCAGAATAGCACCCAAAAAAAATCGACTCGACCCAACTCGACTCCATTAATAGAGGGGAAAGAAACACTTCTGTAGAGATGCAGGACTCCACGACATTCATGTGTCAGGTTCACTGACCAGTCGTTTTTGTTTTTGCTGTGCCGCCACACAGGTAGCACTGCAATTACATCAGAAACGCACACAGGTGGTGTGCGGTAATAAGGAAGCCCGAAAACGCCCGACCGAATCGAACGGCACTCCCACAATGGACTTTGGACTCGGAACCGATCATGTTCGTAGGTATCGTGGTATGTGCGTGTAGTCGACACGCACTCGGTTTTAGAATATGATTTTTAAGATCTTTCGTGACATATGTCACGAAAGGGTTACTGCGTGACTATTTCACGTAGGAGCAAGTCAAAACTACTGCGTGACTATTTCATGTAAGAGCAGACAGACTGTGTTCTAACAATGCAATCATCTTATTTTGAAAGCAAACCTAACATGGTGGCAGGTGCAAAGGGGGCCACACCTGAGGTCGGCGGTCGGTACCTCAATATGATACGTGATACGTATTCAGACACAACAAACGTCAAGTACACGCTGTCGCGCGTTGCGTACCCCGGAGGAGAGGCTTCCCTCAGGGTCCCCGAAGGAAGAATTTGACCGGGTGATTTTCTGAAAAAAGTATTTCCTGGGGGCCGTACTAAAGTTCAGACAACGACGTCGGCAGGTGCTCATTGAGGCGAGGCGTGGCGCCGGAACGTGTGACGCCCCGTGATTATTAGGGAGAGTTTTGAACAGCGCATTCATGCAGGCTATGGTGAGGCTGAGCTGCAGTGATAGTCGAATATACACGGGGCGTCACACGTTGCGGCGCCACGCCTCACCTCCACGAGCACCTGCCGACGGCTGTGACTGAACTTTAGTACGGTCCCCCAGGGAAGATTTTTTTCAAAAATCATCCGGCCAAATTCTTCCTTCGGGGCCCCTGAGGGAAGTCTCATCTCCAGGGAACTTCCTGTCTTTCTTTCTTTATTTTTGAAGACCCAACCTAATCACTGGACTAAGCGGATGGCGAGCAGGTACGCAACGCGTCGGGATCTAATCGACTCTATTAATAGGGGGGAAAGAAACATTTCTGTAGAGATGCGACGGCAAGTGATCATTTTCGCCTGCTGGACAAACTCACAAAAAGTCATGAAAGAAGGATGGATAATTTTGATCGTATTCTCGGCGCTCTTGGCGCTCGTAGAAGGATATTCGAATTTGCCCTGTGCGCGTGTATTCTCTCGTAAAAGACAAAACATCGTGGTAACGTGCGGTGTCACAGATGGTCCAGGACGGCAGGGCTCAGGACGACAGGGCTCAATCGCGGGCAGACAGGTAGAAAATGCGCATGTGTGTGGTATATTCATCAGATTCTGCGCTGCTCAGCCCAATACTTCATTACGCTCTTGGTGTGCTTTGGCTAAGAGAGTCAATATACATCCAACACTCATGGGTGCAAACATCTTTGTACAAAAAACAGGGCTCCCAGGGCTTGGGGGAAGCATGGGGCAAGGCTCTTGCAGGAGGCAGACAGGGTTCCGGTTACGCTGCAGGGGCTTCGAAGAGGCAGACGCAATATGACAAGCCGCCGACGCTCGCAGAAAAGATAAGGAACTTTTTTGATCCTAGGTGCACACACACAAATGCACTAAAGTACGAACACAAACTCTTTCGCAAACACCCAACGCATAATCTCAAACAGATTCTTACATGTGTACACACAGACACACATATGTGCGTGTGTGTGAAGTGTTTGTGTACCTGTGTGTGTACGCGAGAGAGAGTGACATGTATGTCCATATGATGCCTTTGCAAATTCGTGGGTCGATTTTCGCAACTAACGGACGTGCTGCAGAAGGCGTGTACTTCCTTCGACACAATTTTTCCGAGTTTGGGCCCATTTTTCCGATTTTGTCGTCCTGTTCCGCAGCCCTTGAGGTTGTGTTGTCCCACGTCATGAAGTGTTTTCCATGTTTTTCTACATGGGGGCAGACTGGTTGACCGGTAGACTTCCAGTCCCTTCTGTAGTGCCCTTGCAGATATTTTTTGGGCAAAGGAAAATTTCGTTGGGGAAAAACTTTTTCCAAGAACAAAGATGGCACGGGCGACAAGTAATGACAAACATTCGAATGAGTCATGACGCACAGACGAATGAGTCACGTTATACATATGAATAATTTATGTCATAAATACGAATGTGTTATATCACGCAGGAACAAAGATGTCACCGGCAACAAGTCATGACACACATGCGAATAAGTTTGACGCACGTACGAATGAGTCATGTTCTGCATACGAATGAGTCATACACATGAATGAGTCATGTCA
>Ga0209491_10011483_pt1 | contig 10434 bp, 11 predicted proteins | sample BON02_FD_187213 | JGI IMG/M metagenome (GOLD analysis project Ga0209491, IMG submission 187213) | Freshwater microbial communities from Lake Bonney liftoff mats and glacier meltwater in Antarctica - BON-02 (SPAdes) (version 2) | ecosystem: Environmental > Aquatic > Freshwater > Ice > Glacier...
GCACTTCCTGTCCTGGCCCTCCTCCTTCCCTTCCTGATGCTTGTCCTTCAGGTATTTCTGTTCTGGTCTACTGGCATGTGCTTTCAGGAGTGTCTTGAGGTGTGTCTTTCACATATCCTGTGTGTTTCAGGATATGTGTTTCACGATGTGTGTGATGGAGTGTCATAGCACACCTCTTTGGTGGCGTGTAGTATGGTCAAGACACAGGACTTTGATATCTGGTCTCTTGACCACCAAAGACTTTGATATTTGGTCTTTGGTGACAAGACACACGTGTATTGCTGCCTTTGCTACCACCTTGCCTACCACTGTACGCCTTAGCCACCCTGCATCTAGGCACAGCACCCGGGCGTTGAATCAGAGTGGTGTGCCCTTGAATGAGTGTGTCTTGATGTGCAACCAGCAGCATGTCGCGAGTTTCTTCGCTCCACGTCTCTCCTTTACCTCTCTCTATCTCCCTCTCTCTCTCGCTTGATTGCTCCTCCCTTTCTACTCTGCGTGTGGCTCAAAAGGACTTTGGATGGACTCATATGTATGGTGTCAACACAGTGGTATCGAAGAGGTGGAGGCAAAGAAGTAGACACGGGAGACACGCATCATCGAGGTGCGCCTACAGTGCGCGTCATAGCAGAGCCAGATAGACGTAGTGCGTGAGTGAAGTGGGTAGATTGTACAAGCACGATCAAGCACAATGATGCGTGTGACATTGGAGCACCACGATACGTGTCAAGTCACGGGAGCACAGGCAGTAGCGACCTGCGCACACGATAGAGAACTCTGGAGATGGACACGGAATCCAGGGCACTGCAACTTCCGTGAATTCCGCAAGCTTCTGCAAGCAATCGCCACAGCCTCTCAGACTGCGCACCCCGACTCCTTAGAGCTCTGATTCATTACACACAATCCACTTTTATGTCACACCTCAAGAGCGTGCCACCTCCATAGTATGCCAGCTCAAGAGCAGCTCAGGTGTGCATGTGTGTGTGCATGTGGCCGAAGATGTGTGTGAGTATCACATAGCTCAGCACTGACGTGTGACACAAAGTCACCTATCTCTCAAAGTCACGTATCTCTCTAAATAACATTTTAAAGGTACGCGGCAACTTTCAACTCACAGGCCTGGTTTTGCGCAAGAGTCGGGCCCCCTTCTTTTCGGAAGGCGGTCTAGATCACTGAATCCTATTTGACGATTTCCAATTGAGACCACTTCGCTTGTTCAACTTGATTTGACTGTGGCTGGTTGTTGCGAGTGTGATGGTGCTCACAACTGCCTCATGGCGACTATGCAATATGAGCACAGTAATCAGTACTGAAAACGGATTCCGCTCGGAAAAAGCCAAAAAAACGCCCAAAACCGACTTTGCGAAAGACTGGTACCGAGCGTTCTGAGGGTTTTGGTTGTGTGAGTGGTCAAGATGTGATCGGATCGCAGACAAAAATAGTAGACAAGATGCGCAGTACCAATATTAGTCGATGACTGAAAACTCGTCCTTATGACATATCTGTGCCAAAACTCGTCCGACGTGCACGAGACTGCGTGGAACTACCTCCATATAGTTTGCATTCAGAGCCGCAGCCTTGCCTGCAATCTCTGTTTTCTTTTGTAGTAAATAGTGTTTTCAGCAAAGCTTCTAGACTATTTCTTATCAAGTAATAAAAGCAACATCAGTTAATTGACTGTGATGAAGGAATACATTCCGAATGCCAGTACAATTGACAAACACCTTGTGACTAATGATCATGCAGCCTGAATCAGCTCGGCAGCTTGAATGAGTCACAAATTGAAAAAGACTGCAACTTCTGACTAGCAACTCTCAACTGCTCTTACCCCTGGTTTCTAGCCTTTAATCCACGGTCCCAGGCATAATCACAGGCTCTGGGAGGATCTGCAGAGGCTCTGGATCCGAGTCAAGGTATGTGTGTGTGTGCTGTCTTGTTCTATTAAAACCTATGTGGAAGAATGGGCCTGGTGGGGCCTTTTGTCGCCTAGTCTGAGAGAACTTGTGCCTAGTGGCGGGCTTGTTAGATGGATGTAGGCCCATCGTGATTGCACCTTTGTTATCGAAGAAGATAGTTGTAGGCTTCATGCTTGCGAATCCAAGTTGTTGCATCAGCATTCGAAGGTTCAGAGCTTACTTTGTACCTTCTGACAGCGCGCAATATTCTGCTTCTTGAGAGCTTAAGCAGACCGTTTGTCTCAATTTTAATTTCCAGCTGATTGCTGCGCCGAGCAAAAGGAAGATATAGACGCCTGCCAGTGTAGATTTTATCATCAATGCATCCGCCCCAGTCGGAGTCAGAGTGGCCATATGGCTCGAGATCCATAAGTTCGATGTTTGGGGTTCCGTAAACGAGCTTGAGGTCTCGAGTCTTAACCAAGTACTTAGCGATCCTTGAATAGGCGTTCCATAGTTTCTCGCTTGGTTTATGCACATACTTTCCGAGCACTGATATAGAATGAACGAGATCGGGGCGAGCCCAAATTGCTAGATGTGTTAGCTTGCCGTGAGCTTGCCATACCTTGTCTCTCAGCTTGACATCAATCTCGGGAGGTGAATCCATTTTCTAATAAACTTCAAGTGGATCGAGGGGTGTGCTCACCCCGACGTCCGAATCAGGATCCAGACCCATGTGTTTAATAAAGCCATACACGTGGCGTCGCGCGTCTAAAGTAAGAATGCCCTTTTTCTCATCGTAAAGTACGTGCATACCCATATAATGTTCAATCTGAGAACGTGGTGTCGCCTCAAAAGAGTTATTCAATTTCTTTTCGAAGGAGTCGACGAGATCTCTCACGTTGTCAGAGTAGGCGATGAACATGTCGTCTGTGTTCATAATGATGATGACGGATTTTTCGTTCTTCTCAATCTTAAGCCCTCGAAGCTCGTCGAGGTTGATGGGTGCAAGCTCTTCTGATTCTCGCATCACGTAGACGCACCGTTCGTTTTCAGCTTCAACATATTGAGGGTAGTTCTTATGCATTCAATTGCGGAAGGTCTTCGCCCATATGGATCCAGATTGATGTGCTCCGTATAAGCCTTTCTTGATGAGCCATCCCATGCCATCTGGTACTCTAAAACCGGGTGGAGGCGAGCAAAAGAACTGCTCGTTCTCGGGAATCTCGCCATTGAGAAAAGCGGTCTTTATGTCTAGATGATCGATATTCAGCTTAAGAGCACTAGAGATTGCTAGCACCAATCTAAGAGTTGTGGGCTCTGCCATAGGACTGTAAACCCCTTCAGGATCGTAATCTAGGCCTGTGGTCTGTCTGTAGCCTGCGACAATACATCTAGCTTTATATTTGTCTATGCTACCATCGCTGGCTAGTTTGATCTTAAGGATTAGCTTGGTGGGGATCAGTTTTCGACCTATTGGTAGTTTTCTTACCTCGTATACTTCTTTGTCGACAAGAGAGGACATTTCTTTGTTGATGGCGTCTATCCATTCTACCCTTTGGGGAGTACGTAGTGCTTCTGCCATGGTCTGCGGGTTCCTAAGCAATGCGATCTCACTAGCTACATGTGTTCTCATAGCAGGTTCCTCCTTTGCAAGGGTCTTGTAGGCCTTCACAAGTGTGCGAATGAGAAAAGCTGGCTTTATCGTGTCGCTGTTTTCGACATCATCCTTACCCATGGAAAAAAAAACTGTCACGCTGATTGTATCACCTGTAAAGATATCGTAGCTTACCATTGCTTTGCCAGAGGATTCCGAGGAGACTTGTCCGGATCGTGTCGATGACATAATAGAAAGTGATTCAGCAGCTGTTACCTTATCGGAGATATCTTTCGACTTCTTTTCGGTGACGTTACTCTTCTTGTGGATAGAGTTTGGGTGCTGTTGATTGAATTCATACTCGTCGAAATATTCGCTACTTGGCATTGAAGTTGTAGTGTCTAATTTCCCTTACTCAACTTTTTTTAATTTAATTTAAGAGTGTTTATTAAGGAGTAACCTCAGCAAGAGGAGTAAGAAACATGAAAATCGACTAAAATGGCAGGCATGTCATCATTTGGTCCTTCGTCATCGCTCGCAGTGTCGAGTTCCAGCGGTTGATCCTCATGGCTGGAATATGAGTGTGACTCAACAGGAGTAACCTGTGTATGCTGAGGTGACGGAGTGTGATGTGAGACAGATAGATGATCATCGAACAATTCGTTGTGAGTTGATGGCAATGAAGCAAAAAGATCGTGGATTCGTGGTGAAAAACGGCGAGCCGGGAAATTTTTTCGTCGAAAACGGCGTGTACTGCTGTTGTGATACGTTTTTCAGACGGTATCCAGATGAGATAGCCAGATTGGCCGCGAGGCAAAGCAGTTCCAATATAGTTGCCAGTGAGACCCCTCGGTTGCGTCTTTTTGAGAAGGCGGCCGCATCTGGCTTGAGGATGGTGGCGTGACAGCCAAAAGGCTTTAACAGGTGCAGTGGAGGAGTCTTGGTGGGAAATGGAATTGAGAAAGGAGAACGTCCGCCGAGAGACTCATGAGGTAGGATGTTACGTCGTTGTGCGTTGAGAGAGATGCTCAATTCCTCGAACATATGTCCTAGGCCCGAAAGATCCATGTCGTGGCGCACGCTGCATCCAATGTATGTGTGCAGCCTGAGCATCAAGTCTCCCTAACTACCAAGAAAGTTACAATCCTACTGCACTAGGGGGCTACAGCACCCAAAGCCGCGGTAAAGCGACAGGAGATTGACAGAGTCAAGGCTACTGACCGGTTTTGACACTGAGCATCCATAAAGCCCCTGATGTTCTTTCTTCCTTTCTTTCTGTATTTTCGAAGACCCAACTTAATCACTGGACTAAGCGGATGGCGATCACCCGGTTAGACTCTTAAAAACCAAGAACCTGTCCCGGACCGCAGAACCGGAGCATTACCTAGTTTATGGCAGACCCAATTATGGCAGATCCCCTCCTAGTGGGTTGATGTCGGGTGGCTACGAATAGTAGGCTCCTTAAAATTATAGGTCTCTTTTGCAAAAAAGCCCAATAAAAGAGACTATATTTTGCAAAGAGATCTATAATTTTAAGGATCCTACTATTCGAAGCCACTCCATGTCCGAGGCTTAGGTAAGATGAGCAAGCCACTGTCTTGGCGTCTCGGGAGCCCACACAGTGCAATGTTGGTGGCATCACGTTAAATTCTACATCTGTTGAATGACAGATTGACATGGCACCGTGACAGAACAACCTGTGCAAGCGACATAGTAAGAGCGGAGAGTTCTGTAGAAAAACTACACGATGATGCCGATGCTGAGGCCGCAAGACTCTCGGGGTTCTGGAGCAGCTGCAGGTGGGGAATGTGTCAGCGCAACAGCTACACCCACTCAGCCTCACGCAGATCAGCGAATTAATTTTCATTGATTTTCGCCCTCACGCAGATCGGCGAATTCATTTTCATTGATTTTCACTCTCTCGCAGATCGGCGAATTAAATTTCAATTAATTTTCACCCTCACGCAGATCGGCGAATTAATTTTCATTGATTTTCACTCTCTCGCAGATCAGCGAATTAATTTTCAATTAATTTTCACCCTCACGCAGATCGGCGAATTATTTTTAATTAATTTTCACCCTCACGCAGATCGGCGAATTTATTTTCAATTAATTTTCACTCTCTCGCAGATCGGCGAATTAATTTTTAATTAATTTTCACCCTCACGCAGATCGGCGAATTAATTTTCATTGATTTTCACCCTCACGCACATCAGCGAATTAATTTTCAATTAATTTTCACCCGCACGCAGATCGGCGAATTAATTTTCAATTAATTTTCACCCTCACGCAGATCGGCGAATTAATTTTCATTGATTTTCACCCTCACGCACATCAGCGAATTAATTTTCAATTAATTTTTACCCTCACGCAGATCGGCGAATTAATTTTCAGTTAATTTTCACCCTCACGCAGATCGGCGAATTAATTTTTAATTAATTTTCACCCTCTCGCAGATCAGCGAATTAATTTTCATCAATTTTCACCCTCACGCAGATCGGCGAATTAATTTTCATTAATTTTCACTCTCTCGCAGATTAGCGAATTAATTTTCACTCTCTTGCAGAACAGCGAATTAATTTTCAATTAATTTTCAGTAAATTTCTAATTCATCTTCAGTTAATTTTCAATTAATTTTCAATTAATGTTCAATTAATGTTCAATTTATTTTCTATTAATTGTCACTTAGTTTTCATACTCGCGCAGATTGGGAGGTCCGAATTCATTTTCACTCCGCCGCGCCTCAGCGAATTAATTGTCGATTAATTTTCACACTCACCAGTTCGGATCTTGACCCAACAATACATTTGATCGACGTTTTTGTATTACTTGTTAAGAAACAGTCTAGTAGGCTCGCTCGAAGTTCTATATAATCAGAGGCGTAGTCGAGGACCTGAATTTGGTACCTATAGTGATGGGGGGTTTTAGGACTTTCTGTTATTAATAAACATCTTACACATCATCAGAGGCGTAGTGTATGATACGGTGTTTGGTGCAAATGATGTTGCGGCTGAATTCAGGATAAAGGTGTCCTCGCAAATGAAGCTGGAGTATGCAGTGGCTTCAGACAGAGCTATGGGCTATATGTACATATATTTATTCATGTATTGTTTTTGAGAATATAAATTTTATTCGATGACTCGGCGACTTTTTGGTACTCTACTCTTCCCGTGTATCATGTATATGTTTGCCAGTGCGTGGCTCGCAGCACCTGCCAAGCTTGCTCGCTTCCAGGCAGGATTGCCTCCCCGAGCATGTGTGCCGAAGCTCGGCAGCCTGAGGACTATGTGCGTCCCGGAATCAGTCCTCAGGCTGCCGAGCTTTTGCACTATCTCAATCCTTTTTAGTCCAAATTCAAAAATTTCAACCGTCAGTGCCAAGCTAAGCAGACCAGAGGACTGTAGTGCCGAAGCTCGGCAGCCTGAGGACTGATTCCGGGACGCATATGGCGACAGCAACCATGTCATTGTCTCAGCTTGGGCAGGATGCAGGTGCTTGGCAGGAGATTGACTCAGCAGGCAACGGCAATGACTATGAAATGCACAGTAATGACTGGGAAACGGCAGGCGATTGGAGACGTGGAAGTGAAAATGTTAGCGGTGCAGACAGCGCCGCGATGCCCTATTCGAGCAGTGAGCATATGCTCGGAGCTAGCCTTCAGCCTGCAGACGCTGATCTGCAGTCAGAGTGGCAACTTGAAGAGCTGCTCATTCACGTTGACTCACTCGAAGCAGAGATAGTCGAGATGAAGCATCAATTCAACGAGCGTGTGTCTGATGACGAAGTCACTCAAATACAGTTTCGTGCAAGCCAAGCTGACCTTGAAACTGCGAAGCAGCAAAATGCCGAGGTTACAACGAAGCTTGGTGACCGCAATAAGCAGTTTGAGGCTCTTGAGAAGAGGGCTGAAAAGGAGGTACTCGTACAGACGAAATGCAAGGAAAAAAACATGAAATGCACATGCAGTACATATGTATATTTGTTTATATAAACTCATATATGTATATACATATACAGCGCATACACATATATACACACGTGTTTATATATACATATACGCACACACACTCGCACGCACGCACACAATCTCTAAAAGGCTCTCTCACGAACACACACACTCCCTCTCTTTCCCATCATCATTCTTTATCTCTTTCACTTGCGTTCTCTCCCTCTTGCTCTCTCTCTCTTCCACTCTCTCTCTTCCACTCTCTCTCTCAGGCTTCCACACGTGCTCACACACACGCACAGTGTAACCCTTACGTACACGTATGCACACGAATAATTGATGCCCTGTTCAAAATGTGGCCATTACACATGAGGATACACATGGATAGAGTGTCGATATGGCTCTTGACACTTTCAGCAGCAGCATCATCAAGCACATGAATGTGCCATAGTAGCCAAGTGCAATACAGGCAGATAGCATGGTTTCGTGACGAGAGAGGTGGTAACAATTGGCAGATGGATGAAGTAATGGAAGAATTGGGCGCAGTGCGTGCAGAGCTTGAAGCAGCACGTGTTGCGATGAGCGAGACAGAAGAGCGATTGCTCCAAGCTCTCACCTCCTCAACACTCTTCAATACTGCACCTAGTCACGAAGCAGACAGAAAGCACAATAAAGAGGCTACAGAGGAGTACGTGGCAGACGTTTCTGTCATGACAGCTGAGCTGCATGCCCAGGTCCTTGTTGCTGCGCTTTGCTGCTGTGCTTTGCTGCCTCCATGTGTCGGCATGCCACTAGTCATTTCTGGACCTAAGTATACACATCAGATTAGTGGGTATAGACACATGCAAAGGTGGAGCCCATACGACAAGGTTTTGAGCTGAGGCCCTCTATCCAAAAGTCGTGTGTATCTTTATCAGTGGGTTGCTGCTTCAGTAAGTGGCTAGTGGAGCGGGTTGGTGGAGCACGGCGCAGCCCAGTGCTTTCAGGACCCAACCTAACCACAAGCTACCTAAAACCACGTGGCCCTTGAAATGCTAACTGCAAGGCGCCTATGAGACACCTTTTTTTCTTACCCTGCCCCCCTTTTGCAGATGCAACAAGTGTGGAAGTTGCGGAAAGAGTTGCAAGAGAGCCAAGATAGCTGCGGCCGCGTAAAGCGCTCAAACATGCATCTGATCCAAGACCTCGATGCTGCGCGTGCGCTGCATCAAGACGGCTTGCTAGCTACTGATGAGCTTAGGGCTGCGTGCGATGACGCTAACTCCAGGCTTTCTGTGGCGCTGGCAAATACTGCGCGCATGCAGGCGCTTGGTCTGCATCTCACTCTCTACAACTAGTCGTATTTGACTCTATACCACTAGTCAACAAAGAAAGGCTTCAAGTCAAGGGCCGCACCCACACACAAGCATGCATTCTTTGGCCCTAGGACCCCCCCTCTCTCCCACACGCTCGTGACTGGTGTGGGTGCGGAGAAGAGGGTCCGATTTTGTGCCCAGTCACTTGCTATTGATACTCATTTGTGTGCATGCGTGCACGCACGCACGCGGTCTCTGACAAAAGGGGGGATGGCGCGCTCTCTTGCACACAGGAGATGCTGCACTCGAAGAAACTGGCACGGTGTCTGAGCAAGTGTTTGCTCTCCAGGTCCTTCGTCTAACACTTTCCTTCTCTTTCAGTATTCTCACGCTTGTTGCCTGTCCATACCGCCTACTAATACCTACCATAACATTGCGTTGGTGGTAAGGCATGTGTGACGGCTTAAGCTATGTGATGGCTTAAGCTATGTGCACTGCCTTGATGGCATGGTAGCTGATGGGTGGCACGAGTCTCTTTACACATATCAATGGGTGGCACTAGTCTCTTTACACATCTCAGGCACAAGTGTCTGTACACAGATCAAGAGTGTCTTTACACATATCAAGAGTGTCATCACTATGCAGGCGCGCAGAATCAGAGGAGATGGTCCAGGCTGAAATAGGGTGGTGTGATACGATGTGGTGTGATACGATGCGGTGTGATAGGATGCATGTTCTGCTCCCATGTCATAGCGTTCATCATATGCTACCATGGCATACGACATATCATGTGCTGCCATGCATCCACGCACCTATAATTGGAACTAATTGTCACAAGGGCTCGTGACACAAAGACTACAACACACTGTAACACACTGCAATACACTGCAATACACTGCAATACACTGCAATACACTGCAACACACTGCAACACACTGCAACACACTGCTCGTATACGGGTACACACTGCAACACACTGCAAGACACAGCAACCACTCCACACAAGATGGTATGCACATGGCCTGCTGCATGGCCAAAATCTTGATTGGATAAATGGGCCAAACTCTAAGCGTGAAGCGCACCAAGACATGTTTAGTCTTGATGGCCTCTTGATTGCCTCAAACACATTGCAAGCTTGCCTGAAAGAGATTGAAAGCTTGCCTCAAACGCATTGCAAACCCACTGGCCTGGCAGGAGGAGGTGATGGAGAAAGACCTTATGATGAGCAGCATGGAGAAAGAGCGACAGCAGCTTGTGCGTGAGATCGAAGAACTGCACGCACGGCAGCCGCCGGCCAGCGAGAGCGACCTCCATGTGGGCCAGTCAAAACAGCTCATGGATTTAGCAGCAGGGCAACTTGGTTTTTTTGTGTGTGGCATACTACATGTTTACATGTACATGTACACATGTATAAGGGGCACACATGTTAACATTGATCAGGAGCGCACAATATTCAATTTAGTGCGCGCAATATTTGATCGGGGGCACACAACATTTTTTTATTCTTTTCTTCAAGAGCGGGATAGAGAGACAACGGGAGAGAGAGATTCAGTGAGAGAGAGGGCGAAAGAGAGCGAGAGAGAGAGAGCGCGAGAGGGAAAAATGGACAGAGAGAGAGAGAGAGAACTTGTTAGGACTTTGAGAGAGAAAGAGAGAGAGAGAGAGAAGAGAGAGAGATGGACAGAGCGAGAGGGAGAGAGA
>Ga0209491_10011484_pt1 | contig 10433 bp, 8 predicted proteins | sample BON02_FD_187213 | JGI IMG/M metagenome (GOLD analysis project Ga0209491, IMG submission 187213) | Freshwater microbial communities from Lake Bonney liftoff mats and glacier meltwater in Antarctica - BON-02 (SPAdes) (version 2) | ecosystem: Environmental > Aquatic > Freshwater > Ice > Glacier...
GACTAAATATTTACATTCTAAATATACAAAGTTTAAATAAAGTATAGCTACCAGAAAGTTTAGATTTAAATGCACTTCTGAGCTAGATAATATAACAAAACACCACCAAATAAAGTGGGTGTTTAGAACGCAAAAATTAATTTAAGTTTTCTCTTGTATTCAATCCATTAATAGTTGTACCTTTGCCCTCATATCGCGGGATAGAGCAGTAGGTAGCTCGTCGGGCTCATAACCCGAAGGTCACTGGTTCGAGTCCAGTTCCCGCTACTAGTAAATAGAAGCCTTTACAGAAATGTGAGGGCTTTTTTTATTGGGCTTTGCAAAGGTTTAAGTAAAGAATTGGTTTCTATTCTGACTATTAATAATTAAACTAATATAACGAAACTGACAGTAAAATAGACCTAAACTGACAGTTTTTTGTCAGTTATTTTGTCAGTTTAACGGTAAAATGGACATTACTCGGATTAGTTATGTAGTCTTACAATTTCAACCAAAAACGAACTTATAAAATTTTCTTTACTTAAACCTATAAAAGTTGTAACAGTCAAAAAAGAGGCTTTAAAGCCTCTTTTTATACTTCCCTTGAGATACACGAGCAATCTTACCTTGCTTTATTAGGGAGTTAACATAATTACTAATTGTCTTATCACTTGGAGGTTGATTAGCTCCTTCATAAACGCTATCAATACTCCCTCTATCAAAGTTCTCTGGTAATTTACTTAGCATATAATGGGCTCCAGATAAATTTTGATTACTACCATACAGCTTCCTCATTACGTTAATTTGATGCGGCAAATAAACTTCAGTAACCACATTTAATGCAAATTCAAAGTCGTCGTCATTACTAGTCACGTCTCCATCAATAGTTCTAAATGCTGACAAGGTCATTGCTAACTTATAAACCTTTAATCCAGCTCTTTTAACCTGGTCTAAAGCTTCGGGATATGAATAGTTTATCCTTTTGCTCAATTTAGAGAAAGACTCATTAAAAATCACTATTTGGGAGTCATTAAGGTTAAATCTTCTTGGCTTACTACCCTTTAGCAAATCGCAGATGTCTCCATTCAACTCATCAAAATATATCTGTTTTGTTGGCACTACATCCATTAAGGTATTCTTCCATTCAAACTCGGTTGAAAAGGAGTAAAATAAAAACCTACTAAACAGACCATCTTCAGTTGATGATATAAGTCTTCCAACCTGCTCATTAGTGCCTGTGAGGCATATGGAAAACTTGGGCTCATTTATTTCAAAGAATTCGTCATTTAACCTTCTGGCTTGAGATATGGGTTCATTATGAAAAGCCTTTCTCAATACATCTGAGAAAGACCCCCATTCTTGCTTCATAGAGTTTGATAATGTATCTGCCTCAGTTTCAAAAATTAAACCTATTCCTCCGTTTGCATCTAACATTTCATAAATCTTAGATGCTGAGTTATTAGCAGGGATAAAAAATGCTTGAGGGCTATTTTCGCTTAAAGCTCGTACTGTTTCGTGGTAACACTTTAGAATTGTTTTAGAGTATTTAATTGAACCCTTACCACTTGCCGCAGGCGCTGTTACAAATGAAAATAAATTAGGATAAACTATTCCTCCGTCATATACACCAGTCACATTGTGCATTGCAGCACTTAAAGAGGTTATTAAACCTGTTAGAAAAACATCTTTTTCTCTTCCAGAAAACTGCTCACAGGCTTCTCTTAAGGTTAAAGGCAAAAGGGAATAAGTAGCATCTGAAATCATAGGAGAGTCCTCAGATTCAAAGTCATAATTGACCGAATCAAAACCTGCTGTATTATTAGCTAAATGCGAAATGGAATCTTTGGAACTTTTGGTAAGCCTTCCAAACTTGTTAAAATCCAGTATAGTGGCTTTGTATGCAGACGAAACAGTACTAAGTATTTCCATTTCATCCAAATCTGTACATCTTTCATTCAGATAAGCATATGTCTGGCTTTCTTCAATCCCTCGTCTACTTGCGTTACAACTATATAAGAGTATGAAATTATTCCTATTGCCCTCTTCATATGTTTTTACGTTATGAGTAAAATCCCATAAAGTATCCATATTAGTAGATTTAGTATAACCCAATTGAAACTTCGCTGACTTTGCATTTAGAAAAAGGTCTGGGTCGTCAGATATAAAGCATAAACGCGTTATATCCTTTACAGATTTATCTGACTCAACTCCTAAAAAGTTATCATAGAACTGCTTTATTTCAGAGAAGTAATCATTATGATTTTCAGCAGTACTATTGGTCAGAATGAATACTTTAACTCCGTATGAAGGGCTTGTAAAGGCACAATACGTAAAAGGCATTACCTTAACAGCAGACATCACCACATATGCTTTATTAGCATCCTTTAAATCATAATCTAAATGAATTATTTGATTGTACACTTCTAAATTATTAAGACCTCTACTCTCTTTGAATAACCCAGAAACAGTAAAGCAAGGGAGTTGCTTTTTTAATTCGGCTGCTCCAGATACATTATTATTCAATGCTTCTCTATAAGCATTTACTTGCTCACTATGCTCCCCTCCTTTAATTGAGTAAAACACATCTTCTAATTTTAATTCACTGCCAAGTATTTTTAGCGAACTTGAAAAATTTATATTATTCATAATTTATATATTAATATTATTAATTATCCTTTTTAGTAAGTTTGGAAGACTTACCAAAAGTTCCAAAGCTTCCAAACGAACACAAGGAGTTTGATTTTAGGGTGTAGGAAGTCACCTCAACATTTACACGATATGTAAATAGTTAAAAAAGCTACTATACTTTGCTTTAGTTTATTAAAGGATTACTAATTTCTCATAAGGTTGTAGATTTAGGTTAAACATTAACCAACCTTATTTGCTATTCTGAAAAAAGTGAAGTACATTTATATTGCTAAATAAAATGTGGTCACAATTTACAGCCAGCAGAAATGTTGGCTTTTTTATTTATATAAAGATAATTGTAGTTGTAGCTTCTGAAAAGTAATATTTAGCGTGTTTTTAAAAAAGTTATTAACTAAGCTTATACAAAACACGCTAATTAGACTAGCAAAAACGTGCAATCAGAGATAAATACAAAATTTACATTTTTTTATTAAACTTTAAAGTTTCATCCCTTTTTAAATTTATTTATAGGAAGTTAAAAGTAGAGCAAGTTGCATTTGTCAATATCTAAGAAAGATAAAAACAAGAGGTTCTCCATAAATACACATATAGCAAAAATAGCATCTACTAAATTACAAAGGCTAAAACTCCTGTACTTTATTTATAACACTCTCTTTTGTAGAATCAGTAAATAATTAAAGTGTAATGTTCTTTTATGAAAATTAGTGGTTTGTCAGAAAGACTAATTCGCCCACTTTTTAATAATTTGCTCAATTCTATTTAGAGAGCTATATTTATAATCAAAGATCAAAAAACCGAAGCTGATTATATTATTCTTATGACAATTAGGCAGTACATTGATAACATAAGTAAAAGATATAATCTTGGAAATGCTACTGAGCACACCTATAGAGGAGACCTACAGCAACTTATTGAAAATTTATTGCTTGAAATTAGAGCAACAAACGAGCCGAAAAGACAATCTTGTGGAGCACCTGATTATATATTGACTAAAAAAGATATACCTGTGGGGTTTATTGAAGCAAAGGATATTGGCGACAATGACCTTGAGGGTAAAAAGAAGTCGGGAAATAAAGAACAGTTTGATAGATATAAAGCATCATTAACAAATCTTATTTTTACAGATTACATAGACTTTCATATTTACCAAGATGGTGTTTTTATTACCAAGATTGCTATCGCAGAAATCGTAAACAATCAAATAAAACCAATTCCCAAAAACTTTGACACATTTACAAACCTCCTCGAAGATTTTGTTACACATATAGGGCAAACAATTAAGAGCTCTAAAAAGTTAGCAGAAATAATGGCAGGAAAAGCCCGTTTACTCTCAGATGTTATAGAACAAGCACTTAATAGCGATGAAACTCATCAAGAAGACAGCACCTTAAAAGAACAAATGCTTGCTTTTAAAGATATTTTAATACACGATATCACTCCAAAAGGCTTTGCAGATGTATATGCACAAACAATCGCTTATGGAATGTTTGCTGCTCGCTTGCACGACCCAACTTTAGAAACTTTTAGCAGACAAGAAGCGGCTGAATTGATTCCTAAATCAAATCCGTTTTTACGTAAACTATTCGGTTACATTGCTGGACCCGATATTGACGACCGAATTAAATGGATTGTAGAAAATCTTGCAGAAATATTCTTAGCCTGTAACGTAGAAGAAATTTTGAAAAACTACGGAAAGTCAACAAAAATGGAAGACCCTATCATCCATTTTTATGAAACCTTCTTGGCAGAATATGACCCAAAACTAAGAAAAGCAAGGGGTGTTTGGTACACTCCTGCCCCAGTTGTCAATTTCATTGTTCGTGCAGTTGATGATATTTTAAAAACAGAATTTGATTTACCACAAGGTTTAGCAGACACTTCTAAAACAAAAATTACTGTAAATACTCAAACTCCTGATAAACGTTCTGCAACTGGTTACAAGCAAATGGAAGAAGAAGTACACAAAGTACAAATTCTTGACCCAGCAACAGGAACAGGAACTTTTTTAGCAGAAGTAATAAAACAGGTAAACAAAAAATTTAAAGGACAAGAAGGAATTTGGAGCAGTTACGTAGAAAATAATTTGCTCCCACGTTTAAATGGTTTTGAATTACTAATGGCTAGTTATGCAATGGCTCATTTGCAATTGGATTTATTGCTAAAAGAAACAGGATTTAAAGCCACCACAAACCAACGGACAAGAGTTTACCTAACCAATAGTTTAGAAGAATACCACCCAGATACAGGAACTTTATTTGCAAATTGGTTAAGTAGTGAAGCTAATGAAGCAAACCATATTAAAAGAGACACTCCCGTAATGTGTGTAATTGGAAATCCTCCGTATAGTGGAATTTCTTCCAACAATGGCAAATGGATTAGTGATTTGATTGAAGATTACAAATATGTTGATGGTGTACATTTCAATGAACGTAAACATTGGCTAAATGATGATTACGTAAAATTCTTACGTTATGGACAGCATTTTATAGAAAAAAACGGAAGTGGAGTTTTGGCTTTTATCAATCCTCACGGTTTTTTAGACAATCCTACTTTTAGAGGAATGCGTTGGCATTTGCTTAAAACTTACGATAAAATTTACACGATAGATTTACACGGCAACAGTAAAAAGAAAGAAACTGCACCAGATGGAAGTGCAGACATTAATGTTTTTGATATCCAACAAGGGGTTTCTATCAACATTTTTATTAAAACAGGAAAGAAAAAGTCTAATGAACTTGGTAAAATATTTCATTTTGATTTGTACGGAAAGCGAGAACTGAAATATGACTTTCTTTCTACGAATACCTTAAATGATGTGGAATTTAAAGAGTTAAATCCAGAGGCACCTTATTTCTTTTTTATTCAAAAAAATAGAGATGGTCTAATAGAATATCAAAGTGGTTTTGGCATTCACGAATTGTTCCCAATAAATGTAACAGGAGTTGTGACTGCGCGTGATTCTGTCGTTATAGACATTAACAAAAAAGACCTTCTTAATAGAGTTGAAAGATTTACAAATCAAGATTATTCTGACGCAGAAATTAGGAGTTGGTTATTCCCAAATAAAAAAGATGGTAAATATTTGGCAGGAGATTCAAGAGGTTGGAAACTTGACACTGCAAGAGAAAAGATTTTTCATAATAATCATCAAGAATTTATTAAACAAATTGACTATAGACCATTTGATACAAGAAAGATTTATTACTCCCCAGATATGGTTGATTGGGGCAGAGAGAAATATATGTACAACATTATAAAAGGAGATAATTTAAACCTAATTGCCGCTAGACAATCAACGGATGAAAATTGGAACTTAATCCAGGTTACAGAAAATATGATTGACAATCGGTTTCATTTCAGTTACAAAGGAACTCCATCGCAGTTCTCGCTTTACCTATACCCTGAAACCAACGGACAACAAACCATAGAGCAAAAAATAGAAAGAAAACCCAACCTAAATACAGAAATTGTAAAACAAATTACAGACAAATTGGGTTTGGCTTTTGTTCCAGAGAAAAACGAGGATACGGAGCTTGATGAAGTGGCTCCGATTGACATTTTAGATTACATCTATGCGGTTTTACATTCACCCACTTACCGAGAAAAATATAAAGAGTTTTTAAAAATAGATTTTCCAAGAGTACCTTATCCAAAAGACAAAAACATATTTTGGCAATTAGTAAAATTAGGTGGAGAAATACGCCAAATTCATTTATTGGAAAGCCCAATAGTTGAACAATACATTACACAATATCCAATTGATGGAGATAATGAAGTTGGTAAACCCAAATACAAAGACAGTAAAGTTTTCATTAACGACACCCAATATTTTGACAATGTTCCGCAAGTAGCTTGGGAATTTTACATTGGCGGCTATCAACCAGCTCAAAAATGGCTTAAAGACCGAAAGGGAATAGCTTTAGGGTTTGAAGATATACTGCATTATCAAAAAATAATTGTTGCTCTAAGCGAGACTGACAGGTTGATGAAAGAAATTGATAAAATAGAAATTAGCTAATTATGGACTTGTATAATATCAAAGGGAAATCTTTAGAACAAATCAAAAGAACTCCTTTCAAATTAGAGAGAGAAATTCAGTCGTTAATCGAATCAAATGTCAATGAGCTATTTGATTTAGAATTTGTCTCAACTGAATTTACTGTTGGAGACTTTAGAATTGATTCATTGTGTTATGATAAAGAAAACAATTGTTTTGTTATTTTAGAATACAAAAAAGGTAATAGCTATTCGGTAGTTGACCAAGGCTATTCATATTTATCTGTAATGCTTAACAACAAAGCTGAGTTTATACTTGAGTATAACGAAGCTAAAAACAAGCAACTTAAACGAGATGATGTTGATTGGTCACAGTCAAGAGTAGTATTTATATCACAATCTTTTAATAGTTACCAAAAGAATAGTGTAAACTTTAAAGATATACCCTTTGAACTTTGGGAAATTAAAAGGTATTCAAACAATACTATTTCACTTGTACAACATAATTCAGACTCTAAAGAAAGTATTAAGAAAGTTAGTGGAGGCAAGAATAAAGTTATTGAGAGCGTTAGTAAACAAGTCAAAGTACTCTCAGAAGAAGACACTTTAAAAGACAAGAAAGTTTCAGAAAACACAAGAGAATTATATTACCAACTTAAAGAGCAATTTCTGGAATGGGATGATGTTAACCTAAATTCTAAAACACACTATATCAGCTTTAAAAGGGGTAAAAAAGCATTCGTTTATTTAAATTTCAGGAAAAGTTATATAAGAGTTCATATTGGAAGCTATATAAAAACAAAATGGGATGGATCAAGAGAATCAAAAGAACCTACAAATAAGTTCATTTTGGATGACCCAAAAAAGATGTTTGAAATTTGGGAAAATGACTACAAAGCTCTCTATACATATGATATCAAAAACGATAAAGACTTAGACTATTTCTTGCTTATGGTAAAGCAAAAATATCAATCAGTTAATTAAAAAAACTAAATATGAAAAATCTAATACTAATTTTAGTAGCTATTTTGTTTTTAAGCTGTAGCCAAGAAAAAAAACCGATAATAAAAAACAAATACCTTGAAGCATACAAATCAGTAGACTCTCTGGCAAGTTTAACCTCAAAAGTAGAGGCCTCTAAAGACACCATTTTTATGGGGTTCCAATTTAGTATGAACAAAAAGCAGTATGGAGCTCATATAATCAAATTAAGAGAGGAAGGGTTTGATATTGAATTTCGAAAAGATTTTAATTATAAAGGTATAAACATTCAAAACTCTTATCTCATAAAGACTGAAGTCACACATTCTGAAAATAATAAAAAATACGTTGGAATGGCTGGTTTTTTATTAGTCCCTAAATATAACGAAAAGGAGGGCCTCGTTGAGCTAACCGTAATAAGCGCTGTAGATTGGCAAGGTATAGATCCTTATTTTAGAGAAAGTTGGTTTATAAATAAACTGAGAGATGAATACAGAGCAAAAACTATAGAAGATGCTCAATTAGATAGATTTGTTGGTGAATTAAATTACCCTTCTTCGTATGCGAGCTGGATTGGAAAGAAAAATAAAATGAATGTAATGTCTCTAACTAATTCACACATAATTTTTTCGTCAGATAAAGAGTTGCTTAGAAATCTTTTCCTAAGAAAAATTGATGAGGATATTGCTGAGGATCAGTCTGATAAAATAAAGTTTTAATATGTGGAGTCTAATTAGCATTGAAGCATTATTCATTTCAGCCTTAGTCTTTGGCTTTCTTGGCAGGTATATAGCAAAGCAAAAGAATAGAAGTGGTGCTGAAGGGTTTTGGTTTTCTATTAAGCCTATTTGGAGTATTGATAGTTGCTTTATTGCCAACTAAGGAAAATGATTATAATTTAAAGAGTATTAGTGTCAAAAGCAATGAAACAGTTGGTGATGAATTTTCTAAAGAAGGAAAGTTATTATTCTATATAGGTGTTTTGATAGTTACCTTCTTTATGGTTTATGGATACATTAACTCTTGAATTTACTCAATCTAACCAATACAATATCATAAAATTTAAGACACAATAATTATGAAGAAGTTGTTTTTTGTGTTAATTCAATTAATCCCCCTATTAACATTTAGTCAGTTGTCTTTTGATGTGGTTGAGGAAGTAATTGATTCAGGGGCAAAATATAAGAAGGATATTCTTGAAAGTGCATTAAATAATTTAAAATAAGACAGTATGAGTGATTTAAGTAAAGGAAATCAGGAAGAGTTAAAAGAAATAAATGAAAACATTAAAACCATTGAGCACAATGTTAGGTTTTTTGCGAGAGAGATAAATGATACCGTTAAAAGAACTGAAAAAAATGTTAGGTTTTTAGCGTGGTCACTTATTATATCTATTGTTATTAGTGTACTTATTGTATTTGTAGCCATAGCTGACAAAAAATTTTAAATTTGATTTGCAAAGAGGCTCATCAATAGTGTCATTAAATAACAGGCATATCTTCTTCCTCTAACTCACTAATCTCTAAACCTCTTAGATAGGTCATTGATACCATCATATTAGAGTGACCCATAGCTTTTTGTAGCTTAGATAATGAACCAGTTCTTTTAAAGATGTTTATTGCTCCAGAGTGTCTAAAAGAGTAAAGCGTTTGGTCTTGTTCAAGTAGTAAAGAAACCTTCTTAAAACGCCCCCAAACAGTCTTAAAGTAGTCAGCATTAAGTGGCTTAGTTGTTCCAGAGAATATATTGTGATTAGGCTCTCCCTTTTTAAGTAACTCTTTAACATAGTAGGGTACTGGAACTATTCTATTGCGTCCAGATTTGTTTCTATTACCAGACAATTTAATAAATGATAAGTCTTCTGTAAAGTCTCCCCAAGTAAGTTCTCTAACCTCACGATGAGGTCTTAAGAGGCATCCATAAGTTATTAAGCAGCATATGTAAAGGTCTTTATTGAACTGCTCCAATTCATTAAATATTTTAGCTAATTCTGTTATTGGCTTATGAAGCTTGCTAACTGGTTTGTGAAGTTTAACCTTGTTTACCAAATCAGGCTTCATATGAGATAATAATGGACTAAGCGTGGACTTTACTGTCCTTTGAGTCTTGGGGCTCCAGTTTGGCCTCACAAGAAAGTTTTTTATATGTTCTGCCTTTAAATCTTCTATTAAAAGTTTTCTCTTTAATACTTCGTTTTCAAACCTATCCCACAACACTAAAATTCTTTGAGCATCCTTAATAAATCTATTTGAACAACCCTGAGAACGCTTTAAATCAATCCCTTGTCCTATGACACACAAAACTCTTATTGGGTCTTTTTTTACGATTTTTTCTTTAATCTTAGGTTTCCATCCGTCCAATAGTCTTAATTCAAATGCTGATTTTAATAATTCAGGATTTGTTTTGGAGCATAAATTGACATCTATCGTCTTCCCATTCCAATATCTAAACCTTTTTCCTTGATAAAATAAATTGATTACTGGAGATTGATTTTGAATCCCGATTGTTAATTTCCATTCTTTCATTCTGTCAGTCTTTACTGTCAGTTTTAGAAACCAAATTCATAACATTAGTGTTTACAAGCCTTGCAGTAGGTAGCTCGTCGGGCTCATAACCCGAAGGTCACAGGTTCGAGTCCTGTTCCCGCTACTAGTAAATAGAAGCCTTCACAGAAATGTGAGGGCTTTTTTTATGCCTTGGGTACAACATTCTGCTATTTTAAAGACAACATTCTTATTGGTAGTAAAGCCTTCTATCTGTACCTAAACGCTATGAATTTACCATCAAAATAACAAATTTTACTAAACTAAAACCTTATTCCTTCGTAA
>Ga0209491_10011485_pt1 | contig 10433 bp, 4 predicted proteins | sample BON02_FD_187213 | JGI IMG/M metagenome (GOLD analysis project Ga0209491, IMG submission 187213) | Freshwater microbial communities from Lake Bonney liftoff mats and glacier meltwater in Antarctica - BON-02 (SPAdes) (version 2) | ecosystem: Environmental > Aquatic > Freshwater > Ice > Glacier...
TAAGACATACTAATTCAAATTAACTCAAAAAGTTCTTTGACGGTATAAATTTATGAACTCTCAATAATAAGGTCGTTAAGGTAGAATTACTTCTAGGTTAACAATACATAAATAATTTATTAGAAACTACTAAATTTTTAATCAAAGGTTTACTTTTAGTTAATCTTCATGACTATATTTTTGTCTTATTTCGTAAAATGAAAAGAATTTATACGCTTATATTTTTTGTAGGTTTCTTAACCACCATTATGGGTCAAAAAAAGTCAGGTTTTTATTCAGGTTTCAAAAAATCAATATCTGAATCTAAAGTACAAGACCAAAATTTCTATTTGTTCTCGGCGATTCAGAATAATCCAGAAATGGTTTCATTTCTAGAACAACATGACCAATTAAATACAATCTTTAAAAACAAAAAAAAAAATATAACTGAAAGTTTAAACTTAGACAACAATGATATTGAGTCACTTATTAATACTTATAAATTCTCCGATGAAGAAATAAAAAACATTTCTTTTATATTGCGCGAAGAAGTAAAATCAACAAAAGCATTAGAACTATTAATAACCACGAATCTGCGTCCTTCAGGAAATTATGAAAATTTTAAATCTTTAGATAATTTAGATTATATAGTCGCTGTTTGGGAACTTTGCGCAAAAGGGCTCAATCAATCTCTTTCTGTTTATGGTTTAGGAGAAAAAGGGCGTTATCCGGAAATAGATTCTGTTTCTTATAACATAAAGGACAAGTATTATCAAGGATCTTTATTAATGTGGAGTGATATGTTGCTAAACAAAAAAGAAGCTTCAACAAATCTATTTTTTCAGCCTTCTTTAGATTTTACGTTAGCTCTTTTATATATGAATCATAGGGACGAATCTGCAAGATATGAGCCCCTTGATTCAGGAGCGAATAAAAACACAATTGCAGCCATATCTAAAATCAAATTTAATGAATTCCCTTATTCTTCAATTTTAATTCTTGGAAATGGTCCAGAAAATAATAAAGATACCTTAACAGCTCGAGGTAAGTTAAACCTTCAGTTAGGGGTTATCGAATACCAACAAAAAAAAGCGCCATTAATTATAGTTTCAGGTGGTCATGCACATCCTTTTAGAACGGCCTTTGCCGAGGCAATAGAGATGAAAAAGGAGTTGGTAAAACGCTTTCATATCCCTGAAGATAGAATATTAATAGACCCTTATGCAAGGCATACAACCACAAATCTTCGTAATGCATCTAGACTAATTATTCTTAGCAATATTCCTTTAAATAAACTGGGACTTGTTGTTACAAATAATGAGCATAGTAAATATGTTGAAGATAATAAGTTTTTTGAACGCTGCATAGAAGAATTAGGATATATGCCATCACTAATTTTAGAAAGAATTAATTCCACAACCCTAGAGTATCAACCAAAAATAGAATCATTACATCAAAATCCACTGGATCCATTGGATCCATAAATCACTTATGAAAAAGCATAAATTTCTTATATTTTTTAGTTGTTTATTTAGTTTACAATTCGGTAAAGCTCAGGTTCAACAGGATCAATCTTTAGATAAAAAATCAGTTGAATTTGTTAATGTATTTTTAGGATCTTCAGGAGATCATGGACAAATGTCCCCATCAGCTTCATCACCATTTAATATGATGAGTATGGGACCGCAAACTAATCCGCATACTCATACGGGCTATGAGTACTATGCAAAAGAGTTTTTAGGTTTTACAACAACTAGAATAGAAGGCGTTGGCTGCATAGGAAGTGGAGGGAACATTTTAATCTCACCTTTTATAAATGATGTCGGGAAAACCACTCTTTTAAAAGAAAAGGAGGAAGCTAAGCCAGGCTTTTATTCCGTCTCATTTGAAAACGGAATTCAGGCGAAAATGAGTGTAAAGCACAATTTTGGTATTCAAAGTTATAATTTTCCAAAAACGGAGAGTGGACTTAAAATAGATTTATCCTTTGCATTAGCAGATAGGTTTGTAGCTGAAGAAAACAATTTTGATACTAATGTCATTACCGGCTGGATTGATACCAAGACCACTTGCAGCAAAGGGATTTATCGAATTTATTATGCTTTAGAAATAGAGAATTTGAAATCTCTAAAAAAGATTGATGATCATGTTTTTCTAGCAGAGCGAAAAAATTTGAATAACGCTATGCACGTCCGTTTAGGTTTTTCATCTGTCAACACTCAATATGCTACGGAAAGACTAGAATCAATATCTAATACAGAATTAGAAAAAGAGTCAGAGGAAGAGTGGGAAAAACTTTTGAATACTATAAAAGTTAGGGGTGAAGAAGATAGAATGGCGCTTTTTTATTCTCTTTTATACAGAAGCTTACAGGCACCATATTTAATTTCTGAAAAGGATGATACCTATGCTGCCATAGATGGGTCTATTCAAAAAGCAAATCATAAAATATATAATGGTTGGGCAATTTGGGATAATTACCGTGAACAATTACCAATGTTATCTCTATTTTATTCAAATCAATTTACAGATATATCAAAATCTATTGCAAACTTATATTTATATGGTAAAAATGATTGGGGAACTCAGCATGAACCCTCACCCACTGTAAGAACTGAGCATGCATCTGTGGTGCTATTAGATGCTTATAAAAAAGGTTATCAATTCGATTTGGAAGCCATAAAAGATTCCCTGATAGCAGAAGCCGATCGGCTAGATTATAATTCACCTGATAAGGCCCTTGAATCCTCTTATGATAATTGGGCTATTAGTGAATTAATGAAAGCCACTGGAGATCTAGCCTTAAGTAAAAAATATAAAGAAAAATCTTTAGACTATAAAACTTTTTGGAATCAAGACTTTTTAGACCTTTCAGAAAATGATGTGGATATAATGCAAGCAAGAGGATTGTATCAAGGTACAATTTTACAATATCGTTGGTTTGTTCCTTTTGATGTGATAGGTTTGAAAAAGTTAATAGGCGGGGATGATGAATTTGTAAATCAATTAGATGATTTTTTTGGCAGCTATAGTTATAACCATGCGAACCAACCAGACTTACAAGTGCCAGGAATGTATAACGCATCTAAACAGCCTTGGAAATCTCAAAAGTTATACAGGAATATTATGTTGGATACTGTCGTTCAACATTATTTCAATGATAATAGTAAAGGTGTAGATCCATTTATTGGTAGGATATACAATAACAAACCTAGGGCCTATTTGCGCACCATGGATGACGATTCTGGAACGATGTCTTCATGGTTTGTTATGAGAAGTTTAGGATTTTCGCCAGCGAACGTCGGCTCACCAGTTTATTACCTTACAGCACCGATTTTCAAATCAATCTCAATAAATTTTGCTAACAACAAGAGTTTAAATATTAATGTAATAAATTATCATAAAGATAATTTTTATGTAAAATCAGTAGTCTATAATGGAAAAAAAATAAAACGGAATTGGCTAACCCATGAAGAAATTATAAATGGAGGTGAGCTACAAATAGAGACATCTTCTGAACCAAACTTAGAATGGGGAACTAAAGAGCAGTGGATTTCTAAAGTAGATTAATTCAAATCTCCAGCTATTCTAGTTGATTTTTATCGTATAAAAATATCAGGATAATTATTAATTTTAAATGAATTGAGTCCAGTTTTCTAAAAAGTTACTTTTACCTCTGTTTTTACAGGATTGGAAATAAGAATAAATAAATTTAGTTAGAAGTAAAAGTTCGAAGCATAGTTCTCTCAAAAGCCTATATTAAAAGAAGGCATCTATAAGATCTACTCAAATAGAGTGTAAGAAGGTGCATTGCCAGCCCAAAAAAACCATACTCATTTAAGATTAAACAAAATAAGTGATCTCTTGTTTTATGGATTTCTTAACCAGCAGGAAATATTCACAAGACATAGTTAACATTCTTTTTAAGATTTGATAATCGAAAATAAGGAATACCATATAGGATAATAAATATCTTTGCAATGAATAATTAAATAATATAAAAAATCGCTATGAATGAAATATCTACTTTTTTATTGATCAAATGAAAATCACCTTAAAGGATAAAAAAAATCGGAAAATGCGCTAACATTTCCCGATTAAGGAGTGATTAAAAAAATAACCACATTAAGAACTATAAAATTATGAAAAAACTTCCTATTCTAAGGAATGCCAAACAAATTATTTCAATAAATGAACTGAAAAAAAAGTTCATAATATTATTTTCAATACTAATCATTTTTCAAATACAAGCTTATCCTATCTCCGGAAAATATTTGAAAACCAGTTATGAGTATCCCAATGTTATTTTAAGTAAAAAATCTTTAAAAAATTTAGAGTCAATTAGTTCTGCTTTATATCAATTATCAATAACGGGAATCGTAAAGGATTCCGATGGTACTCCTCTGCCCGGAGCAAGTGTTTTGGAGAAAGGAACAACAAATGGAGTAATTACAGATTTCGACGGAAATTTTAAGATTGATATTAAAAATGCAAACGCTATTTTAATAGTGTCCTATTTAGGTTTTCAACAACGCGAAGTATCTGCGGCTGGACAAACGAATATATCTATTATGTTAGATGAAGATTCGTCAAAGTTGGATGAAGTCATAGTAACAGGTTATACTTCAGAAAGAAAAAGTGACTTAACAGGAGCTGTTTCAATTATCCAGTTAGACGAAACCACCAATCAGCCTTTGGCAAGTGTAAACGAATTAGTTCAAGGCCGTTCGGCAGGTGTAGATGTTCTTCGATCCAATGCCCCAGGTGGAAATGCAGCTATTCGAATTCGTGGTTTTAGTACCATAAGAAATAACGATCCACTTTACGTCGTAGATGGTGTTCCTACAACGACAGGTATAAATCTCATAAATCCAAATGATATCGAATCATTACAAGTTCTTAAGGATGCCTCGTCGGCCTCTATATATGGGTCTAGAGCGGCTAATGGAGTGGTTGTTATCACGACTAAGAAAGGGAGAAATGGTAAAATCGATATAGCCTATGATGGTTATGGAGGCGCAATGACCGTTATGCGGCTTCCAGATCTCGCAAACGCCTCTGAATATGGTAACGGATTATGGCAAGCTTTCGAAAATGATGGTATTACACCTGCTAACGATATTTATGGTTCAGGAAGTACTCCTGTAATTCCAGCATTTTTAGATGCTGAAAACACTATTCCTTCGGCAGATACCGATTGGTTAGATGCCGTGTTTAATACAGCATTGGTTACATCCCATAATCTTTCATTTGCAAGCGGTACGGAAGCTTCCAATAGTTTTTTTTCGTTGAACTATTTTAAACAAGATGGTATTTTAAAAAATACAGGATTTAATCGCTATACCTTTAGAGCCAATACCAGTTTTGACTTGGGAGATAAAATCACAGTCGGGGAAAACTTTTCCTTATCCTTTTCTAACAATACGGATGTAAATACAAATACACTTTTAGGAAGTCCTGTTTACAGCGCATTTAGGATGCAATCAATAGTTCCTATAAGAAATATTAATGGGGATTTTACTGGTTATCCGCTTAATGACATTCAAAACCCTGTAGGAGAATTATTCCGAAATAGAAACAACGACGATAAAACATTACGTGCATTTGGAAATATTTTTGCTGAAATTGAAGTTGTAGATAAGCTCAAGTTTAAAACCAATTATGGACTGACTCTGAGTAATTTTTCGTCAACGAATTTTAGCCCAACATTTGTAGAGCCAAACGTTCAACGAGAGTTAGCAAGCTTAACAAAAGGAGAACAAAATTTATTGGAATGGACCTTCACTAATACTTTAAATTATGCCAATACGTTTCGCGATAAACATAAACTAGATCTTTTAGGTGGTTTTGAAAGTATAGAATCGGAATTAGAAACATTATCTGGATTTCGCCAAGGATTTCCTGGAAATGACCCCAATTTTCAAATTTTAGCTGCTGGAGATGCTGGTACCCAACAGAATAATAACAATAAAATTGAAAGTTCCCTATTATCCTATTTTGGTAAAGCAAATTATAGCTATGATGACCGCTATCTTGGATCTTTCACGATACGCAGAGATGGAACATCTAAATTGGCTAATAACAAATGGGGAACTTTTTCAGCTGCTTCCTTTGGTTGGAGAATATCTAATGAAGACTTCTTTTCTAGTGAGACTATAAACAACCTTAAACTTAGGTTGGGTTGGGGTCAGAATGGTAATCAAGATATTCCTCCTTATGTTACTTCTAGTGGTTTTCTAAGTAATCCCTTGAATTCAAATTATGCCATAGACGGTGGTCAGAATAGTGTATTTAATGGGTATATTCTATCAAGAAATAGTAATGCCGATTTAACTTGGGAAACTACAGAGCAATATAATATTGGTCTTGATCTTGACCTATTGAACAGCAGACTTAGCCTTACGGTGGATTATTTTAACAAGGAAACAGATGATTTATTACTTGAACGTAATTTATCTCCTATATCTGGAGGTACTAATGGTTCTGTTTGGGATAATGTTGGCACCATGACAAATCAAGGTTTTGAGCTTGGATTAAATTATCAAAATGACTTTGAAAGAAACTTACGGGTAAATGCAAATTTTAATTTATCTGTGATCCGAAATGAACTTACATCATTGAACGAAGGTATCGACTTTGTTGGAATTGATGCATCTTCACTGAGGAATAACAACTTTGATCAAGAGGTATCCAGAACGGCAGTCGGTCAGCCTATAGCTTCTTTCTTTGGTTGGGTAGCCGACGGAATTTTTCAAAATCAAGCAGAAATAAATGAGCATGCTGTGCAAAGTACAAGAACATCACCAGGAGATATTCGTTTTAGGGATATCAATAATGATAATATAATCGATGATAAAGATCGTCAGTTTATAGGTAGTCCGCATCCCGACTTGAGTGCTAATCTTAATTTAAATTTTGAATATAAAAATATTGATATGACGATGTTCTTTCGTTCATCTTTTGGTAGTGATGTTTATGATTTAACGCGTTACTATTCAGATTTTTATAATCTATCCTCTTACAATAAACATTCCCGAATCGCAAATGCTTGGTCATCTGAAAACACAGGATCATCTATTCCTAGGTTATCTCTAAACGATCCAAATAATAATATTAGGCCTTCTAGCTATTACGTTAGAGACGGGTCGTTCGTAAGACTTCAGTCCTTACAAATGGGTTATAACTTCAATTCAAAAGTAATAGATGCTTTTTCCTTGAGTAGGTTAAGGCTATACGTAAACTTACAAAACGTTTTTACAATTACTGGTTATGAAGGAATAGATCCAGAAGTTGGTTTACAAAACTATTCTTCTGACAATCGTAATCTTGATATTGGAGTGGATCGAGCCATTTATCCGCCTTCAAGGACTTATACATTAGGTTTAAATATTGCATTTTAAAAAAAAAGAAAATGAAAACACTTAGAAAATTTTTTTACACAACATTAGCCATAGGGCTTACGTCTTGTTCTTCTGAATTTTTAGAAAAAGACCCATTTGGAGAATTGACTCGAGAACAAATTGCTCAGCAAGAAAATATTGAAGCATTAGTTATAGGAGCCTATAGTATCTTAAATGGCCAAATTGATAATGCCAGTAACGCCTTCAATTCCCCAGCCTCCAATTGGAGTTTTGGAGATGTAGTTTCTGATGACGCCTATAAAGGAGGCGGTGGTACAGGTGATCAAAATAATATACATCAATTAGAGATTTTTAACTCTAATCCGGCTCTTATAGATATTGAAAGAAAATGGAAGGCCCTTTACGAAGGAGTTAGACGATCAAATGCGGTAATAGGAATATTGAAAGATGCACCAGAACTTCCAGCGGAACTGAAATCACAACGACTAGCCGAGATGAAATTTTTAAGAGGCCATTTTTATTTTGAGCTTAAAAAAATCTATAATAGAATCCCATTCCTAGACGAAAGCGCTACGTCTTTATCAGACTTTGAAGTTTCTAATACCTCGCTTTCTAATGAAGAACTCTGGGCTAAAATTGAAACTGATTTTAGTGATGCCTACGCAGTTTTGCCAGAAACACAGTCTGAAAAAGGAAGGCCAAGCAAATTTGCAGCGATGGCATATTTGTCAAAAGTATATTTATTCCAGAAAAAATGGAATCAAGTTCTTGGTGCAACCAAGGAGGTTATGGAAAAGGGAGGCTATAACCTAATGGATAATTTTGAGGACGTGTTTTTGCCGGAAAATGATAATGGTACGGAAATAGTTTTTAGCATACAGCAATCTATAAACGATGGTTCTCCAAATAATTACAACGGAGCAATAGGAGATAGATTATTACCACCAGGAGGACCAAGATATCCAGCCTATGGCTTTCTAAGGCCTACGCAGAATTTAATTAATGCATTCAAGACTAACGAAAATGGTTTGCCCTCTTTGACCAATAGAGAATTGACACAATCCGATTTTGTGGATCCAAGAATTGATCACACTATTGGTCGTCCTGGCATACCTTATAAAGATTTAGGAATTCTTTATCAGGCTACTTGGGCTAGAGATTTGGCAACCTATGGGCCTTATGGGCCAAAAAAACGAATACTTTCAGCTAATTCTCCTAATTACCTTTTAGTATGGCCTTATGTAAACGCATTGAATTATTACGTAATTCGATACGCAGATGTTTTGCTGTGGAGAGCGGAAGCATTAATACAAACTAATGCTCTAGAGGATGGAAGGACTATTATAAACAGCATAAGAAGGCGAGCGCAAAATGGAGGTAAAGTAATGACTCTTAACGGAACTGAAATGGCGGCTAATTACTTTATAGGAGAATATCCAATTTTTGCAAATTTTGATGAAGCTTTTACTGCATTACAAACTGAAAGAAGGTTAGAGTTTGCCCATGAAGGCCACCGATTCTTTGATTTGGTTCGTTGGGGTGTTGCCGAGAATGTTATGAATACATATTTAGCATCAGAAAAAAATGTTCGCTCTTATTTAAATGGAATCACCTTTATAGGCGGAAAACACGAATATTTTCCAATTCCTCAATCTCAAGTAGATTTGGGAGGTAAAGACGAAAGTGGGAATCCTTTAATTACTCAAAATCCAGGATATTAGGTTGAAAGAATTAAGTTTTTAGTTTGAGTTAGTTTTAATTGGGAGGGATAATTTTCCTCCCAATTTTTTTATAAAATCTTAGTATTGAAAATTAATTTAAAAAGTACTAGTCTTAGTTTAACTTAAATAAGAACTCCTTTTTCAAAACCAGCAAGAAAGCCATACTGGGTTGAAATTTATTGGTTTTAAATAAAAATAATTCTATGGTTCAGATTCAGAATTAAATAACACTACTGCGCACAACTATGAATATATTTTTGGATTTACTTGATCTCCTTGATTATAATCGGCTACTTGATATTTAAAATGCAGTTTACTTAATTTCTCCAAAATTTAATTTGTTAAAGACAGAAAATAAAAAAAGCTGATTGTTAAACCAGCTTTAAACTAACTCAAAAAATGTAGAAACGTCTCTCAACAAACGCAAAGCAAAAGTAGTTTTTATTTGAGTTGTGTAGGTTAAGATAATTTAAGCATTAGGTTATGATTAATCTATTCCAAGAACTTTTTTTATTTTATGAAAAATCTCGTTATTTTCATAAACACCAGAAAACAAACCTGATTGTGGCCCATAGGCAAATATGGGCACCATTACACCAGTATGGTCATAAGTAGTAAATTCACCCTCTATCATTTTATTTTTAATGTCACCTTGGGGCAGGCTTAGTCCCGATGTTTCGTGATCGGCAGTAATTAGCACCAAGGTTTTGCCGTTTTTATCAGCAAATTTAATGGCCTCCGTGATAGCCTTATCAAAATCAATACCTTCGCTTATAATTCCGCTAATATCGTTTTGATGCCCGTAACTATCGATTTGGGCAGCTTCAACCATAAGAAAAAAAGATTTTTTCTTTTGCTCTAAAAACTTCAATCCATTATGGGTTGCCTCAGCCAGCAAGTTACCTCTTTTTTCAAGCACACTCGGCACATTTTTATCTGATAAAAAATATCCTATTCTATCCTTTTTACTAACACCTATTTCATCCATACTATTTAAAATTGAAAATCTAGATTTTGAAAAAGATTGTTTATAATAATCCCCTCCTCCGCCAATAAAAAAATCAAGCTTACTCTCTAAAAGATCATTGAATATCCCATCAGTCATATCCCTATCCGTTTGATGGGCATAAAAAGCAGCTGGTGTTGCCCCTGTTATTTGATCTGTAGTTATAAAACCACTTTTAAAATTGTGTTTATACAGCATTTCTGTAATGTTTTCTATAGGTTTTTGCGTGGTATCCATGCCAATAGAACGATTATACGTTTTTTTACCGCTAGAAATTGCGGTTCCTGCGGCTGCCGAGTCGGTTGTAAAATCGTCTGTGGATTGTGTTTTTATGAATCCAATCGACTTTAATTGTGTTAGGGTAAG
>Ga0209491_10011487_pt1 | contig 10433 bp, 18 predicted proteins | sample BON02_FD_187213 | JGI IMG/M metagenome (GOLD analysis project Ga0209491, IMG submission 187213) | Freshwater microbial communities from Lake Bonney liftoff mats and glacier meltwater in Antarctica - BON-02 (SPAdes) (version 2) | ecosystem: Environmental > Aquatic > Freshwater > Ice > Glacier...
GAGAGGGAGGGAGGGAGGGAGGGAGGGAGGGAGGGATGATGATGATGATCTGGATTTGAGCAACAACGGCAAATGAAAGAGTAGTAGTAGTAGTAGAGCCTTTCTGACTGGTCAGAACTAACATTGAGTTGTCACCACATTTATACCACCACTACACGCATATCGGGCCAGCGAGCGAAAGAGAGGAGAAGAAAGAGCGAAAAAGAGGAAAGACACTTAGATTTTGAAAGCGCGGAAACTCGCAGCAGACCAAACGAAACGCACGATGGAAACAGAGGGACGAACGAACCAACCATAAAAGACATGGAAAAGGAAGAGGAAAAGAGGAGAGAAAAGAAAAGGAAAAGAGAAATAAAGCACACTAACACTTTAGAACCACGAAAAAACCACCACCAACAACAACAACAACACCAACATTAACAACCAAAACCACGCGCCTTGTCTTCGTCTTCGCTCGCACTGACTGTACACTCAAAGATAGAACTAGCTGGTTGAAGGAAGAAGAACGGAGCAAGGGAGAATGGGGAACAAAAATCTTATTCTTATTTTTCTTCTTCTTTCCATCTTTTTTTTCCTCTTCTTCTTCTTCTTGTCCACTCAATCGTTCCGAATCAACAACAAGGGGGAGGAAACAAGTTCGGATTCTGCTTTTCTCTCGCTTTCTTTTCTTTCCTCTTTTCTCCGGTATTTGCGGCTGGCTGCTGGCTGGGGTGTGTGTGATTTTACCCTAGCATGTTGATTGTCGTCCTCGTCCTCGTCCTCGTCGTTCTTATCCTTTGCTCATGGTCTTGTTATAATTACTTTTGGGTTTCCGTTTAAAATTTCTTCGTCTGCTTCTGCTTCTGCTTCTACTTTTGCTGCTTTTCCTTATCCAAATTATGCAGGGGTTGGTTTTGTTGTTGTTGTCGTTGTTTTTTGGTGGTGGTGCGCGATGAAGGAGGAGGAGGGGGAGGAGGGGAAGGGGAGGAAGAGGAGGAGGAGGGGAAGGAGGAGGAGGAGGAGGGGAAGGAAGAGGAGGGGCTCACACGTCACACGCAGATGGGTATATATAGATCCATTTACACACAGACACTTTATAAATATATATCTAAAGAGAGGCACAGGGAGGGGTGAAGGTGAAGGCTGTGCTCTTTACTACTGGTACACGTACATACGCGAGATGCTTGCTTTGATTATCAAGACATTCTTCAAATAGTACAACCCGAATGATTACATATGAAAACAGAGATAACTTTCATATAATATGTGTTCGGCCTCCCCAAAAACGCCTCCTTTCTCGCAGCTACACAAACACTTGCATCTGAGGCCCCTTCTCTTTTCCTCTCTCGCATCGAAATACGCGCTGAGGAAAACGAGAATCTTCTTTTTTACTCGCTCCATGTCTTGAATGGTCATGTTCTTCCTCCGCCGTCAGGGGAAAGACGAGAAGGAAGAAGAGGAAGGGGCAAGAGAAAGAAGAGAATGGTCAGGTAAAAGAGGAGCAGACAGAATCATACACAGCCTTTATTGCATATGTTGCTTCTGGTGGTGGTGTTGCTGCTGATTTTGGTGTTGCTGCTGGTGCTGCTGTTGGTTATGGTAAGGGTTGAGATGGAGGGAGGAAGGGCCGGAGGAAGGGGGGGGGTGCATGAAATCATTCCTCCCGTAGATATGTTGCGGCGTGCTGTTCCCGTCGAAGCAATCATCAAAATAAACAGGAGCGCCTGCAGCGCCTGCAGCAGAAGAAGGAGGTCGGTAACCGCCAAGGGCAAGGTGAGTCTGTGGTGAGAACCCTCCTCCTCCGCCGCTGCCAGCAGCAGCAGCAGCAGCAGCAGCAACGGCAGCGAAGCGCCCTGCGTAGTCCATGCCTGCTAGTGCTGACGCGGCTTGCATTCCTGTGTAGGAGGAGGAGGAGGAGGTGGAGGCGAGGGGGAGGGGGGGGGCAAGAGATGCTGATGGAGGAAGTGAAGGAGGAGGAGGAGAGGAGGAGCCATTCATTAATTCACTGATTTTTTTGGCCAGGTCCGCCGTGTTGTTGCGCGCGCTCTCGCTGGGGGAAGGCGCGCTGGAGGTTTGGGTGGTGGCGGTGGTGGTGGAGGAGGAGGAAGGGGAAGAGGAGGGTGGTTGTGGGTCGACCATGCCGGTGCTGATGGTGCCCGCAGCTGGTGGATAGAAATTTTGCTGCTGCTGGTGGAGCTGTTGCTGTTGTTGCTGTTGTTGTTGCTGCTGCTGTTGTTGTTGTTGTTGTTGTGGTTGTTGTTGTTGCTGCAATTGCTGCTGGTATTGCTGTTGGTACTGCTGAAACTGGTACATCTGCTGCTGCTGCTGATAGTACTGCTGCTGCTGCTGCTGCTGCTGCTGCTGCTGGAGGTGCCGTTGCTGCTGCTGCAGCTGCATGTCTGCCGACAAGGGAGGGGCTGCGATGAGATCACCCGCGTTCGCGGCCATGGTTTCGAGAAAACGATACAACTGCTGCTGCTGCTGCTGCTGCTGCTGGAAAGTCGAGGGGGTGGAAGAGGAGGCGGAGGCGTAAGGGGAATCAGCTCCGAGATACCCACCCATGCCTGCTGCGGACATGGCGTCCAGGCTCGTGCCATATCCTCCTCCTAGATGACCGAAATGAGCAGCAGCAAGCGAGGGCAGGGCATCGTCTCCCAGACCCTGGTGCAGCGCATTGGGGCTGCTACTCGTGCTCCTCCTGCTGATGCTGCTGCTACTGCAACTGGTGGTAGCATCCTGCTGCTGCGCCTCAGCCTGCTCCTTCTTTGAGCTGGCTCGAGCCCGCTTCGTCGCACCATGGGCTCCTGATTTAGCCCCACGCTTTTGCGGCTGCTCCTGCGACTGGGCACGAGCACCACGCCCACTAGCAGCTGCAGAGTCGCCTATCCCCCCCGCTGCTGCTGCTGCTGCTCCCGCCGCTCCTGCAGGTGCCCCCGCCGCGGCCGCTTCCCACAACCGTCCGTCCTCACTCTGCTTGGCGGCCCGACGCATGTTCTTCCGCAGGGTCGAGTAGTAATAGTTCTTGATGCTGTTATCCGTGCGCCCTGGGACGAGCTTGGCAATTTCCGCCCATCGATTCCCAAGGCGTTGCTGCGCCTCCTGCACGATCGCCTCCTCCTCCGTTGTCCACGGGGCCTTATTAATAGCCGGATCCAAATGATTCAACCACCGCGTGCGGCATTGCTTGCCGGTGCGATCTGCCCCCGGCGCCTTGAGGGCCAGCCCTTGGGCAATTACTGTCCAGTTCCGCGTGCCGTGCTCGTAGACCAGATGCAAAATGCACTCATCCTCCTTAACAGTCCAGGCCCGTCGATTCCTCCCCCCCGCTTCCTCGTCTGCTGCGAGCTGTGTCTGCCGAGCCTGCCTTTGCAGGGACTGCAGGTGCTGCTGCTCCTTGGGCATCGACATCCCGGCAGCAGCAGGCAGCAGCGAGCTGGTGCCCGTCCCGGTCTCTGACATGGCCCGCCGCAACAATGCCGTCAAGTCGTTTTCCATCTGCCCCACGCCCTGCTGCCCGTGGACGCTGCCGTCCTGGTTGCTGCCATCGTAGGCTTGCGCTTGGGGGGGCTGGGGTTGCGCCATGGGTGCGAGAGGGTGGGTCTTGCCTGATGACGCGCGCGGGTCTGCCTTTGCTCTGTGATTGGGAGGAGGGATAGTCGGGAGAGAGAGGACAATGGATGAGTCAAGGATGGCGTTTAGGTGTTGTGGGGCTTCTTGGTGTGACGCTTGCAAGGCCCGGCGGCCTCCTCGGTGCATGTGGGAACAGAAGTGCGATGGCCCATGTGGTGCTACTGGAAGATGAGTGCCTGTATGGGGGGCAGCGTCTGGCGTCTTGCTTTGTGGCTGATGCAATTGCGGTCAGATCTGGAGACATATGAGCGTGTTACACACGAGAGACAGAGTAAATTGTGTAGGTACTGTGTGCGTGGGTGGTTTGCTGGTTAGGGGTCGAGGGGGAAGATGTCTAGTCAGGGTTGGTGGGCGTCTCCTGTTTGCGTGATCTCAGCGGGCCCATAAGGTTTTTGATCGCGATGGCTCATTGATCTCATTCAGTGACCATACAGCCACAATGGCCAAGCCTTGGTATATGTGTACAGTGCATGCTTTGATTTGTCCTGCATGGCCTTGTGGTGGTTGTGGGGGGCAATTGCGAGTGTGCAAGATACGCACAAGCAAAAAAAAACATCTAGCTAGATGCGCGCATCTGCCTTAGCAAGTTGTTGCGAAAGCAATCGCGAGCAACGGCCACGAAAATCGCTCGCTCGAGAAGTGCCTGTGAATCAGAGAGCGGGTGTGTCCGTCTGTCTGTGTGGTCCCAGGACCGGGCCTTTATGTACATGAATGGTTCGTCACTGACATCTCTCCCTATCTTTTTCACAGTCACAGGCAGGTCCAAAGGCAAGCCCCGCCTGCACACGCAGCCACAGCAGCATCATCCCTTCCTTCCTTCTTCCTTCCTTCGCGCAAGCGCTAGCGCTTTTTGTGGTGCCATAGGAAACGTGCCTGGCCATGGCAAAAAAAGGTTAGTGGGTAGAAGACAAGGAAGAGAGAGGTTGGTCGCGCGTGGGGCTCTTGGTTTCAGCGCGTCTCGTCGCGTTGTTGCTGTTTGATCGCGACCCGGGGCATTGTTCGGGGGTAGGAGGTCAAGGAGGCACGGTGGTGCTAGGGAAAGCCTCTTCCACTAGGTCGTGTAGCCGGTAGGAAACAGGCCTCGTTTCTTTCTCCTGACGAGGATGCCGCTCCCTCCTTTCACACGACCCTCTCTCACGCACACATACAACCTCCCCACCCACAAACACAAACACCACAAACACACAAACACAAACCACAAACGTCACACACACACACAGCGAGTCCAGCCGCCGCGGCCTCGGCGTCAGCCAGCAAGAAGCGCAAGTCCCCGTCGGACGATGAAGAAGACAGCGACTTTAAGCCTGAAGACGACGAAGCCACCGTCACTGAGCACTCCTCCTCCTCCTCTTCTTCCGAGGAGGGGTCCTCTGACGACAGCGACGCAGGGCCGCGCAAGGGCAAAGCCAAGGCCAGCAGTAGCAGCAGCAGCAAGGCGGAGCCTAGCAAGCGCGGGGGAGCTGGGAGTGGGCGTGGCCGAGGGCGAGGTTGCGGTCGGGGACGTGGTGGGGGTGGAGGCGACAATGCGGCACCCAAGGGTCTGCCGCCACCGGGTCAGAAGATTGTGTACAAGGTGGAGGAGAGCAATGGCAAGGTATGTTTTTGTGGTGGCGGAGGTTCTCCCTTCGAGTTGTTTTTGATTTTCTGACATTTTTCTTTTTAAACCCACACATTTGACAAACAAAACTACAGGCGACGTGCAAGAAGTGCAACAGCAAGATTCCCAAGGAAGAGGTATGTGTATCTACACGCGTGTTTGTAGTTTCCGGTCATTGTGCCTTTCTCTTTGTATGATTCCTCCCAATTGCTCCCTTTTTGATTCTATGTTTTGGTGAGGTTTGTCATTCAATCAAAGTCTCGAGTCCTTGCTCTTTCCCTTAAACATACACACCCTCTTTTAACCCTTACCTAGATCCGAATCGGGTGTGAGATGAATGCGGGGCGCTTCGGCATCGTCACGCGCTGGCAGCACTTGCCCTGCACCATATTTGCCGATTACTTGGAGTCTGAGGAGGGCATCGAAGGGTACGAATACCTGAACGAAGAACAGCAGGCTTTGGTCAAGACGCGCGTGGAGCAGTCTAGGGACGAGGAGGACGAGGATGCTAAGCCCATTGATCCTTCGGAGCTGGTGCGCAAGGAGTGGACTACCCAGAAAGAGCCGCCCGAGACGTTGGTTTTGCCTCTTTTGCCTTATCAGAAGGAGGGCCTTGGGTGGATGTTTAACCAGGAGCAGATTGAGTACCATGGCGGGATTTTGGCAGATGAGATGGTGAGTCCTTGCCCTGCCTTTCCCATCATACCTTTTCTCACCCTCCCTCACTCCCTCCCTCCCTCCCTTCCTCCCTTCTTACTTTCTTTAGGGGATGGGTAAGACTATCCAAGCCATTGCTGTCATGCTTGCCAACCGTCCCTCGAAAGGGCACGCTGACCCCTTCTCACCCTTCCTCCCTCCCTCCCTCCCTCCCTTCCTCCCTCCTTCCTTCCTTTAGGGTATGGGCAAGACCATCCAAGCGATTGCTGTCATGCTTGCCAACCGTCCCTCGAAGGCACATGCTGCAGCTTGGTCGAAGCAGGAGGAGTCGCATGGGCGGGTCCCGAACCCGAGCTTGCGGGCGGGGACCTTGGTGGTGTGTCCGTTGATTGCTCTATTGCAGTGGCAGTCGGAGATCGCGCGTTTTACGCAGGAGGGAAGTTTGTCCGTGTTGATTTATCATGGCTCGAGCCGGGAGGATGTTAAGGCGGTGCTGGAGAAGGCGGATGTGGTGCTGACGACGTATAGCATTGTTGAGGCGGAGTTCCGCAAGATGATGTCGCCCGAGAAGGTATGTATATATATATATATGGTTGGGCTTTTCTTGGGGACTAGGAGGGAAATAGCTGGGGGATGCGATAACCAACAAGGCGTAATCTGATTTTTATCCTCTACCCGTCTCCTTTTTTCTTCAGGTCAAGTGCGGCGAGTGTTGCAAGCGCCTTTACCCGGACAAGATGGTGATCCACAAGAAGTACTTTTGCGGGGAGGGCGCTGCACTCACCGCTGCCCAGGCTCGCACGCAGCGCAAGGGCCGGACCGTCAAGGTAAGAGTTGAGGGTGGGAGTGGGAGAGAATAGAAAAGAGATAAAGTCTAGCTGGCTTAGCATGCAGGACCAGAAATATGTTTGCTGATCTTGCTCTTCCCGCTATCCGACTTCTTTGCATTTCCCTAGGTGGGCAGCCTTTCCAAGAAGACGCGGCGGGCGCAGGGCTTGAAGGACGAGGACGAGACGGAGTCCGACGCTTCGGGCAGTAAGAGCGACAGTGAGGAGGAAGAGGAGAAGGAAGCCAGCAGCGACGCCGGGCCTGCGAAGAAGAAGGGCAGCGCAGCGACCTCGGTGGCAACGTCGTGGCGGGGTCGTGGGCGGGGCACTGCCACCACCACTCGCACCGCGAAGGCGGGAGGCGCCGGCGAGGATCAGTACGCGCTGATCAAAGCCAAGAACAAGGAGCTCATGGCCAAGGCTATGGGCGAGAAGTCGGGCAGCGGCGGCGGCGGTGGCGACGGGGGCGGTGGTGGTAAGCGCAAACGCGCGGTGGCGGCTCCTACGGGTGGCGATGCTGCTGTTGCCAAAGCTGGGAAGAACAAGTATCAGGAGGTGATTGAAGTCGGGTCTGCTTCTGAGGAGAGCGAGGGCGAGAGCGAAAGCAGCAGCAGCAGCAGCAGTGAAGATGAGGAGGAGGCGAAGTACGCGCGTATCAAAGCCGCGAACAAGAAGAAGATGGAGGAGCTTGAGGGCAAGAAGGGAGGAGGCAAGGAAGCGCCGATGTCGTCGCGCGGAGGGCGCGGTGGTCGGGGTGGTGGACGCGGGCGAGGTTGCGGTGGGGGTCGTCGAGGTTAGGAAGAGTTGGGGATATGGTATGGGCGCGATGAGTGTTTGAGCGCATATGTTGCCGTCTTTTCCTTGGTCTTTCCTTGGGACTTGTTTGAATGCCCTCTGACATGTATTTTATAACTACATATTCTATCTAGGTGGCCGCGGTGGCAAGACCCCACTCGCTGCGTCCAAGGGCAGGGGGCGCGGCATGGGCGAGGACGACGACTTCGAGGAGGAGGACGAGAGCGACGGCGGTAGCAGCTCCGAGAGCTCCGACGAGGAGGACGCCAAGCCGCGCGCCAAGATAGTGCGCTCTATCATCCACGAGGTACGTCTGGCTTTGCTTGAGAAATGAGGGAGTACATAAGTATGTCTCGATTCTTACACAATTACTCTCATACATATCACAGTTGTCGTGGTTCCGCATCATCTTAGACGAGGCGCACTACATCAAGACCCGCTCCACCAGCACCGCTAAGGCCGTCTTTGCGCTCACCTCGCTCAACAAGTGGTGCCTGTCGGGGACGCCGCTCCAGAACCGCGTGGGCGAGCTCTACTCCTTAGTCCGCTTCCTGCGCATGGATCCGCACGCGTTTTACTTCTGCAGGTATGTACTAGCAGTCTTAGTGTCTCTTGTATATTGAGGGCGCTCAGAGGCGCATTTGTTTGTGTCTCATGTGCTTTTGATAAGTGTTTGGTCATCAAAGAGTCGCGAAAGCTCCCTTGTTTTCTTTGATGCTCAGCTAACATAAAAGCATGCTCCACCTTTTTCAAACACAGGATGAAGGGCTGCGAGTGCAAGTCCCTCAACTACAAGTTTGGGCCGAACTGGGACTCCTGCGAGTGCTGCGGGCACACGCCAATGTGGCACTATGCGCACTTCAACCGCAACATCCTCAACCCCATCCAACGGTACGTCTTGCTGCGTTTGGCTTTGTGTGTTGTGATTGTTTGCGCTCTAGTAAAAAGGTGGATTTTTAAAGTGATCAGGTTAGATTTCTTTGGAAGAGAACATATTCAATTACCTCACACACGCAAACGCCCCAACACAAATTCCAAACCACACACAATCACAGCGCGGGCTACGTCGGGGAAGGGCGCAAGGCCTTTTTGACGCTAAAGAACGAGATCCTGGACCCGATCCTGCTGCGGCGCACCAAGGAGACGAGGTATGTCCTGACTGATTCGTTTATTCGTGGCGATGCTTGCGTATGTTGCTAGACTGGATTCATGACTTTGCATTACAAGTTGCTGTGACTAATGCATATTTTTCACTCATTTACTTCATCTTATTGCAGGTCCGAGGACATCATGCTCCCACCCCGCCTTATCAAGCTCCGCCACGACCCGATGGACGAGCGTGAGGAGGACTTCTACCAGGCGCTCTACACCCAGTCCCAAGCTCAATTCAACACCTACCTGCAGACCGGGACGGTCCTCAACAACTACGCGCACATCTTCGACATCCTCATTCGGTTGCGACAGGCGGTCGACCACCCCTACCTCGTCATTCACTCCCACTCGCGCACTAAGACTGGTACGTGTGTATCTTGCTTGATGAATATTGTATCTTGCTTGAAGAATATCTGCCTTCCCTCCCTCCCTCCCTTCCCCGGCCTCATTGATTCTCGGACGATTTCTGACGTTCTTCTGTCCCTCTCTCCCTCCTCCCCATCTCCCCGTATAGGCTCCGAGGGTGGGACGGCAGGCCCTGCTCCTGTGCAAGACGGGGCTGCGCTCGACGATGACGAGGAGGAGGAATGCGGGCTCTGCCACGAAGGGATCGAGAACCTGGTCCGGGCCGAGTGCGGGTGTGGATTTTGCAGGTTAAAGACTGGGGGAGGAAGGAAGGGAGGGAGGGAGGGAGGGAGATGAGCAGAAGTGTGGAGGGAGGAGAGATTTTACGCACAAAATCATACACTGACCGTATATGGAGCCCTCGGAAATCAATCTTATATTCTCACCCCACCCTTCCTGCTTCTTTACTCACTCTATCTCGAACCCTCCCACAGGCTGTGCGTGACGGAGTACCTCGAGACGTCCCTCGGCGGAGCCACCAGCTGCCCGGACTGCTCCCAGCCCTTGACCGTGGACTTGTCCAAGAAGGAAGGGCAGCAAGAGGAGGAGGACGAGGCGCAGGGGCGTAGCGGTCGGCGCACGTGGCAGAGCAATGGGAATGGTGGGGGCAGCAGCAGCAGCAGCGGAGCGAATGCGAATGCGGCGGGCACTGTGATCGTGGCGGGCAAGCTGAAGGTACGTTCCCGATGCGAGCAGCTATGGTTGGGTGGCTGTGATGGTGGTTGTGCTTGGGGTGTCATATATGATGAGCGCATGTGTCAAATGATATGTGGCTCTTTTCTTACCCTCTCCATCCTCCCTCCCTCCCTCCCTCCCTTCCTCCCGCAGCTACAAGGCCTAGACCGCAAGAGCATCCTCCACCGAATCCAGCTCGAGAATTTTCAGACCAGCACCAAGCTCGAGGCTCTGCTGGAGGAGCTGCATTTGATGCGTGCCCGGGACCCGTCGGCGAAGGCGATAGTGTTCTCCCAGTTTGTGAATATGCTGGATTTGATCATGTGGCGGTTGACGGCGGAGGGGACGAAGGTGGGTTTGGGAGAGGAGGCGAAGGAGGGAGGGAAGGCCTCTTCATATTTTTGTGAGTCATATGACACTATTCCTTACCTGCCTTGCTTTTAAGCCGCACGTACGTATATCATATCCGTCTACTAATGCACATTTTCTTTCATCTCTTTCCCCCCCAATTAAACAGTGCCACAAGCTCTCAGGGCACATGAGCGTTGGCGCGCGAGACAAGGTCCTCACAGCTTTCAAGGAGGACCCCGACGTGAAAGTCCTACTTATTAGCCTCAAGGCCGGTGGTGTGGCCCTGAATCTGACGCATGCCAACCACATCTTCTTGATGGGTACGTTCTTGAGATGGAGGGTGCCTTGTATGGAGGGAGGGCTAC
>Ga0209491_10011488_pt1 | contig 10432 bp, 10 predicted proteins | sample BON02_FD_187213 | JGI IMG/M metagenome (GOLD analysis project Ga0209491, IMG submission 187213) | Freshwater microbial communities from Lake Bonney liftoff mats and glacier meltwater in Antarctica - BON-02 (SPAdes) (version 2) | ecosystem: Environmental > Aquatic > Freshwater > Ice > Glacier...
AGAGCCGCAGTAAGCGAGCACGCAGGAATCCAAGCCTGAAAATGATCAAGGTGACTGTTCACGAAGAAACGAGAGGTCAATGAAAAAAACGACCAAACCCTGCAACAGCTCACACACAATCACGACAGCGCAGCAAACAGACAACATCCCGCTCATCTGCACTAGTGCGGGGCCGATCCACCCAGCTCATAGCCAACCCATGTTGCTGGCCACAGAGGCCATGCCCGAAACGAGGTTACATTTCTGCCATTTTCCCGCCGTTTAAAAAGAAAAGCAAAAGATGTAAACGCAAAACCACCGATAATCTCAAATCTGAAATATAAGATTCGAGCGCATAGACCCTCAATCAAGGGTATACACCACTTTTTTATAGTAATAAAAGCAATCATCATCATTAAGCCCAAAAACTGTTGCCGCACGCCCAAAATAGCTCGCACGGCCAATTTGCTTGCAGATTGTAAATGTGTATGCGCAGGGCTAAATATGCTGAGGTGATTCTTGTGCTGCAATTTGCCTTGGTAAAAAGTTATGGCGTTTTTTCTTTCGAACTCCCCTACACCGGAAAGCAAAAAACTGCGAATAACTATTTCTGTGTTCCTATTCACTTTGACTTTTGGAGAGAATCCACCCCCATCTCCGTAGTGACACATGAATAAAAGAAAATCTGTATTTCCATCTGAATATGTTTATATGAACGTGGCTGAGTCAACATCTTCTGCCATTTCAGAGTTAAACCTCACGTGCAAGCGTGGCTCAGTTGGTCAAAGCGAGGGACTGTTAAACCCTAGATCATCGGTTCGATTCCATCTAAAAGCGAGATCTCAAATCCACATGGATATGGGCTACATTGACCCTCAATCAAGGGTACTAAACTACCGTTGAAAGTATTTAAAGCAATCATCATGTGTGCAAAGCCAGCGAATTGTGAGCCTGAGCATGAGTGTACACTAAAGCTCATAAGCAGAACTCCAGATGCACGCCAGATTATGTTCCTATTGCAGTGCAAGACACACTGCTTTTTTGACGGTGCTCCTGTTGTGGATTTTTGTGCTTCTCTGATGTTTGACTCATGACATTTTAACACGTGACAAGATACCGGACTCATGCATACGTCGCATCTCTCATCACTCATTCATACTTGTCCTCTTGCTCGGACACACACATACATCCACACACACAAGTACAAGCACACACACACACACACACACACATGTGCACAAACACACACACGCACATACACACATACCAACGAACACACACACACACACACACACACACACGCACACACACACACACATACAGGTCAAGTTTACAGGCTTATCACAGGACACAATCTCTTTCATAGAGTAGTGATGTCTCGATTTTTTGAACATACACACATTGATGGCAACTATGAGAGTCATGTGGGTTGAGAGGGAGGTAGGCAGTGGGAGAGGATGAAGTTGTGCTTATGTGTGCAAAGTGGGATGTGAGGATCTGATTCAAACATGTATACACAAGTATGTATTTATGTATGTATATGTATATTTGTACATGTGTATACATGTGCTAACATATGAATACATACACCCAACTCATACATGCACGCACAAACTCACATACGCATGCACATTTGTAGGAAAAGTGCGCATGTTTCGGGAATTGCACTTTGTGTCAAGCGTCATCACAATGGATATGGAAATCTTTGAGTGGGTGACTATTGAAGTAAAATTGGGTTCCACCACGATATGTGGCTTCGTCAAATGGCGAAGTACGCACTTAGGATTCGGGTTTTTGTATTGGCACGCCTTTTCAAACAAAATGTCAGTAAAGAATAGAAAAAAGACATACAGATAGACAGACAGACAGACAGAAGACAGATGGACAGAGACGGACAGACAGACAGACAGATAGTCCTTCATTTGCAAGGGCGTCGGGAGTTTTTTGTTGCATAAAGTTGTTGCTAAAAAACCAATATTTCGGTCTATCTTCTGTCTGTCTGTCTGTCAGTCTATCTTTTTTCTATTCTTAACTGAGATTTTGTTTGAAAAGACGCAGCAATACAAAAACTTGAAACCAAAATATAAGTGCGTAAGAGTATTGCCACTTGGCGAAGCCACATATCGTGATGGAACCAACTTTGACTTCAATAGTCACCGCTCAGAGATTTATTTATCCACTGTGATGACGTTTGACACTAAGTTTTCATCTCGTGCAAGAAGTCTACAGCCCATCTCCAGTGCATCATGTATACACATACAGGCACAAAATACGTATGTAAGCGTTTCTACAAAACGTGTTTGCGTTTGTACCACATGCATATATCATAGATACACAAACACGTACACACACAGAGCGAGGAGAACTTACGTGTGTCTGGAACAATCAGTAAATTCGAGAACTCAAATCTACGTGGATTTGAGGTACATAGACCCTCAAGCAAGGGTACTAAATTACTGTTTCAGATAATAAAAGGAATCATCAATCAATCGGTGAAATATCAGGTCTCTCCTGTAACAAAGCCCCGTTTTTGAAGGTCTGTTTGATAGAGGCTTTCGTGACAAATAATTTTTCCAAAATGATGAAAAAGACAACACAAAGTATCAAACCGTAAAGGAAATGTGCTTATTTCAAAAAAGAAATGCTGTGGCCGCAAAAAGGGCCTCATTATCTATCGAACCTAATAATAGTGACAACTCTCTGGGGCACTGCACCACACTGAAACACACTGCTGCAAAACACTGAAAACTGCCAGATCAATTTTGACTATGAATCTACTTCAAGACAGCACGCACAATGATGTGTCACAACAAGTAATATTATTGTTATGATCATGCAATACAATGAATATGTAATAATAAGTATTTGCCTAAATATTGTAACGAAATATGTTCACGCAGGAAACAACCTCGAAATGGTCTTTCGGCACCTAGATCCATTGCAAGGCGCCAACATCGCTCCATTGATTGCCTCTCAGGGAGAGAAGTCTTGACTTTGAGGCTCTTTCATCGAGTCATATCACACTGCCTCAGTATCAGAGCATCCCAGTGCTGCCAACTTGAAGTGGTTCTTTTATTGTATGCTTGCTCATTTGGGAATGGGTCTTGCCTCCATTTGGGTCTAACAGCGCGTTCAGGTGTTGTCCAGAATATAGCCTGCTGATTCCGACTCTTTGAGCAGAAACATGGCAAACAGGAAAAACCAACCAGGGGAAAGGAGGGTCTATTTGTCAATTTCGGGTCTCAGAGTCATTGGCGTTTTGTCAAGTGTTTGCCAAGTGAACTTTTGATCAAGAAAATGCACTCGTAAGGCAGAAATGTTCATTTTTTTGAATTGATTAGTTATCGCAAAAAATAGTAATCTTCGAAGCTCAAGTGTAAATTTTCAAAATCACTTTGGGTTCACGTCAAAAATCACTGAGTGCGAGTGTTTTGTAATCACGATGCTCATCCACGATGGGATGAGAGTCCAGATTGGTTGAAAGCCAAACACACACACACAATCACACTTTGCTGTGATATGCCGCACTGCTCAGGGGGTGTGCACTCACGCACAAATATCTGCGCAGCACCAAGGCCACAACCCAACGAACATTGAGATACTTATGCAAATATACTTATTTTAGCTTATATCTGGCCTGACAGTGTCAGTGAGTGATTTGTTCGTATCTTAGTAGGCTCTGAGTGACAGGAGAAATAAAAGTAGTCATGTAGATATCAGCAGTCTATTACATTGGGAAAAAGTTGCAGTTTGTATCTTTATGAAGATGTTTCCATAAATCTTGAACCGAACCCTAAATGCCTATAAAACTGCAGATGTGTATGAATCTAAATTTATATTCATATGCACATACGCAAATATGTTTCATTTTCTCTATATGTAAACGGGTAATTTCACGATGATCTTTCATTTTGTGTGTGTATATGCAAACATATATACATTTGTCAAAAAAATGGTTTTCACTAAAACCCTTTGATATTGATTAATTCTGCGAATGTGACCACAATGATCGCACAGTAAAAGTAGACACATACTTGAAAAGCCATACCTTTCCTGCATCAAATTGTGAGTACTACAACTCTCTCAGCTGATTTTGGATTTTTGGGTGTACACCCAGAATTTTCTGTGTATGAGACCTCAATGATCGCACAGTAAAAGTTGATACACACTTGAAAAGCCCTACTCTTCTGCGTCGAATAGCGAGTACCACAAATCTTTCAGCTCATTTTGGATATTTTTGAGTGCATGGCCATGATTTTCTGCATATGAGAGCCCAATGATAGTACAGCAAAAGTGGATGCATACTTGTGTAACGAGATGAGGCAAGGGCGGTGGTACTGTATGGGTCATCGGCATCCAGAAGGTATAAGGGAATACACGACAACATGGCTGGACAAAAATGAACCTTTATTTGTTACACGTTTCCTTGTGTACTCGTGTCGTCCACAAAAAAGGTTTCCCTTACAATACGAGTCTTATACAAGCCCGTGACTCTCCAGAACTCGTATTCCCCTAGTGTCTCGTGACACTTTGTCACGATTACATTCGCATGTGGTGCCTCGCACCATTTCTTGCATACTGTCACGCTCAGTCTACTTTGTGACACTTGCTCACACCTACATTCGCAAGTGGTGCCTCGCACCATTTCTCGCATACTGTCACGCTTAGTCTAAAGGAGCATTCTCCACAATCCACGAATTGAAAGTCACTACGTGATACAAATCAAGACACACACCAAAAAAAATCAAAATACACACCGTCGCGTACGGAGTAAAACAGGAACAACCCCTTAATAAATTCATATCGCGATACAAATGAACATACACACAAATGCACAATTTAGAGCATTGTTTACACATACGTTGAAGAATTCTTGCCCTCCAACTCCTTCGTGCAACTGCGCAATCTCCAGATTACAGTTGGGAACTGTATCCGTCATGTCAAGACGATTACAAGCTAAATGCTCATCTTCTGTATTTGCCAGACAGGTGGTGTCAACCCACAGGCCGGTTCCAGACGACTACAAACTAGTGCTTGTCTTCAGTACTCTCCCGAAATCTGATTTGCTGCAGCTACAGCTCCCTGAAACTCTGCTGCAAATACATATACTCTGATATAACATAAAAGTCCTGAACTGCTCGTCGGCCCGCTCATCTCGTCTTTGACTTTCCGATCCTGGAATGCTTGTCAGACCCCAACCACTCGTTTCGGCATTGATGAGCCGACCATATCAGCCGGCCCAACTGCACTGACAGCCAACGCACTTCAAGCTCCATGTCGTTGCTGTGTATTTCGGTGGCCTCTTCGTTCGCAACATTGCACTCAACAATTGTTGTCTTTTCAATGTGCGACTGCACACCCCGATTGGGGTATGAATTGAATCCAGAAAGAACGATACACCACTCATCGACCACTTGGTTATGAGACAGTTCGTGAGCGGACCGCTTAGCTACCGCTTAGCTACCGCTGCAGGCAAATGAGAGTTCGTGACAGAAAGCCCAGTCTTAGGGAGAGTTCGTGAGCAGTCTGCAGGTTTAGAACAGAAGGAGAAGGAATGACACGGAATGGAGAAGACAGAGAGGAATGACTGCGGTTTACTGCTGCACCCTTTGCAGCACGACTGTCGTCTTCGGACCCCCAGTTCTCTGCATTGCCAAAAGCGATGCTGGCTGAATCAGCCATGGCAAAGCGCCTCTCAAGGAGGCCGGCCTCCTTGATCAGCTTGTTAATCTCTTAAAGCTCATTTGCTTACACACTGCTCTTGTGCTCTTCTTCTCCGCTCGAGTAGCATCACGCTTGTTCTAAGCAGCAGCTGCATCATAATTTTGCTTGTGGTGTGGACAGTCTCATGTAAAGTGTCCTTAAGAGTCACAAGACTCATAGGCAGTGTTGTTGTCGCAATCGAAAGCTTTCTACCTGGCTGTGTATAACGGTCACGGTATTGCAGGCTTTCACTTTTCAAGCGCATCATGCACGCCACGTGAGTCTCTTTGCCAGGTTTCAAAGAGAATGTCGGCATGGCTGCGCCTGGTTAGGCGTTGACGGGCAAAATTGCCGCCAGGTCAAGCAGTAGATTCGGCTGCAAGCTGAAGATGCTTATCGAAGGTCTTTGCAGAACTGCGAGCACAAAACTTGAAATACTCGGAGATACTCGTCGGGCTGGATTACCGGGCTTCGAGCTAGAAGATGATTGAAACATGACTGATTTGGCTGTCGACAGTGATATACGTCAGCGTACTATGGTGCGTCAGTGCTGATGCTGGGCGGTTCAAACTTTCATGGGGAACGTAAAGTGAAGGATGGTCAGATATATTTCGCTGCCACATCAACATTTGCCGCTATTTTGTGCGCGAACTAGTCGAGGCTGGGTCTGTCACCCTCATCCCTTTGTGCACACATATGATGGTCGCCACCGCCCTCACCAAGAGCCTACCCTCGCCCGCCTTGTCACGGTCAGCCACTGCTGTGTCATGATGGGCCAAACACCTTTTGCCTTGAAGGTTTTGCAATCTTAATGTGTTTGTTTTTCCCTTCTATTTTTGTTTGTATTATTCCCTGCTGTCATATTTTTTTTTTGCATTGCCCAATGTGTTCTACAAATGCACATTGCGCACGGGGGAGAGCGATACACCATTCATCGACCACTTGGTCATGAGAGAGTTCATGAGCGGACCGTCTAGCTACTGCTGCAGACACAAGAGAGTTCGTGACAGAAAGCCTAATCTTATGGAGAGTTCGTGGGTAGTGTGCGGATTTAGAACAGAGTTCTTTGAGAAACGACATTTTTTTTGGAAGCAGATTCTTATTTAAGCTCCAAGTGTTTGAAGAGCACTTACTGTTTGTTGAGATTAAACATCACATGCGCATGCTTAGTCTATACGGTCACAGACGTTGACGGTGATCCCCCCGTCATGTCTTCGCTGCAACTACATGAAAATGGTAGAGACATGTTTAAAAGGGAATGAACTGTCTGTGTCAAATACTATGTACTACGACTCTCGTTTGGATTACACATGATTACACTCAAAATTCTATGAATGACTCGAATCTAGTGCAACATCATGATGGATGTCATTGCCTTGGAACCCGTCTCGCTGGTTATGCTCTCAGGCTGATCCGGGTCCGTGTATGTCTTTCAAGAGTTCATCAAGCCAGTGCATGGATTCGTGCATCATATCCGCAGTAGTGTAAAAATCCTCCTCGGAACTTCAAAGGACTGACGTGTCAAAACCCGTCATCATGATCACGCAAGAAGGGGTGTTTTAACAAGTCATGTAGTTTGATTGATGGTGTTCTCGTGCTTGATGACTTCGAATTTCTAGAAGCGGCTTGACCAGAAGCCTGTGACTTGATCATCATGACTTTGAATCATGTCAATCACATGATTTAAATCATCTTCAAGATGACACGGTGATAGGTGTATACTGTCCCCTAGCCCCTCGCCCACCCAAGCTCATACCGTTTTTGGGGGCGTTGTATTTTAAGAAAATTGTTTTTGAAAATAGATTGTTTTTTGTTTTGTTTTTGTGGTACTAAAGAACTATACTGTATGTTTTTCCCGACGACATTTTACGTACAAGGAGTGTACCTGTGAAGTTAGATGTAAAATTTTCCTACTATTCGTGGTTATTTCTAGGAAGAGAGGGCGAGGGAGGTCATATTTTGTACCAAAAGACCTCCACCAAATTCACAGAACTTTGTACCACTGATGTAAAATTTCGTGTAAAAGTAATTGTGGATCTGGTAAATTCCTTGACCCTTTCCATGAAATGGACTTGTTCTTCGACAACCATATTGTGTGTGAATGTATACTCATGTACAAATTCGGTTCGTTGGTTTGTGTATGATCGTGTGTATGTGTGACATTACATTAATTTAGACATCGCACGACATCGGCGTTGACTTACGTATATCATAAATGTATATTGTATGTTTTGTATCCGCACAATGGAAGGAGAAATCGCACTGTGGCGGAACACAAGTGTAGTGAAATGTATCACTAACACGAAACAAGTGAAATGTATCACTAACACGAAACAAGACCCATCGTAAGAATGGTACAATATTTCACACGCTAGCCTTTTTTCGTTATTCAGAAGCCAGTAGACTAATCTATTTGTACTTGGTAAAATAATTAAAGAACGAAAAAATAGGGGCCACAACCAAATTCTCAGCAGTCGACAGGTTCGTGGGCCAACAGAGTGTGATTTCTCCATTCTTGTGCTGTGTTTGCACATGTGCTGGCTAGCAGCATCGCGCTTGCTCAGATTTCTCTTTAAAAGTCAAAAGTGATCAGATTCAGCAGATCTTTTATTGTTATTCGAAAACTGACATTCCCTGATAGGGAGTCTACACACACAACTCATACGTAAGGGCAAATACCCGCCAGCAAACATTTGTTTTTATGCTTGCCAGAGGCTGAACGTAACGATTGAGATGAAGTCTACTGGTTTAGTACAGAAGAGACACTTGAAGGGGCGATTTTTTGAAGTCGATGCGCTCCCGCATTGTTGCCTTGAACTCGTGCCAATCCAAGCCTTGCTGCAGGGTCTCAGAGAGACTGTCTTCAGTGAAATGTGACCTGGATTGCTTTGTGTGGCAATGAGGGTCATGCTGCAGAAACGTCCAGTCATAAGGTAAGAAGTCAAGTGATGTTGTTGTCACCAACTGCAAGAGATGCACGTTGAGCTCTTCGACTCGCTGGAGCTCCTGCTTGTGGTCGTCGTGCTCTTTGTTTTTTTCATCAACGCTGTCAAGGCCCTCAGCCTGAAGACGCATAAAAGGCTTCAGGGGTGTTAGATAGGGATCTTCCTCTTCAAGAGATTCCCAGCCCAGGTTGAGGTGTTGCAGTGTCGTTGGTAGACAACTTGTACGTGGCGTTGATGGGCGAGTCGAAATGTCAGACAAGACATCTTCCTGCTGGCCTCCGTCGTCGTGTGCCGAAATCTTGTCCACAAAGTTCAATTGAGCTCCTTCAGCGTGTGTTTTGAGATCCCCGATGATCTTCATTAAGGCAATTAATTCCATTTTTGAGGCTTCCGATGACTTGTCGGCTTTGGCCTTCACATGATCGATCTCTGCGTTGGCTGTGGCTTTGACTTGAGCAATCTCGGCTTGGTTTCTCGCATTCTCGGCCACGCAGTCTGCCTTGAGCATCTCCATCTGCATCTTCAAGACCGCTTTCTCAGTTTCAAGCTTCGAAACCTTTTGAAGGAGTGCTGCATACGATATCTCTCGCTCTTCTGTCTCCAAGCCCTGGTTATCTGGGACAAAAGACTTGGGTTGTGTGGCTTTCGACTCGTGCAGAGCCAGGGAACTTCTTGCCCAGGTCAAAGATGCTGAACGGGCTGGGAATGGCTCGGAGGCTGCTGATGGAGAACGAGCAAAAAACAACAAAGCCGCGCCTGTTCGGCGCTCGCAGTCGTCCATGCTATCTTCAGAGTCCGAAGTCCACGGCGATGGCACTGATGGCACACGCTCAAGCTGGCTTTCACATACCACACTGTTGCTAGGTTTGTTCAGCTTGTTGGACCGTGGCCACATGGGAAGGCCACGGCGGTCGACATGGAGCGGCGGCTTATCAAGGGACCATGCAGCACACGTCTCAGCCAGCTTTGAGGTCACAAGCGCTTCCCTTTTTTCCACAGATAAGGAGGCTTCAGAGGCGGGCTGCTGACCGGCGCGCAGGGCCTGCGCGCCCCGTTGCTTCTCAGCAGCTGATAGTGTCGCGTCGCGCATGATGGCAGAGATCTGTGCCGGCGCGATGGTAGCGATGCCATTGCAATCCCCAGAAATGAAGCTTGTCCCCTTCCCTTTGGCGCCGCCAATCGCATCGATCTTGCGACAAGCCGTGTCATCGGCCACCTTTCCGCGCACGAGTCCGTTTTTGCGCAAGAACGGACTGTTGCGCAAGAGTGCGTCGGTACGAGACAAGATGGCCGGCACTGGACAACCCCCGTGTATGTCGAGGATAGGCCGCTGCATTCAGACAATGTCGCGGTCCAGAGAGCACCGAAGGAGTCGGAAATGGTTGGGAAAGAGATAGAAAAGTTTATTATATATATATATTTTTTTTAATTTAAGAGTGTTTATTAAGGAGTAACCTCAGCAAGAGGAGCAAGAAACATTAAGATCGAAAGACACCCAGTTCGCAGCTGTTGAGCTCCCCAAATGTCTAGAGGGGCCCCACAACACCTACAACAGATCCACCAACAGCAGCAGATTGCAACACAGAAACAGAAGCAAGAGCAGGGATGGGCACAGCCACACTCATGACACGCGCGAGGGCAGCAGCCAAAAACGCATTCACGGAGCCACCATCAACGGCACCCCCTTCCCAGCTAGCTGCCCCCCCTTCACCTCCCCCCCAACCCCCTCCACCTCCCCCGCCTCCATCCCCACCCCCTCTTCCCCCCCCACGCCCGCCCCCACCTACACCCCCTCCCCCTCCCCG
>Ga0209491_10011489_pt1 | contig 10431 bp, 12 predicted proteins | sample BON02_FD_187213 | JGI IMG/M metagenome (GOLD analysis project Ga0209491, IMG submission 187213) | Freshwater microbial communities from Lake Bonney liftoff mats and glacier meltwater in Antarctica - BON-02 (SPAdes) (version 2) | ecosystem: Environmental > Aquatic > Freshwater > Ice > Glacier...
GCCCAAAGAGGGCTCAAAATGGCCTGAATCGCCGAAATCCGGGGTGGTTCAGAGAAAAAAGCCGGTAAAAGCGAGTGGAAGTACTCGCCAAACGAAGAAGCGCGCAGCGATTTCGTGCTGAATTTGGATCAAATTAGACAGTACAGTCAAAATCAGCTGTTATTCGAGGTGCCCTACAGCAGAGTCGTTGCTACGACCTTTGATCAAGTCCCCTTCCCAATAGCCAGGAATCACCCGGTCATCCACTTCTGGCGGTCGCTGGTGAATGCTGACCATATTAGGAATTTCGCCACGGCGGTTTTCACCACGCGCACGCGGACGACGAGCTTTGCGCACTTGCCTAAGCGTTTGAGAAGCAATTCTGTGCGCAATTCACCGCTCGGCATAGCATAAAGGGCCATGTAAATGGTTTAGTGGCTGACACGCATCGAGAGGTCGTCGGGGAACATACGTGGCAGTATGCCCGGGATCTGCTCCGGAGAGTACCGCTGATTGAGAAGCTTCTTGACTTGAGCCCACAAGAAACTATCAGAAGCCAACAGCAGGGGTTTGCGACCACTCGACCGAGCCAAGCAAGCCCGTCGTTGAGCCAGTGCAGCTCGGTAACCACCCGCCAAAGAGCGTCTGCCATGACTAGAAGCCTGTGCCTGAGGGCTACACAACTGGTTGCGGGCAAACTCTCGACTCACCGAGCTCGCGCTTCGGTCCAAGCTAAGCGCAATGACCCGGATGGTGCACCCTTTCTCAAGGCTCAGTTGAATCAAAGTCCACTCTTCACAATTAAGATGCTTGTATTTGGTATTCATCGCAACACAATACCTTAAGGTTAGTTTTGCACTTTAATCTTGAACTCAACCTGAGAAACCGACCGGTTCTGTCAAATATTTTACTTGCGCTTCATTTTAATTCATGTAAATTGAATTTAACTCATCAGTCGATATTATAAAATTATTAATAGCTTTAGGGCAATCTATGAAATGAAAGCACCATCAATTTTCATTAGTTTCTACGTCTTTCGTAATACAGATAAATCAACTCGATTATTAGAACATTTAAGTAAATTTTGTACGCGTATTTTTTTATTTAATAAAAAAATTTTGTTAATTGCTACTTTGATTTGCTCTGATGCCCATTCTCAATTTCTAAACTCACCAATTACTCTACCTGACTTATGGGGAAGTGATAAATCATTTTTCTTAAAAAAAACATTTACTCAAGAGCAAGATCCACCGCAAATTTACCCTCCGAACTCTTCTACACTGCCGCAATTTGGCAATTCTATCGCCACTACATCACCGAGCCCTCAAGTTATTAAACTTGGAAATACCACGGCTGGGGCATCTATTGGAGCCTCTAATACAAATTTTAGATTTCAGAGCAAAAATTACCTCGCGCAAGTAGGCATTGATTATGCGTCTCCTAGTTCTAACTATGGTTATGGACTAAGGGTTGATGGCTCTACTCTTGTCACGCCATCCTTTGCTCTAGGAGTTAATTTTACGGGATATTCTAATTTAAAAGAAATTGTTTTAAATAGCGTTTGGATGCCAGAGAATAGTCATTTAAAAATGAAGTTATCTACAGCTTACATGTGGGGAAAACAGACTTTTAATTTCTATTCTGGCACAGCAAATGCAAATTTAAATCAAGCTAGCTATTTCTTTTCAGCAAATTATATTTTTCCTAAAAAAACTAGTGATTATTTTCATACGGTTGGTTTTTCAAATTGGGGCTCTAAAGCCTTTCAAACCAATCTAAGCGATCCTGTTTACGTTGTGTCACAAAATAGTAATTTTTATAATGTCACCATGGATCCACGTAAATTATCGACTGGAACTTTGAATGGTATTTCTTTGGATACTCAGCTTGGGATAAGCGATAAAATTATTATAAACTTATCCTTAGGTTACGAGTCCCTTTTGTTTCCTTTTAGTGATGGAACTCAAAGTTTAAATAATACATTTTTTCAAAATTATTTAATTAAATATCAACCAGCAAGAGAAATTATTATAGGCGCAGGTTACAAAATTGGTGCTGCTGGAAATAATATATCTCTTTCTGTTGGTTATGGACAATGGGCATTAACTGCATTTAAAAATAATGGGAATAATGGTGTGCTTAGTAATCACGGCATTATGTTGACGTATCGTATTCCATTAGGAGGCAAAAACAATACTGGACCATTTAATATATTGACTCGACCCGAGGATGCTGGAACTAGCTCTTTTGCTTTAATAGATGCAATTAATCGACCCGTTCAACTGCCTCAAAACTTTTTAGCAAAGGTTGACTTAACAGCTGTAAAATCTGTAGTGAATATAAATAAGTCTGGTTTACCAAAAAACGCTACTGTGAGCTCAGCAGCCGATATTTTGGTAACAGTTGGCTCAGGCGGAGGCTCAATTATTGGTGTAACACGCAATGGGTCGCCTTACAGTTTTTCATCATCGGTTCAAATGGGTGCAGTCCAATTAGCCATACGAACAATTATGTTGCCGGAACCAAAAGCAAATGGAGATACTTTTCTAATTTCATTACTTGATTCCTCTGGTGCCCCCTTTGAAGTTACTGTAACTACTGCACCATGAATTTCAATAAAATTACTTATCTGAAGCGATTGAAATATATATTAATCTTGCTTCTACTTATTGTTTCTTACAACAAAATAATTTTGCCAGCGTTTGGTTTAACTGTTACTGGTATCAGTATTAAGTCAGGCCTAAAAATAACCCCCACTCTCACAGGCTTTGCCTTAACACCGGCAAGCCTGGCGTTCGACGCAAGTCCTCCCACCATCACACCACCCACCTCAGCAAGTAGCGGTGCGCTGACCTACACCAGCAGCAATACAGCAGTCGCCACGGTGAGTGGCACAACGATTACTTTAATAGGGGCCGGCACAACCACCATAACGGCTACCCAAGCAGCAACAGCTAATTACGCCAGTGCGACCTCAACTGCGACCCTGACTGTTAGCAGTGCAACCCCCACTCTCACAGGCTTTGCCTTAACACCGGCAAGCCTGGCGTTCGACGCAAGTCCTCCCACCATCACACCACCCACCTCAGCAAGTAGCGGTGCGCTGACCTACACCAGCAGCAATACAGCAGTCGCCACGGTGAGTGGCACAACGATTACTTTAATAGGGGCCGGCACAACCACCATAACGGCTACCCAAGCAGCAACAGCTAATTACGCCAGTGCGACCTCAACTGCGACCCTGACTGTTAGCAGTGCAACCCCCACTCTCACAGGCTTTGCCTTAAATCCTGCAATCGTAGCGTTAGGCGCAAGTCCTCCCACCATCACACCACCCACCTCAGCAAGTAGCGGTGCGCTGACCTACACCAGCAGTAATACGGCAGTCGCCACGGTGAGTGGCACAACGATTACTTTAATAGGGGCCGGCACAACCACCATAACGGCTACCCAAGCGGCAGCAGGTAATTACACCAGCGCAACCTCCACCGCGACTCTAACTGTTACCAATACAACTGCTATTTGTTTCAACGGTGGGCAGGTTGTAGGTTCAATTATCCCTCCATATTATTCTTGTAACTGTACTTCTGGGTATACCGGAGATCAATGCCAAGATGCTAATCTTGGCGGCTCAGGCTTTTAAAACTCCGTACGAAGTGTTTCACCAGTCTTTAAAACGTGTTGCACTTCGTACTTGAAACCACCTTGTTATCAAAAAACCACTATCGCCAGAAAAGCAACGTATCCACACGCTCAAACAACAGGTGGAGCGCAGTCAGCAATCCTTGGTGCAGAACGAGAACGTCAGCGTGCTCAGCGTGAAACCCAGCGTCTTCAGTCTGCGGCACGCTGACAGCAAGCCGTCTTTACCCAACCCCCACCACAAAGTTAGTTGTCATTTGGAAGGCTTGAACTGGGTTTGGTTGGATATCACGCAGCTTTACAGACTCGAGAACGCTGGACGATGGGGCATAGCTACAATGGTTGGTGCTGCGGTTGGCACTTTTAGTCGTTGTCAGCACACGCTCGCACACCTTTCGCCTACCCCCGCGCAACCAGTTGAAAACGAAAGTGAAAACGGTAGGTGCGGACTATTGAAAATCCTTGTGTCGGTGGTTCGATTCCGCCCCGGGCCACCAGCATTTCCCAAAGCCCTGCCACCGTGCGGGGCTTTGTCTTTTGTGCTCAACCCACGTGCTGGCGTAAGGGCACCACGATGAGCCAGCCACACCCCACGCTGTCCAAGTTGACTTATGCCCCACCCACCACAATCCACTTGCGTGATGGGGAGGTGGTGGTTTACCGCAGAACACGCAGCAGTGCTTGGCAATGTCGTTTTAAACGACGTGATGGGGTGTGGGTTCGTGCCACAACAGGCTGCTACTCGATTGAGTCCGCAGTGGCTGCTGCCGCTGAACTGTACGACCTTGCCAGGTTTAGAGAACGGTTGGGCTTAGCACACCGAGCACACTCTTTCGCACACCTCGCACACGCTGTCATTGATGACTTACGACAACAACTGGACTTGGGGCGGGGGAAAAGCGTTTATCAAAGCTACATCACCTGTATTGAACGCTACTTTCTGCCTCTGGACCAAATAAACCAATGTCTTCCACCTGCTTACCCTCTCTGACCTGACGCGAGAACTTGTGCGCCAACGAGACCTCGATTTCCTGCAAGGCATGCGGGAGGAAAGAACGGCCAGTGGGTGCCTTAAATCGATCAGGTGATCGATTCGGTGGCGGAAAAAGTCGTCGATTTGGCTCATCGGGGTAATTTCCTAAAACTCCCAGCAAACGCAGCTGAGAATATCAAAATATAGAAGTTATTATACCTAGAAATAGCCAATTTATCAAATTAAATCAATGAGTTAGGAAATAAATCAGGGTCGGCAAAGTAACAAATCACTTTTAGGCAATCTGCACGCGGTTTGTAAAGAATGTAAAGATCGAAGAGAAACAACCCACGGTCAGGCAATGACTGCAGGCGATTGAACACTTTCCCGGCGAGCATTCAGACCATGCAACTGCTGCCCAAGATGTCGGGCAATCGCACGCATACCGTACAGCCCTGCTGCCGCTTCAGCGTCGCTGTTGTAGTTGGTATTCGTATTGACATCGTAGGTGTAGATCTCACCGACCTCATCGACAATAAACTCAATGCCAGCAATCTCTATCCCGTTTTCGGCGATGAAGCGCTCATAACGCTGGATGATGGGGTTATCAAAACCCTCGATGATCTGAAAGCGCGGCGCAGTCGCTTCGGTTGCCGTTTCGCCCACCGGACAAAAAGCATCACCGATCTGGCAGACGTCCGCTGGACAGAGCTCAAACCCTAGCGAAGTATCAACGCGAACGGCATAGAGGAACTTGCCGCCTACGAATTCGACGCGCGTAATGAAAGGCTGCGGTGCGCGAATGTATTGCTGGATCAGCGTGATACCGTCAACGGAGGGATCAAACGGCTCGCTGTTCACATAGCCCTGCAGGGCATCGATATTATGGAAAAGTTTTACGCCCAGCCCTTTGCCTGCGCGATTATGTTTGGTGATGAATGAGCCTGTCATCTGGCGGGCGGCTTCGATGATGTGCTGCTTGCCGACTGCAGCGATAGTGGTGGGGGTCTTGACCCCGTAATTCTGCAGAGCAACATACTGTGCGACCTTGCTAATTTCAAGCTGCAGGGCGCGGCTGTTGTTCACAACACGCCGACCCTGAGCCTCAAGCCAGGACAGCACTGCTGCCGTGTATTCGGGGGCGAAGCGGTGATCGCGAGTGTGCGATGAAGCACTCATTCGGTTGTAGAAAATGCCCTCAGGCGCAGGCACGGACAGATCCAGTTTGCCTTCGTCGAGAAACCACTCCTCATAAGGTAAATCCAGCTCCCGAAAAGCTGCTTGCAAGGGCTCCATCCAAGCGGCGTTCTCATGAATCACATAAATTTTCGACATATCTCACCTTCACGATGCAGGCTGCACAAGCGCTATCCAGAACGGCATATCCAAACAATCTAACAGCATAATAAAAACTCATTAAAACCAAAACGACATTATTACAATTTCTTTATAACCAATCAATCTAACAATGCACACACGACACTCATCAATGCCTACCGAGCAAGTGGTTTACCGGTTAGAAACGCCCTTCCGACGAACGGACGAAACCAAATAATGAAATGGCAGTTATCTCGCTAAGATTTGCTCGCTCAAAGGTGATCAGTTTGCTCTGGACTAGCCGTCCAGTTTGGCGTGGGATATGCACGTATGGACTAATGCGGCATGGTCTGATTATGTTTATTGGCAAGGACAGGATAAGAAAACGCTCAAGCGAATCAACCTGTTAATTAGAAAACCAGGCGATCCTGAGAATGGCATTGGCAAACCTGAAGCACTAAAAGAAAATCTGTCTGGCTTATGATCTAGGCACATTGAAGACGTCAATCGCTTGGTCTACGCGATAGAAAAAGATCCGTTGGTTATTATTGCTTGTCGTTATCACTTTGAGTAAATCTTGATCGACCAGGATCGAAAATCTCAAAGCCGTGGTTCGATTCCGCTGCGGGACACCACTGAATTTTTAAAAACCATCGCGTTCGCGAGTCCAAAGCAGGTTCACGGCATAAATTCCGTAAACTGCGTAAACTGCGTAAACTGCCCAAACAGCGTCTTGCCGACGCTCATAAGAGACCCCTAGGTGCTAAGCCCTTATGATACGACCCAAAGATGACGAATTTGAATTCAAATCGATACCAATTAAAATCAGTCAAGGCAGGGCGATCGTAGTGTCGCGATCGTAGTGGCACTTAAAAGACCCCCGTTTAGCTGGACAGTGCTGATAAAATACTTTTTATGATGATTCAAAGAGAAGCTGCGAGAAATAGTGGCCTACGGGGCAATGACTGAAGCCGATTGGCTAATAGCCCTCGCCCTCGCCATTACACTAGCGGCTGCCCATTTCTTCGCCTTTCGAATCTCGATACTGCCATCGAAAACTCAAGATGTGCTGGCATCGGTTGGTGGTGGCGCAGCCATTGCTTATATATTTATCCACTTAATGCCAGAATTAGCAATTGGTGGCCGCGCACTGAGCGAGCTGGATATCACTAAATTTGCACCAACACCGATAACCGAAGCTGGGCTTTTCTTAACAGCAATGGTCGGCATGGTGACCTTCTTCATCCTGGACGTACGCACCGAGGAAGGACGCCTATCCACGAAGATAAGTTTTCGAGCGCACTTGGCCTCATTTGCTTCAATTAGCGCGATCTACGCCTACACGCTTCCCTCGCTGGTGACCACCGGCTGGAGCTACGCCGTCTTGTTCACCGTGGTGCTTGCCGGTCACCTACTGCTTGCCGATCGAGCGTTAGCACGGGCTCACCCAACGCAGTTCGCGCATGAGACGCGGTGGATTGGCATGGCTGCGGTCGGCACTGGATTCATTGCGGCATTCTTACTGCCACCAGCAAACGACTACATACTGGCCATCGGCACCGCGTTCCTAGGGGGTGTTCTGCTGATGACCACTTTTCGCGAGGAACTTCCAGCTGCCTCTCGCACACGCATCCCGTGGTTCCTATCAGGACTGTTAGTCATGTCTGGATTGTTGCTAATCGTGCTAGCAGTCGGTAAGCACAGCTAGCAGAAACAAGGCCGTTTCGACTGTCTTTGCCCGCTCGTCATCTGGCGAGAAAGGTAACGGTGCTCCGAATCCTGTCGCGAATGCGTTCACCACTCCCCTCGCACCCGAACTGCGCAAAAGACAGCAGCACGTTGAGCATCAAGCGGCCCATGCTCGTGGTGGTGTTGAACTGCTGGGTGACAGAGACGAGGGTTTCGCCATGCGCGTCAAACAGATCGACGATCCCGTTGTATTCGCGGATCAATGTGGTGCCGACAGCGGGCTGATGGCGGGTGATTAGATTTCTGAAACGGATGTCGCTCCTGCTGGAAAACTGCCATCCATGCCATGAGCCAACCGCGTTCGGAAAACTCGTTTTAGAGTGGTACGCGGGCGCACGTCGTTGCGCACCAGCACTTATGTCATGCCGTGCGCATCAGTTGGCTGCTACCCAAAATAACCCCGAGCTTTACGGCAGATGGTTTCAGTTTTGGTGCGACTTCCAGCGGGTGAATTCCGAGGCTCGCAGCCCGTAGCGCGCTAGTACGCCCTCATGCAGCCGCCGTAGCTCGTCTGCAATTAGCGCACGCACATCCGCTTGATCGCTTTGCGGGATACCGGATTCGGAGTCCACGGCTGCGGTGATTAAGGCCATGGCGTCCTGATCCGGATGCATGACGACTTCACGGACGGTCTGCTTGACGATATGGCGCCACGCCAACCGCAGCGGATCAGGTTCTACCAGATCTTGCTTGATGGCCAGGTACTCCTGCGTCGACCTCTCGTAAGCCCAAACGAACAGATCGCGCAACAACTCTACCCGGGTCATTTCATACACGCCCAGCACGGCTCGTGCATAGGCTGGCTCAGGCACGTCCAGAAAAGTCAAAGGGCACAAGTTGGCACGAAACAAGGGCAAATTGGCTGCCAGGCGTGAGGTCCGTTTGTTGATGTCGGCAAATGGTTGCAAATACGGCAGGTGCACCATCATGAAAAAAGGATTGCTCAAACGGATCTGTGATCTGGTTGACTTTGTCCAGCATCAAATCGAAGGCGGCTTCAATCTGAGCCGGTAAAGACAGTGGCCGAAAAACACTCAGTCCAATGTCTACGGCATGCTGGCGGATGCGGCCTTCATCGGTCGGATTAGGCAGCAAATTTTCTGCCAAAGCACTGCGCAGATTCATGAGCGTAAAGCGATCAAAGCCAACGACAGCAATGTTCTCTACCAGCAGCTCAATGGCCGACTTATGGTTCAAGATCATCTGCGTTTCAATGGCGCCTTTTCCCAAGGCAGCGTTGCCGTTTTCAATTAATTCACGCGTGTCCAGTCGGGAATAGGTATTGCACTCTAGGTGGCTCGATGCCCATGACAGGTCAATCAACAGTCGGCTCAAGATATCGCGGCTGTAGGTGCCAGCAGGCTCGCTGGCCTTCACGGTTTGACCCATCTTATGCAGTTGCCGACGCAGTGTCAGTGGCAGGTACCAAGTGATACCTGGCTGATAGTTTTGCAGAAATTCCTGCTGATATCCCACCGGCTTGCGCCCTGACAAAGGTTGTTCGACATATGCCGGATGTCCTTGCTGTCGGGCGAAAGAGGCAAAGCGGCTGCCCACGATGCAAGCGCAACCTCTTGTAATTCGACTTGGGCAAAGTAACGCCGCGCCCGGCCTTCGCCCTGCGCGCGCAGACGCCCTTGGGCAATCCATTGACTGATCCAGCGTTGGGCGGTGCGGCGGGCCAGTACCGGATGCTGTGCCAATAACTCGGCCAACGTCACTCCAGCGTTTGCTGTGGTGATGGTATTCAAAATCTGCTGTTCATTGACCATGGCGCAGTTTTACAAACAGCGCCATTTTCACAGAAAACTGCGCCATTTGTTACGCACAGCGAGCAGCAAGACGGTTTCAACTGTCTTTGCCTGCTCGTCAGCTGACGAGCAAGGTAACGGGGCTAAGAATGTCGATTTAAATTTGAAACCGTCTTCTTTAAATATCGTTTGGCATGTGACATTTGAAGATTAAGAAAACCAAATTGTGGCGGCTCTTCTTGCACGTAGCCTAGGCCCTTTTTAAAACATGGGACTACGAATCTTGTAGTGGAAGACAACCATTCGCGTTGTCAGCGCACCAAACAAAACAAAAACAACTAACGCTGTGATGTGCTCTGGATGGTAGTCCTGAATGCCAGCGTACCAACTGAGACCCAAAGAAAGAATCAAACCCCAAATCACCGCAACCTCAGCGTAAAACGAGCCTTTAAGACCTGGATTGTCAACATCAGCCCGAATCACATCGCGCAAAATACCGCCTCCAGCCCCTGTCAAAGCAGCGAGTATCGGCCCCCACAACCAAAGGGGCTGTATATTGGCGTCAACAGCAACGATCACACCGATGACCGTGAAGGCAGCAAGTCCAACAGCATCAAAAAAAGCGACCGCGGCGTTCTTACTTAAATGCCCAATTAAGAGTTCATCATCCGCGCCAGCGCCTGAATTTGCGACGCGTGAAGTCTGCCAAAACCGCTGAAGTCGAAAAATGGTATAAAAAATTATCACTGTCCCAAAAATAAGCATTAAATAAACGGGAGAATTCAGCACCGAGACAGTGTCACGCTGCAACAGCACGTCGCGAATAATGCCACCACCCACAGACGGTGTGGCAGCAAGTACCAGCGCCCCAAATAAACTGTACTTTCCCTGTCTAGCCAGCAACACGCCAGACAGCGCAAAGGCAATGGTTCCGATCACGTCAACAGCAAAAAACCACCACTGACCAGCGGTCACGCCCAACAACACAGGCAGTAAATACTCGTAAACAATATACGTGTA
>Ga0209491_10011492_pt1 | contig 10425 bp, 7 predicted proteins | sample BON02_FD_187213 | JGI IMG/M metagenome (GOLD analysis project Ga0209491, IMG submission 187213) | Freshwater microbial communities from Lake Bonney liftoff mats and glacier meltwater in Antarctica - BON-02 (SPAdes) (version 2) | ecosystem: Environmental > Aquatic > Freshwater > Ice > Glacier...
ATAAAAAAAGGCAAGATTTAAGCTATCATAGAATGGGCTGAAGCCCATTCCTATTGAATTCTTTCAATGATTGATTGGGTCAGGCCAAATTCTTGAAAAAGGTTAAAAGAATCATTTTCATGAATAGCCTCCTGCTTTAGCTGGAGGAAATCAGGGGCATGCAATTTAAAATCAACAGCCCAATCTTTAGGCCAGGCCGGGAACAGCACAATTTGATCACCGATAGTCTGTAATAGCATTTCCTGAAGGCCGATCATTCCCGATCCTCCCCAATTATGGTCGGGTACCCAATCATGGCCCGGCCCCCAAAATGTGGGAAATCGCCGTCCGATAACCTGAAATTTTCGGGTATTATAATCGGCAGCTTCTGGGACCATCCCCATTCGAGCAAACTGGATTCCGTCTTGATGCCAGCATTGAATCGTTCCTTTGCGAAAAGCGCTATGGATTGGTTTTCGTTCAATAGTAATTTCCAATTTCCCTCACGGATGGCAAAGTCACCGCCGTAATTTTGCATGATCAATGATTTCCGGGCTTCCCGATCATTTTTGTCAGTAAATAAAAAATCAAAACTGTCTTCACCAATGCTTTTCTTAATTGGTTCTCCGACAATTTTTGAAAAAGTGCTGTAAAAATCTGTTTGACATACCAGTCGGTCTTCTACTTGGCCTCCTTTCATTTGATTGGACCGTGAAACGATAAAAGGCACCCTGTGACCCGCTTCCCAAATATCTGCTTTGAACCCCCAAAGCACACCATTAGCTGGTTGTCCAAAATTGGAAATCACCGAACAATTGGAGCCGGAAAATCCTGTCCCATCTCTGGCATGAGACTCGTTGTCACTTAAGAAAATCCCAAAAGTATTTTCTCTGATTTGATTTTTTTCCAATACAGCCATAATTTCAACTATTGCCCCCTTCGCTTCCATTACATTTTTGAATTGGGCTGGTAACAGGATAAATCACCGTAACCCAGATCATTTGCCAAAATGACAATAATATTAGGAAGTTGGTTTTGGTTATTTAACTGCTGGCAGGAGAAGACTCCAGTCGCCAATAAAAGAAAGGAAAATATAAAAATAATTTTTAACATATTCAATCCATTTGTTTGGATTCAACTTCTAATTAAATACTCGTATCCCTTTAGTCAAATTACTCATTCATCCAGTGCAGTTGCTTCCAGGTTTCCGGACCGTCGTTTTTCTGAGGTGCCCCGGGAGTGCTCCTGCCTTTTTGAATATATTCAGAAAGAAGGGATTTCATTTCCTGGACTTTATCAGGATGGCTACCGATTAAGTTTTGCTCTTCTGCTGGATCTGTTATCAGATTATACAGCTGCATGGAAGGCAAACCTTCCAATTCTTCTGGGGTCCTGGGGAAGCTCCAACCTCCTGATCCAGGGCAAAGAATCAGTTTCCATTCCTCTTTTCTGATGGCAAAACTCCCGTTTATGGAATGATGAACCGTAGCTTCTCTCAATGGTGCGGTTTCCATTTCACCGGTTAAAAGGGGCAAAAAACTAAAACTGTCTTCCCCTGCCTGCTCGGGCAATTCATAATCTACTAGATCTGCAACTGTTGCCATTAAATCTGTGGTACAGATGGTCGATGAAGTGGTTTTGGCAATTCGTATTTTTTCCGGCCAATGAACAATAAAAGGTACCCGGTGTCCTCCTTCATAAATATCGGCTTTGTGACCCCTATAAATATAACTGGGATTATGATTTACCTTCTCAAGTTCAGGGAAACTAGCTTTTGGAGAGCAGCCATTGTCACTGACAAATATTATGATGGTGTTTTCCAGTTGATCTTTATCTTCCAAAGCTTGAATCACCTGCCCAACCACATCATCTACCTGTAACATAAAATCCCCATACATATTGGTATTGCTTTTTCCCATAAACTCAGTCGTTGGCAAAATCGGTGTATGGGGTGCGGGAAGGGCAAAATATAGAAAAAATGGTTCTTCTGTATTGGATTGAGCATGGATATAGTCAACCGCTTTACTGGTGAGGTGGGGCAATACCTGAACATGTTCAAAATCACTTCCTGTGGGACCTTCCCTCCAAAATCCCTTATTATCGACATTGACAGTAACCCTGTCCGGTGCAGCGGTGACCTTACCATCTTCTACATAAACGTAGGGAGGCATGTCCAATGAACCACTGAAACCATAGGAATAAGTAAATCCCAGATCTTTGGGTCCATTCTTAACGGGTTGCGAATAATCAATTTCAAAATTATTGCCAAACTTATCGATATTGGGTGTATCTTCTTTAAATGTCCAATCCCAGCCTAGATGCCATTTCCCAACAAAAGCGGTATGGTATCCCTTTTGCTGAAGTAGGTCACCTACCGTAAGCCTATCGCTAGGAATCAAAGGTTTGGAATAACCACCCAATACACCACTTTTCAAGGTAGACCTCCAATTGTACCTTCCGGTGATGATGCTATACCGGGTAGGAGTACAAACCGCTGAGCTGGTATGGGCATCGGTAAATTTCAATCCTCCATTAATCAATTGATCGATATTTTTTGTATTGATTTTGGAATCAGGATTATAACCTGAGACATCTCCAATCCCCATATCATCTGCCAATATGTATACGATATTCGGATAACCCGATGAATCCAAGGTTTGGGACTTGATGGTGAATGGAATAATCAAAAATACTATAAAAAGCATAGTTTGATATTTTATCAATTTAGACATAGTTAATTATAATTTAATAATTGATAGTTTTTAAGTTTCCTAACATTTGCTAGGCTATATCAGCTTGTTGTTCAATCACATTTGACATTTATACAGGGCCAAGTTGAGTATCTCTTCAATTAGAATATAGGATGGGAATATAAATAAATTGCAAAGTCACCCTAACTCCAGTCATTTGCAAATGCAATTTGAAAAATCAACCTGTCAGGAACGTTTGGTTTTTTCTTTTAAATCGGATTCCAATTTTACATATTCATTAGTTAATTCATGATAAATTTCTTGGAAAGCTTCTTTTACATCATTCAATTCCTGGATATCATTGTCCAAATTAAATAAAGACGCTTCTCCGTTAATCATTAATAACTTCCAATTCCCTTTACGCACTGACCATTGGTCTTGAAACCTCCAGAACACAATCCTGTCCTTTTCAGATTTTTCAGAACTAGACCCATTAAATATTTTTGAAATATCTTTTCCTGACAATCCCTGAGGTATCTCCAAACCCATCAAGCTGGCAATGGTGGGAAACAAATCCATGGATAATACCAATTCATCAGAAACTTTCTGTGGAATTTTGTCTTTCCAGTAGAAAATAGCCGGCACCCTGTGGCCTCCCTCATAAAGTTGTCCTTTAAAGCCACTGAAAGGAGCATTTGATCCAACGTTTTTGGTACCTCCATTGTCTGAACAGAAAATAACAAGGGTATTCTCTGTAAGCTGGTTTTTTTCCAAATACTCCATTACCTTCCCAACATTATCATCCAGAGATTCTATCATTTCCTTGTATGCAGTTTCCATATCTACACGACTACCCTGAATCGGAAAATCACCGCCAACAGTTCTATCCGCTGTATCGTTGGGTCCTTGATAGGGAGAATGGGGAGCGCCATGGGCCAAATACAAGAAGAATGGTTTTTTCTTGTTTCGTATTTCCAAGTATTCAAGTGCCTTATCAGTGATCAAATCAGTTAAATATCCGCCATCTTTTTCAAGATTTTGTTTTTTCCACCAATCCTCGTATCCTTCTTGGTCGATATGGCTGAAGTAATCAACATTCCCACTTACGAATCCCACAAATTGGTCAAATCCTTGAACGTTGGGACCAAATTCTGGTTTATACCCTAGATGCCACTTTCCAAATATGGATGTAGCATAGCCCGATCCCTTTAAATATTCAGCCAAAGTAAATTTATCTGCAGACATCCCATTTCCCCTATGGCTTTTGGCAGTAATGACTCCTTCTACCCCAGCTTCCTGAGGATATAGGCTAGTTAACAGGGAGGCGCGGGTTGGGCTGCATACAACACCATTGGAATGGTAATCGGTAAGCCTAAAACCTGAAGTTGCAAGACGGTCAATATTCGGGGTTTTTATCCAAGTGTTGCCATTGCAGCCTAAATCGTTGTATCCCAAATCATCTGCCATTATAATCACAACATTGGGTTGGTTGTTTTTAGAGGAAACTTATACTCTATGTTTGGCTGAGAATTACCTCCCAAACCAAACAAACCCAGTAGCCCTATCCAATAAATAAATTTTCCCATACCACAATTCCTCAATATCCCGGGTTTTGTTCACCCAGTTGAGCGTTATTCACAAATTCTATAGCGGGCAGCGGATAAAGAAAATATTCCTTTCCAGTAATCGGATGGGCCACTAAGCGTTGTTGGGGAAATGACAGTCCCGTGTATTCCATTTGGCTTTGAATTACGTCGTTTAAGATTCCATATCGGTTTAAATCAAAATACCTTTTGGTTTCGAAGGCCAGTTCTATTCTCCTTTCATCCCTCAACCTATCCCTAAATGCTTCCTGATTTGGGAGATCAATGGAAGTAAGTGCAGTGAGACCAGCATTGACTCTGATTTTATTTAACAAGTCAAATGCTTCTCCATTAGGCTGAAAACTGATTTCATTCAAAGCTTCGGCACGGTTCAATACTATTTCCGCATACCTGATCAATGGAAAATTCCAAGTGCTTCTAGACTGGGGATCGGAGGTATTATAATATTTATTAACATAATAGAGTGTTCCCTTTGGCTTAGAAGGGTCTATAAAATTTGGAAGCCCGTAATCATCAAAAATTACCGCTCTACGATTATCTCCTTCTTCAAACAATTGCATGATTCCATTTCCAGAAGACACCCCCCCCCCATCACCATTTAAATTATCGTCTGTTGGCAAAATAAAAGCCCTACCATTTAGCAAACCAGGTGAGAAGTCAACACTTTTTGAAGTGGTGGTCTGCCCGATTACCCCACCATACTGTACTTCAAAAAAAGAAGCCTCACTATTTTCCTTAGAGCCATTGAAATTATCAGCATAAGCTACCAACAAAGACCCAGCACTAATGAGACTATTTGTTACCTGCGACGCTTCATCCCATTCCTCCAATTCCAAATGAACAACAGAAAGGAGTGCCCTTGCTGAATTTGCGGTTGGTCTACCGAATTCCATTCCAATGCCACCGGTATATTTTTCCGGCAATAGACTGATGGCATCGTTTAAATCAGATTTTATCTGGGTATAAACAGTCAAAACACTTTCTCTGGGAAGTTCGGCGTCTTTTCTCGTTTGTATCTCATTGATAATCAGTGGAACTCCTCCAAAGAACCTTACCAAATTAAAATAGTAGAATGCCCTCATAAATTTGGCTTGACCTGCTATTGCATTTTCCATTACCGGCCCGGAAAAATCTTCTACTCTGAATAAATTATCCAAAACAGTATTCGCCCGTGTAATTCCGGTATAATGCAAACTCCAAATGGTCTCAGTATTACCAAAAGTGGGGTCTACTATGAAAATATCAGGTTCAACTTCCTTTCTCCAGGTCCATCCATCATCACTTGCCATATCAGTAAGTGCAAACATGATGCTTTGATATAGTCTATGTAAGGGTTGATAAACGCCATTTACGGCGGTGATGGTATTACTTTCGGTGGTAAATAGGTCAGCCATCGGCACTAACCCTTCCGGTGCAGGCTCCAGAATAGATTCACAACTCAAAAACAAGGCGGTCGATACTATTCCTATATATTTGGCAATTTTTTTGTTTTTCATCGTATTATTATTTTCTTGTTAGCAAATACTTAAAAGGTCACCTTAGCAGACAAGGATACCAATCTGGTCTGGGGATAAGGCGTATAGTCTATGCCCGATGTTAACAGACTAGACCTGCTCGAAGCCTCGGGGTCCAGTCCCGTATAATTTGTGAACATAAATAAGTTAGTTCCTGTCAAGGTAAATTTGGTACTTTGAATAGCTTTTCCGGCAAACCATTCCCTGGGTAAATTATAGGATAAACTAATATTCTTTAACCTGATAAAATCTGCCGTTTCTAAAAACCTGTCCGACACCAAGGTTACTAATGTAGTAGTGTTCCCCCCCTGTGAAGGCCTGGGAATAGTGTTACTTGGGTTTTCAGGAGTCCAGAAACCATTCACTTCTGCTAAATTTTGGGAAAAAGGCACTCCTCTGGCATATAGGTTTCTTGCCGTATTGTATACCTGATACCCCCCTGCAAAATCAAAAAATACAGAAAGATTAAAGTTCTTATACGCAAAAGTATTATCAATACCCCCAAAATATTTTGGATGAGGATTACCTACAAAGGTCTTATCCCCTATGTCAAAAACACCATTTCCGTTTAAATCTTTGTATTTAGGATCGCCAGGGACTGCCCCAGACCATCTTTTCGCCTCATCTTCTTCTCCAAGTTGCCAAACCCCATCATATTGCCACATGTAAAAAGCTCCCACCGGATGTCCAGCCCTTGATAAATTGGCCGGCTGATTAGATAGGGGAATATTATCACCCGGAATTTCCAGAGATTCTCCAATGGAATTGGTACCAATGTCCAAAACCTCATTTTTATTAAAGGATATGTTAAAATTGGTGCTCCATGCAATTTTTCCAACCGTGTTTCTTGAATTTACCGAAAACTCAAATCCCGAATTCAAAACGGAACCAAGATTAACAATAGGGTTCTGTGCAACTCCAGCCGTTAATGGGATGGGGGTAGCTACCAATAAATCTTGGGAAACACGATTATAATAATCTGCGGTGGCATATACCCTCCCTTCCAAGATTGAAATGTCAATTCCGACATCAAATTGCTTGGTACTTTCCCATTGCAAAAATGGATTCCCGATGTTTTGAGGTGAATTTCCAATGACCAAACTGTTTCCAAATAAATAGGGTGTAGAAGTAGCTCGTGTTAGAAAGGCAAAATTGCCAATCCCCTGATTTCCGGTAAGTCCATAACTGGTTCTTATTTTTAGATCATCCAGAAAATTGGAGGATTTTAGAAATCCCTCCTCTGATAATCTCCAAGCGATGGATCCTGATGGGAAAACCCCATATCTGGTGGAAGGACCAAATTTTGAGGAGCCATCCCGCCTTACTGTCCCAGTCAATAAAATTTTATCATTATTGGAATAATTAACCCTGATAAAAGTGGATACCAAACCTGAACTTACCTTGGTACCACTGGCATTGAAATTGATCTGGTTTGAGAGTTGGTTCAGCGAATTGTTAACTGTACCTTCTCCTGTCACCGTACTGTTGCTCAAAATAAATTGCTGGGCCGAGAATCCTCCCAAAATCTTAAAATCATGATTATTAATACTTTTCTCATAATTTACGGTTAAATCAGTAACCCAATTGATTTCCTGTCTATTGGATACAGTTACACTCCCCTCAGGGCGGGTGAATCTCCCAATTTGATAAACCGGTAAATAGGTATAACCGTTACCCAAAATCACATCCCCTCCTACATTTGCAGAAATGGTTAAATCATCCATCGCCTTAAAATCAAATTTGGTGTTTCCCATCAATCGGGTAACATCCTGTTCACGAGTTGGCAACAAAAGATTTATCAACGGATTATTATTGGAACCAAAATATGGAGCTGTCACCGTATTGATGGCTGCCAGATTGCCCTGGTCATCATATGCTGGAGTGTAAGAATGTTCTTGAGCCAAACTTCGGTATCCTCTAGATCCCCAGCTGTCATTTAACTGAACGTTTTGTTTTTGATGGCTTCCAGTCATATTAGTAGATACCCTTAGCCACTTATTGATTTCAGAACTTACGTTCAGTCTTAAAAACCATGTTTTTAAATCAGAATTGATTAGTGTTCCTTTTCTGTCCAAGTAAGAAGCCGACCCCGAAAATTGGGTCTTTTCGGATCCACCACTGAAACCGAGATTATAACTTTGCCTTAATCCTGTCTGAGTTCCCAGTTCTTGCCAGTCATTGTCTATTTGCCAGGAAGGATGATTGGGATCATCGTAGACGGAAATATTCCTCTTTGAATTCTTAAAGGCTTCCACAAACAATTCCCTTTGCTCTTGTGAACTCATCATGTCAAACCTTTGCGTGATCTCTTCAAATCCAATATCTGTATTAAATGTAAATTGGGTTTTTCCAGCCTTACCTTTTTTTGTGGTTATGATTACAACTCCATTGGCTGCCCTTGCACCATAAATGGCCGTAGCTGAAGCATCTTTTAAAATATCTATTGATGTGATATCTTTTGGATTTATAGTTGAAAAATCTGAGCTGAAGAGCGGTACACCATCCACTACAATTAAGGGATCGTTGCTTCCTGTTACAGATCCGATTCCTCTGATATTTATAGAGAATTTTCCATCTAAGTCTCCTCCAGTTTGTCTTACCTGAACACCACTGGCTCTTCCCTGCAAGGCATCCTCGAAATTTGCTACAGGCCTGGACTGCAATATCTTCTCAGAGACCGATACAACAGAACCCGTGATATCGGCTTTCCTCTGTGTACCATACCCCACTACCACCACCTCTTCTAGGGAGGATTTACTTTCTGTTAATGTAATGTTCAGGTTTGTCTGATTACCAACAGTGATTCTTTGGTTTTCATAACCGATAAAGGAAATCAGCAAGACATTGCCCACGTTGGCTTCAATGGTGAATTTTCCCTCAATATCCGTGGCTGTACCGGTATTTGTCCCCTCTACGAGTATAGTTGCTCCCGGTATGGCCTCCCCGTTTTCATCGGTTACTGTCCCGCTAATGGTAATCAGAACCGCAGCGGAAATTACCTTTCCCGATTTGCCCTTCCTTTTCATCACATCTATCCCGTGGTTTACCTGCCGAAAGGACAGCTCGCTCTGCAGGGCGGCCTCACGTAAAAAATCGATAACCGAACCTTCTTTCTTCGAAAAGGTGAGCGATAGCCGCCGGTTTACATCCCTGTGTTCATAAGAAAACTTGAAGGGGGTCTGTCCCTGCACCTCCCCGAAAAAATCCTCCAGACGCAACTGATCTGCCGACAAGCTAACCCTTACCTCCTCAATATTCTTGTATTGCCCGTTTGCATCAAGCGCCAAAACCAGGTTCAGCAGCAGGGTCTGCAACAGCAATCCATAAAGAAAGCATTTGGACAACATAATGATTGTCTTTAGTAATTTATTTTTCATAATTTTACATTGGTTTATTGAATGATCGATTTTGGTAAGCCTAACCTGTCATGGTCTCCATTCCCCAATGATTGCTATGACTAGGTTGTTTATTAAGCCGGTTAGGAGTCCGCTCCTTTCCGGTTTTCTTTTATGAAGTGTCTGGGTTTTTCATGTGATCAAAATTTAATGGTTACTTCCTTGCCCTTAATCCGGTAATCAAAACCCTTGATATATGACATGCTCTCCAGCACCTCCTCTAGCGTCTGCTGCGGGTATTCCCCCGAAAACTGCCATTTTATGCCCTTGGCATTTTGAAGCTTTATCTTAACCCCAAACCACTCTTCCAGCTCTGCCTTTACTTCCGGCAAAGTGGCTTTTTGGAACAGCAAGACCCCTTCCTTCCAGGCCAAAACTTTGGCTACCTCAAATTCCCTGACGCTATGTGAGGCTTTCGCATTGTCATAATCCAACATTTCGCCGGGAGACAAAGATGTTTGGGTTTTGGAGGAAGTTACTTCAACTTTTCCACTCACAAGTGACACCTTGGTTTTTCCAGGGGCTTTGGTGTTGATGTTGAAACTGGTACCTAAAACCGTAGTCGTTAACTCTTTTGTAATCACATTAAAAGGACGTAAACTATCCCGCTGAACCTCAAAATAAGCCTCTCCTTCTAAGTGTATAAGCCGTTGATCAGTTGCGAATTTTTGAGGAAATTCAACCTTACTGGATGAATTAAGCCATACCTTGGTTCCTTCACTTAAGGTCAATTGCATTTTCTCACCGGGTCCAGTCTGCTTTACCATAGGGGATGCGTCAACCAACTCCTCTTCCAAGGGGGGGCTAACTTCAGCCATGCGTCCAACCAATAAGGCCACTCCCAAGGTCAAAAGCAGAATCGCTGCTACCCTGTTCAGCTGTCCAAATCCCTCCCAAAAAAATCGGTGGATGGGACTTTTACCCACGTTTACACTGCTTGTAGGTTTTATCTCTTGTATCCGCTGCCTAAGCACTTCCTGAAGTACTTCTTCTTGCAACCCCTCCGGGGGATGGGGAAGTATAAAAGATGTTCTCAAAAGTATCTCCTTTGCCAATCGCATGGTAGGCAGCATCTCGGGATTGGACTTGCGCCACTGATCCCAATAAGCCTCCAGCTCATTGTCCGGTTGCTTTACCCATCGTATAAACTCCGGATGGGTTAAAAAATCTTCTATGTTGTTCATTGCTTTCACAGGTAATAAAATTTGGATAGTTGGTATATAATCTGGAGAATTTTAGGTGG
>Ga0209491_10011495_pt1 | contig 10424 bp, 15 predicted proteins | sample BON02_FD_187213 | JGI IMG/M metagenome (GOLD analysis project Ga0209491, IMG submission 187213) | Freshwater microbial communities from Lake Bonney liftoff mats and glacier meltwater in Antarctica - BON-02 (SPAdes) (version 2) | ecosystem: Environmental > Aquatic > Freshwater > Ice > Glacier...
TCCCTCCCTCCCTCTCTCCCTCCCTCCCTCCCTCCCTTCCTCCCTCCCTAGCTGCGACCGCGAAACCTTCCGGCGTGTCTCTGTCTACCTAGACTTCATTGCCCGTCGCGGTTCAGGCGAAACGATGACAACAGCTGCATGGATGAGGAAATTTGTGACGAAGCACCCTGAGTACCAGGTAGGTAGGTAGGGAGGGAGGGAGGGAGGGAGGGGCGGGAGGGGCTTAGTGAATGATGGGCTATTGAGGAGTGCTTGTAACATGTTTTGTAGCGCCCGTGCCTCAAAACTATACCCTTCTTTTCTCACCTACTTACCCTCCCTTCCCTCCCTCCCTCCTTCCTTCTTTCCATCCAGCGGGACTCGGTCGTCTCCCCCTCTATCGCCTACGACTTGATGATGGAATGCAAGAGGATAGGAGAAGGACGCCTCCAGGTAGGAAAGGAGGGAGGGAAGGAGGGAGGGAGGGAGGGAGGGAGGGGATGGACTTAAGAACCGGAGTATTTCGAAATTAAGTATAATCAGTCGTCAGGATTAAGGCAATAGAAGATGCCGGGCGATATAAATGCAGTCAATCATCCACCCACCCTCCCTTTCTCTCCCCCCCCCTCCCTCCCTCCCGCAGTGCCCCGAGGTCCTAGGCAACGTGCAGATTGACCCCATTTTCCCCGGGGAGGCTTACGACGTTTATTTGTCAGGCACCAAAATGGGGAGTAGTGAGAGAGCAGAGCTACTGAGAGCGTACAGGAAGAGAGAACCTTTCCACGCGAACAAGAAGGGAGCGAAGGGGAGGAAGGGAGGGAAGGAGGGTGAGACGAAGGGGATGGGGAGGAAGAGTGGGGGGAAAGGGAAGGATGATGATGAGTTTTTCCACTACAAGCAGTGAGGAAAGCAGGAAGGAAAGAAGGAGAGGAGGAGGAAAGGGTAGGAGGTGTGAACCCACCTATAGCACAAATGGCTTAAAAGCAGCACTAAAATAAAAATACGAATGAACGACGAAGTAAGAGAGAGAAAGGCGAGAAAGAGGAGGAGGGGAAGGAGAAGAAGGAGGAGGAGGGGGCATGAGCGAAGGCCGCTGTCCCTTCTGTTTTTTCTTCTTCTTTTTCTCATGGATGAGAGTGTGCCTCTCTGCACCGGGAAGGAGAAGAAAGGTGCAAATCGCATATTTAGCACAGGACGAGCGAACGGCAAGCTAGAACATCATAGACAAACAACGAAACAATTGGATAAACGGATCGAGACAATTGTTCAGTTCACTTCTCAGACAGCGAAGCACATGTGCTCTTTTTTAGCTTCCCCCCTTCCCTATCAACAAGCGGCTTCAACCGTCAAGCCCACTACACAAACGCACACTCGCACACATTTCTAACCTTTCGTCTTTTTCCTTCGCTCTTTTCTTCTATGTTCCTCGTTATTTCTCTTGCTCTTGCTCTTCATCACTTCATCGAGCACTTGATCCCTCCTAAACCTGCAAGCCATAACTCACCCAGTCCCTCTCTCGGCGGCGAGGCACAAAACACATCGTAGTTTCTTCCTACCAATACCACGTCCCTTTCTTATTCTTCCCACACATACACAACCCTTGCCGTACTAACAAAAAAATTTAACACGCCAGGTAGATTACCTAACCCTAAATCGAAGCTGCCATCCCTCAAACTCTCCACCAATTATTTCACCCCCTCAGATCCAATCTTCTCCTCAAATTCCGCCATACTAGCATCGAACTCATCTAGATACTTGAAAAACCCTGGGTTCCCAAGAATCCCTGCACGCCCGAATCACCGAAAAGCCTCATACCACATCACTGAATCGAGCGCCTTGTAGATGTACTTGACAGGATCGTCCTTCGCCTCCTCTTCATGCTGCTTGAGCCAAGTCCTCACCAAGCCAAACGCGAGCTCCAAAGAACTGACCTTCTTCAAAGCGCTGGGACAGGAGGGAAGTTTGATCACACCGCACCCGTGGCTCGTGGTGACAGAGTTGACGAAAGCGTCTCCACCACACTGGCGGATGTCACTCACGAAGAGTGCACCTCGCTCCTCCCCAATCTTGCTAAAGATAGTTTTGCCGAGCTTTCCCGCGAACGAGGTCCGGCTTACTTCAGCGTCACGCTGCCTGCCCACAAGCCCTTGGCCAATATGTTTCAAGAAGCAAGGGTACGTGCCGATGTTCAGGGCGGCAGCAGCAACAAAGGCTCCGGGCGCAAGCGAAAGCGTTACTTTTAATATATGACACGATTGGCAAGGATGGACTTCATTCACGCATGGGAGCAATGCTCGGAGAAAATGGTGCGTGACTTGTGTGGCGAAGAGGAGTTTGTACACGAAAGCGGGGTCCTTCCATCACCGGGAATGGTGGACCACCTGATCGATCTATGCTGGCTCAAGATGGCGGCGAGACAGGAGTCGATTCGCAAGAGCGATTTGGGTGGTTTTCTTAGACACAAGCTCGGCAAGAGATATAAGAGGGGATGGTTGAAAGTAATACTATTAAAACGAATGCACGTATTGGGTCTCATTCAGAGCATATCGTCCGACATTATAAGACGACGTGCGATTTTTTCCAAGTAATGTGTTAATGCGTGGCTTTTTTTTTATAGCATAATGGTCAAAGCAATATGGATCAACAGACACTTAAGAAAATAAAGGCGTGCAAGCTCTTCATCGCGACCCCATTGGGCTGCTTGGGCTGGACGTACTGGACGCCTTTGCCGCCCTGGATGGTGGTGTGGGTGCCGTGGTTGCCCTCGTCTTCCCTTTCCTTCATCCGTCATGTGCTGAACTCCACCCCTACCTCCCCCTCCCCCTCCTTCATGCAGGCAGCATCCTAGACGTTCCTCCTCTTCTTTCCTCTTCCCTCATCCATTCCTCCCCCAACACAATTCACAGGCCCTCTCTTTCTCCCTGCCTTGTGCCCCTCCTTATCTTTCTCCCGAGGATGCGCGTCGCCAGGCGGAGGTGCGTCAACAGGCGGAAGCAGCAGCAGTGGCAGCACCACACCACTACCCGAGCAACAGCACCAGCAACGAAGCCGAAGACGATTTGCTTGCGAGGGGGGCCAAGGACGACACCCTGCTGTCGTGAACCATGATTAAGAAAATGAGAGGGCTAAGCAATGCGCGACAGATGTAGCACGCTGCCATGGACGCGGTTTCTAAATTCATCCCTCTCCCCAGACAATACACAGGGCCAACGCCGTCTCCGCCTCTCCTCACCTCACCCCTCCACGCCAATAGCTAAGCGAAAGAACAATGCGGTGCATGGACCAAGAGGCGGCCTCCCGCATTCAGAGCGCTGGGGCCCGTGCTGGCAATGGCCGTGTGGACAAAGGAAGCTTTGCCGCACGTGCGCAGTACGCGGCTGCCCGTCATGCACGGGATGGACAGACGGCCTCCCCCCCTCCCAGTCACTTGCCCTCGACGGATTCTTAGGAAATTGCCATTGGCACACTGGAAAGGGCGGTGCGTCGTTCTTTTTGGGAGCATGCGCAAGTTGGAGGGAAAGCTGGAGGCGGCTCAGAATACCATTGCCGCACTGGAAGCAAAGCTCGAGAAATCCGAGGCTCTTCGTATGAGGAGCGCCGACACCGCCACCAGGGCCTCCCTCTGAGCACCGGTCCTAGTGCGTGCGTGACAAGAGTAGGAAAGTTGGCGAGTGGGGGCTGGTCCCCCTTGCTTCTCCTTGTAGCTTGCGTACTCTCGTTCTTTCCTCTTTCTTCCCTTCTCTTTATGCCGGTGCTGGGCGGGTGATAGGAGGGCCCCCAGTATGTCGACTTTGCGCCTCTCCTCCTGCATCCACGCCCCCACGCCACTGCACGCGCGCACTGGGGACAGATGGGCGAGAAAAGGAAAGAGACGGATTGAGCCGGCAAGACGATGGCATGCAAGGGGAAGGGTGGGATAGAGTGTCTTGGGATGATGCAACCGAAGCGCCGACTCCCACGCCAACGTGAAGTGCAAAAGAAAAGATGAAGGATGTAGACACTTCTCATTTTGTTGTCATTTGCTTTATACTCTCGTTCTTTCCTATTTCTTCCCTTCTCCTCCTCCCTCCTTGTATTACTCCTCCTCCTCCCTCTCCCTTCCTCTCTCCCTATCGGTTAGATCCGTTCCCTCCCACCATGAGCAGGGGCGCCGACACCCCTCCACCACGGACGGCATTGTGACTCGCTCATGAAAGGAATAAAGAATCGAGTGGTTCGGAATAGGGCATTGCATTTTGTTTCATTTGGGTTTCTTTTGGTGCTCACCTTCTTTGCACTTTTCGGCGTTTACTAAAGCGCAATTATATATTTATTAATTTATTTATCTCGACCTCGCCTTGTTGATTGCGGAGGCTCGGAGGGGTTTGTCGAGGATGCCTCCCTCGGGGCCCGACCCCTCGACATGCATTGGCAAAAGTCCCCTCCCTCCCTTTTCAAAGAAATGAATGGACGCACCTCTTAGGAAGCTTGCTTAAAAAATTTATCGAAATCGTCCAAGAATTGAGGAACTTTTCCGCATAGGCTGTGGAGGGGAGGCGGAGAGGTCGGATTTGGGCCAAAATGTCGCCACGGAGACCGGTAGAGATGCCCACGGGAATTGGATAAGATCCTCCCCCGTCGTGCGCTGCATTCCCCATGTCTCCTTTCGTATTGTCTTAGCTGGGCGAGGCATTTGAGTGTTTTTTTAACCGAGAGGGAGGAAGTGCGGGGTGGCGAGGGAAGAAGGGCTTGGCGCGAGGGTCGAACTCCGCAGAACCCGCAAACACGACTGGTCATGATCCAGCCTACCCTGGCGCGGGGGCTGTGTCCGCCTGGTCAACGCTCATCTCCTAGGAACTCGTTGACACGAGCAGCGATTCCAGGCGGGCACGGTGGCCCGTGAAGTGCGAATATTTTTTGTCAAGGCTTGGATTCTCAAGATTTTCACTCGGCGGGCTGCTGTGCCACCCGTGAATACACGACGGCACTGTAGAGCGGGGGGCTCAACTCGCTGGGGTCCAAACATCATTGAAGCCAGGGCCTTTTTGGACGGCGATCGTCGTTCTCATTTTCAGGTCCAGAAACAAAAAAAGAGGGAGGAAGTGCGAGGCTCGATTCACTCACGTACCAGGCGATGGCTTCACAACCATCACGCGCAGGGCCCTTTTGCCGCGCGGACGTTGTCAGGGAGGTCCATATTAGTCTTTGTTGAGCTCTAGACGTGAAGGGAGGGCGATTTGCAGGCAGGGGGCCCTTTCCGCCCGTGGGCGAATCGACAAACACCGAGTTGAGAAGTGAGTGACTGGAGGCCATATACCCCATTTTGGCTGGTTGCTTGCTTCGACATAGCCAGCTACTCAACGGCTCCCACGCACACACCTGCCCACACCCTGCACCCCACATAGCCTTCTATATAGCCCATAGCAGGTCTCAATTCCACCCAGGGAGTCCTGTGGGTCTATGGTTGCCTTCCGCCAGCAAACTCATCATCATCATCATCCAGCGTTCGTCTCGAGCACGGCGTCTTCTATGGTGCCCTGGCGCTCCTCGCGCGCTGCGCCCTCGCCCACCCATCCCAGAGCTTTCTTTTGAGCACTTTCTGCCTGCGCAGCATGGGCAGGGGTCGCTGCGGGGTGGTGGTGTGAGGTGGCGGGTGCTGTGGGGGGGAGGGAGGGGATGGAGGGAAGGGAGGCGATGGCAGTCATGAAGCAGGGCGGACATCTCCAGTCACCAACAACCCCCCGGGCTGCTTGGGCTGGACGTACTGGACGCCTTGGGCGCCTGGATGGAGGTGTGGGTGCCGTGGTTGCCCTCCTCTTCCCTCTCCTTCGTGCGTCATGGTGCTGCACCCACCCACTAACTCCGCCCCCCCCCCCTCCTCTAGGCAGGCAGCATTTTGGACAGTTCCTCCTCTTCTTTCCTCTTCCCATCCGTCAGCTGCACAAGCTGCGATCAGAAGAACTAGGGTACGTCCTTCTCTCCCCCCCTCGAGCGACTGTACGTCCTTGACTTTCCCTCCCTTCCTCCCTCCCTCCCCCTCCTTCCAGCCAACTCACTCATCATCCCTCCCTCCCTCCCTCCTCCTCCGCCCCTCCCTCCCCCCTCCCCTCCTTCAAGCAGGCAGCATCCTGGACCGTTTCTTTCCTCTTCCCAACCGTCCGCACCACGTCATCTCCACGTACGCACGTACCCATCTGATCAAACGACGCCTATCGCAACAAATACAACGATCATTCATTTTTATATCGATTGCGTAAAGATCACATTCCTTTTTGACTAACTCACGCTTTTCCATTAAAAAAAACTCATACGCAGAATTCTCCCGCACCACACATCGGCAACACAGCAGCCTGTTGGCCCTTCTCCAAACCACACACAAACACGCGTGAATCAAAGCTTCTGGGCGGTCTTTGAGAGATGTTTGGCATTGGTTCCATCTGGAAAAATATCGAAAAAATTAGGGGCACTCTTATTGGAGATTTGCCCAAGTTCGGCTCAGGATCAATGAAGAGGGAATGTGAAGAATGTGATCATATTACAGTTTTCATGGTATGTTATGGGCAAGCTACCTCTGAGAAGAGAAGGATGATTGTGCCTAAGAATACAACATTGAAGACGATAAAAGGCCATTTTGGAAGACCAATGTCTCAAGAGGTAGTTGCCGACGAGAATTACTTCATTTTCAATGAGGATGACTTGAATAAACCTGTGTATATGTTCTCTAATAAGTGCTGTCTGTCGTTATCTTTCTGCTATGATAGTCAAAATGCCAGATTTACAATCCAAATTATAAAGCAATGCACACCCACTTCCATCTTCCATCTGCCCGCCTTCGTGTTCATTTCCATTATTTGCAAAGCCTCCGATGCCACTGGCGTAATACAATGCGGTAAAACGAGCCGCCCCCCGCGTAACATCCAATCACGCATATCACCAGCAATTATTTCGATGTTCGGGTCCAAAGATTCGAGCCTGTTTAGCTTGCGATGGCAGTCTTTTTTTGGTTTTCTTTTTTCTTTTTCGCGCAATCGATGCGAGTTCCCCCGAGCAACTGGCGAATTCTTTGTACTTTACGGCGTCTAACTTGAGAGTAATGGGCCGCACGATTCGGCGTCTAAAGGCGAGAGCAATGGGTCAGGACCCCGTAGCACACCTCTGGCATTTCTTACTCGAGACATGGGCGAACTCCGTGTACCGCGTGCATCGATATATAAAGAAAAAAATGCGCGAATCTTTTATTTATTCTTCGGTCGACAGCGGGGACCCATTGACCAGCAGCTTTCCTGTCACGTTCACATTCTGTAGGTTGGACGTGCCAGTGCACTTTTCGGTGTCATAAAGCGCGAAGCGCGTCAAGATGCGCGACAGCGCCTACATTACAGCTTACATATCGACTTCTCAGAGTGAGCAGATCGAGTTTGCGGACGTGATGATCCTGAACAAGATTGACCTTTTGCCTGCTGCTGGTGGCGGTGATGGCACGTTCTCTTTCTCTTCGACCGCAGCGTCCTCCCAGACCCCTCTCACCTCCCTTTCCGCCCTCCGCGCCCTCGTGAACAAGCTCAATCCGGGGGCCAAGGTGTTGTTGGCCGAACACGGGCGCGTGAGATCCTCAACACGGGCCTTTTCTCGCTCGAGAAGGCGCAGCAAGCTCCTGGGTGGTTGCAGGAATTGCGCGCCGGCAGCAACGGCGTGATGGCTCCGCGAGTGCCTGAGACGTTGGAATCATTCTAACTCAACTTAACTCAAGTCAACTCAACTCAACTCAAACTCAACTCAAAAGTAAAAGAATCAACTCAACTCAACTCAAACAAGTCGGTGGAGCGGGAGTGAATCCGCGAAACAAAGGACAAGAGTGAAGGAAAGAATAAACCGAACTATTTGAATAAGTCACGTTGACTTTTTCCTTTTTGTTTTGGCTCTTATATAGAAAGTTTGTTCAATCAGGCTTTCCGATGCGTAAGACGAGCACATCATCGCCCCTCCTACACGTCAACTCAGCCTATTGAATTCTCGATCACGCTCACACACGGGCAATGCCCTTTCTAAACAGTTTATGTTCCTTATTTTGATTGCGCGGCCAGGGCGAGGAGGAGGCAAGGTGTGGACTGGGGAACGAGGTGATGTCTTGGTGGAAACTGCTGCTGTTCTGTCATGGATATGAAGGAAGGGAAGGACAAAATTGGATATACACATTTCCCGGTGGGTTGCGCAATCCGCGCAAGCTCCTCGAATGTACTATCGCGATCTTCCTCGACCTTTATTGGCGACCAAGACCTCTTACTTCAAAATATGAAAAAAATGGGCCTTGGTGACCAACATGGACATTATCATCTACTAATTGCATTATAGGCAAAAAAACGCCCCCCATGGGTCACACGGTACATTCCAGCATCAGACACCTGGCGTTTTTTCCGATTTTGCTCGCGGTAAAAGACGCCTACTTCTCTCTAAAATCACGCCGCGGTGGTCGCGTAGTCTTCGCTTAAATAGTGACACGTTTCCCCGCCAGTAGCCGAATCGGACACGTCGATCATCGTATCGAAAAGGACGTGGATGCTAAAGAGTTAAAGATTCGGCGAATCCAACACGCGATTCTTACGCCGATTTTCACCCACCACACAGGAAAATGCACATTCTTCAACTATTGCAACTATTGATCATTGCACTCCGTGCCGACGCCGCCATGAACAGCGTGTGGTCGCGGAAAAACGACGATTTCCCCCCCTTACGCCCCTTGGAGGGCCCTTTTACGCCCTCCGCTTGCGGAAACGGGGGTGATTTTGCCCAGAATGACAAGGGATCATATAGGCATCCTACGCTTGCCCGCACCACGCGTTGTTGAGCGACGACTTGGTCGCCGCATCGAAATTCGATCACAAAGACCAACACTTCCTCTACGCCACCGCGGGGGGAAACGGCGACGCAGAGTGTGGGATGTGCTTTCAGGTACAGTTGCTCGACGCCGAGCGTCAGTGGAGAGACGATTTCAAATAGATCGTCGTGCAGGTGATCAACGCCGGATTTGACGTCGTACAAGGCCAATTTGATCTCTTTGTAGGCGGGGGGGGATTCGGGTACTTTACGGCACTGAACACCGACTCTTCGGTTCATTATTGCGAAGGAGGACCGTGTAGGCAGGGCATGTACGACGGGTCCTTCGCGGATTGGACATACTCGCCCTACCCGGCCCCGAACCCGTGCTACAACGGGGGCGTACGGCTGCTCAATGAAACGAGCGCGTCTCAAGTTTGGGCACGATGTAGAGCATTGAGCGGAAATTCGAAACAACTCAAGGACAAGATTCTACTCGACACGTGCTTTCGTGCCAATAAGGAATTGTATCATCAAAATTTCGTGTCGAGTAACTACATGCGGGTAATATGTCCAAACGGATTGATACAATATATAATAATGCTAACGGGCATGCGGCGGGACGACGAAGAGGGCCTTCCCGACATTGACATAACAAATGAGCTGAAGGAAGAATGTCGCGGCAGTAGAGAAAATGGCCGATACGCCCTTACAAGCATGGCGGATGGGTGCGTCGCAAGTTGTGCCTGGCCAGGAAAAGTGGGTGTCGATCCGAAGTACAAGAGAGTGGATAGATGCGCGCGTTCAGGAATGCCGCTACGCTAATCGCCGACCCGGTTCCTTGTCTCCACGATGCCCACTAAAAATTCACACCCCCACAGTCATGTCAGCGTGGCACGCCTTTCAGGTACACGTTCTTGGAGAAACACTGGTCAACGCCTATACCGTGAGTCGCGGCAACAGATACCTTTTCACATCAACGAGTCAGAGAATGCACGCAATTCAAAAGACACAGGCTCTCTTCGCGGTACGTGTGTATACCCACTAACCACTGCCGGGAGACGTCGTGCATTTCTAACATCTTATACAAAACGAACGAATAGCACATCGTCCACGCCGAGTGGGCGTCGATCAAGGACTGCCGGGGTATCTGTAGCACCAGGGTGTTTTAAAACCCAATATATCTCCAACACTTGAGGTGTTATTTGGGAAAATTAAATCTCAAAAGTTGTAGCGCAAGAGTGTTTTTGTTTCTACACACATTATTTTCCACCAAAAAAAAGAGGCATTACAAAATAACACCCGCGAAGCAGCAAAGGAAAAAACTCAAGGAGCACGCCTCGCGGAAGTAAACAAGACCCGAAAAAAAAGGGGGGGGGGGGACCCTAACGAGAAGCAAAAGGGAAAGAAAGGAAAAAGGCGTCTCTTGAAAGGAAAAAGACGCCTCTTGCCTTCTTCGTCTTGCTTGTTTCTTTGTGGTCACCCCTCTGCGGTCTCTTCGGCTCGTGTCTGCCCTCCTGTGAGCTCCCCATCCCTGTATATCTCTCTTTCCACTTCTCTACACTACACACCTACATATTCACCTATTTCCTCTTTTTCTTTGCTGCTTTGTGTCCTGCATCTCTCTCTCTTTCTATCTCCCTCTATTTTAC
>Ga0209491_10011503_pt1 | contig 10419 bp, 10 predicted proteins | sample BON02_FD_187213 | JGI IMG/M metagenome (GOLD analysis project Ga0209491, IMG submission 187213) | Freshwater microbial communities from Lake Bonney liftoff mats and glacier meltwater in Antarctica - BON-02 (SPAdes) (version 2) | ecosystem: Environmental > Aquatic > Freshwater > Ice > Glacier...
GGCGTGCCCATTTATGAGCCCGGCCTGAAAGAAGTGATTGAGCGAAACGTGGAAGCCGGTCGCCTGACCTTTTCCACCGACGTAGCCGCCAGCGTAGCGCACGGCAGCGTGTAGTTCATCGCTGTAGGTACTCCGCCCGACGAAGACGGCAGCGCCGACCTGCAATACGTGCTAGCCGCCGCCCGCAACATCGGCCGCCACATGACCGACAACAAAGTAGTAGTCGATAAATCCACCGTCCCCGTAGGCACCGCCGACAAAGTAACCGCCACCATCCAGGCCGAATTAGACGTCCGCTTCCTCAGCGCCGCACCCCCCTTCTCCGTAGTCTCCAACCCCGAATTCCTAAAAGAAGGCGCCGCCGTAGAAGACTTCACCCGCCCCGACCGCATCGTCCTCGGCGTGGACGACACCCCCGTCGGCCAGCAAGCCCTGGCCACCATGCGCCAGCTCTACGCCCCCTTCAACCGCAACCACGAGCGCACCCGCGTCATGGATGTGAAAAGCGCCGAGTTCACCAAATACGCCGCCAACGCCATGCTGGCCACCCGCATCAGCTTCATGAACGAGCTGGCCAACCTGGCCGAACAGGTTGGGGCCGACATCGAGCTGGTGCGCCAAGGCATAGGCTCAGACCCCCGCATTGGCTACAGCTTTCTGTATGCCGGCACCGGCTACGGCGGCAGCTGCTTCCCCAAAGACATACAGGCGCTGATCCGCACTGGGCGCGAGCATGGACTAACCCTGCGCATGCTCGAAGCCGTAGAGGCCGTCAACCATGACCAGAAACAGGTGCTGGTGCAAAAGGTGTTTGCCCGTTATGGCCGCGACCTGAGCGGCAAAACCTTTGCCCTATGGGGCCTGGCCTTCAAGCCCAACACCAACGACATGCGTGACGCGCCCAGCCGCGTGATCATCAGCGCGCTGCTGCGGGTTTTCTCGCTTTGGGCATTGGCTATATCTTGCCGCAGAGCTCTAACAGTCAGGCGATCCTGGGGCTGTCGACGCCGGCGCCTCAGCTGGGCACCTTGTTTACGTTGAGCGATTTGTGGATGGCACGTCGAGCGTTGTTGCACGGGACCAAGGGATGAGTGCGACTGGAAGCCGGGCAACGGCCAACCAGACGATTGAAATACCAGTGAAAATCGATGAGAATGCGATCGCAATTTCATTGTGTAAATTTTTAACATTCAACTTTCGTTGGGGTGGGGTTTTGCAGAACTTCCCTAGTAATAAATGATTACCCAAGTTTTGATAAAGCGCTTCTCAAGAGTTCATCTTTTTGCTCCATGTGCTGCGTTTATTTTATTTAACTTTTTAACGGCTTACTACCTAACTACAGCTGGTATATATAATGGTGATTTTCAAGGTATTTCACTCGAGCATTCAAATTTTGAGGTATGGGTCTACGCTTGCATTGCTTCAATCCCTTATTTAGTTCTATATTATATAATCTTAAGGACTACTCCAATTAAAGTAAAGCCGATTAAGTTGCCAAAGTTTTTTATAATATTTTCACTTATCATCTTAATATTGTCTCTAGTTTTAACTTTAACCTACGGAGTTGGAATAATAGGCACAGAAATATACCAGGCACCAGCGCCACTAAAGCCGTTTATCGTTATAATTAATCGAATTGATCCTGTAGTGCTAGCAGGAATATTGATTCTCTCGCCTTATGTAAATATTCGTACTGCAGTGTTAACCGCTAGCTTACTGTTATTCATCACTTTGTATAGAAGTAGTTTGCAGTATGTACCTTTCGTTTTATTGTTGTTCTATTATAGATTTATGTCTTTCGAGAAACGTACAGAAAAACTGAAGAAAAATAACAATCTAAGTATTTTTATCATATTTTTTATAATATCTGCACTCATTATAAACATCGCTCCTGACCTTTATCAATTTAGAGATTCAATAAGAGGTACCGATACTTTAGACTTAGAGTTCGACGAATTTATCTTTGGTAAATTGATTGGTAGATTGTCAAACTTATCCGCTTTGATGATGTTTGACGCAAGGTATGATCTTTTTTACCAGCGCATAAACGAGCTGCATTCATTTTCATATTTGCTTGACTCTCTTAAATATTTTTGGGGTAGTTTTGTGAAGTCAATAGTTATATCTCATTATGATTACTAAACATCGATACATGATCCTAATGCCTTTAGTTTTTATGCTATGCAAACTGGTGTACTGCCTGCGTTCGGTTTAAGCTTGATGAAATCACCTATTGTTATGATTTTTGATGTATTCATAACTTGCCTATTCATTTTTTATACAGCGCGTCTTTCTACATTTTTTCTGGGAAATACTGGAAAATATTTTGCGATGTCGCTATTGATTTTTGCAGTATTATCAGGAGCTCCAAGTCAGTTTAGCTTGCCTATCATAAATTTAGTAGTAATTGCGGTTGCATTTAAAATCATTAAATATTTTTCGATTGCTCGTGGTGAAACGTCATGATTCTTATTGTTGATACTGTAAGGCAGGCTAGGGAGCACTTAGAGTTAAATAATGCGATATTAGAAAGTCTCGTTGAGAATGATGGCGAAGTAGTTTTCCTTACTTCGCCTGACTATTGGAATTCATTTTCAATTACGGTGAGAGAAAGGATGGAATTTCAGAGTACAGCACACCTATCTTCTGGTCTCAGAGGTACACTTAGGTCACTTCTTCTGTTGGTCAATATCATGATATTTAGAAGAAAGTATGATCATGTTGTCTTTTTGTCGCTAATAACTTACAGCAGTTTTTTGCTGGCAGTGCTTTCTTATTTAAGATTAATAAGGCCACGAGTTTTCGTTTTTTTGCATGAAGTTGCGTATATCGACTCAACGAAGGTTTCCACAAAACTCGCTGGGTATTTCCTGAAATTAGCATTAAGTATCGGCCTAAAAAATAGCAGTAAGTTTTTGATTGTCGGAGCTTACATTAAATGTGAACTGGAGCGGCGGGTTAACTTTAATAAAAGTTCTACAGTCTTCATCGAACATCCAACTTCTGTTAGTCCATATCATGAGCCAAAAAATTCATTAAAATTGATTAAATTTGCAGCTATTGGTGTTCAATGTGCTGAAAAACATTCATATAAAATTGAGACTATTGCTGGATATAATCGTGAACTAGTCAATAGTGGGGCTATATCTCTGTCGACAATAGGGAGGCTGGATTACAGTCATGATTTAAAAATGCCGATCAACCATATTGGGTTAGATAATAATAGCTACCTAATGCCTATTGAAGACTATGAGCGTTTCATATTAGATCAACATTATTTGTTATTCTTTTTAGGAAAAGAGTACGATTTAAAGACGTCTGGTACGATCGTCGATGCGATAAAATACCAAAAACCAATAATAGCACTTAGCTGTAATTTAATTGATTTTTACTTTGAAAAGTTCGGGAATATCGGACATGTGTATCGTTGTATTGATGATATGAAAAATGGGATAGCTAATCTTTGTAAAAATTTTGATCAGGAACTTTATAACGTCCAAGTAAAAAATTTGACTAAAGCAAAAGATCAAACGAGTGGCGCCCAGTTCCGACGAGAAATTCAACAGCTATTAGTCGAAAAAAAGTAAAATTATGCAACCATTACTTTCTATAATAATACCAACGTATAACTCTGAGAAATTTATATCTGCAGCTCTTGATTCAATCAAATGTCAGTATTTTAAAGCATATGAGGTACTCATTGTTGATGCCGGGTCAGGTGATAAAACTAAAGATATTTGTAAGTTGTATGATGGAAGATTTATTTTCTATGAACTTAAGGGCTCAAAGCAAGGAGAGGCTCGAAATTTAGGGATTTCTAACGCTAAGGGTGCGTTAATAATGTTTCTCGATAGTGATGATATGCTATCTGATAGTAATGTGCTAACTGATTGTATTCAAAAAGTCGAAGAGAATGATTCGGATTTTTATAATTTTTCGGTATCTTTTGTTAAGAATAAAATTAGTGAAAAAGAAATATTGGTTCCGGATAAGCTCAACATTGATAACAGAGATGCTATTTTAAGATTAGGACTCTTTGGGCGGTATATCCATACCATTCCTTGGAACAAAATATATAAAAAACAGTTTTTAATTACAAATAATATTTCTTTTCCGAATCTTAAAGAGCAAGAAGATATGGTGTTCGTAATTCACTGCTGTATGAAGGCTTCTAGAGTATCATTCTCAAATAGGATTATCGTTAATGCCGATATTAGGGATGATAGTTTAAGTAGAAGTATGAGCAGCGTTAACGTTGAATGCTGTTTAGATGTCTTCCAAAGCATCGAGAAACTATTAAAATGCAACGACATTTTTGGCAAGTATAAAAAAGCTTTTGAGTGTTACAAGATGAGAACTTCCGCATACATACTTTTAATGACCATAAGCAGAGTCAAAAGCAATGACGACTTCTGGAGAGGGGTCAGCATAATTAGAAAATCAGGTTCACTTGATCCATGGAATTTGACAACGATGTTATCAAGTATGAAGACAATCACAATTGTGGGAATTATCATTACTAAAGTAACAATATTTTTGAGTGTTCTCAGGTTGTTTAGAAATTTTAGGATCAATAGAGGGTATTAATTATGAAAAGAGTTTTCTATCTTATAAAGAAACGAGTTGTCAACTTTGGGAAGCTGTTTAGTGCCATTAAATACGCATTTAAAGTAAAGGCACGGATAAAACAGGGTGCTAGTGTATATCTGCATCCAGTTATCCCTTTTAAAGTAATATTAAGATTATTTAGCGCTCCATTTTTTAAGTTAGACAGTATTTGTCTTCCTGGAGAGGAGGGTTTTGAAATAAAACTTAATGACCTTATTAGAGACAGGATATCGTCAGAAAAAATCAGTGGTAGACGTTTTTTTGATTTTAATACATTTAAAGTTTTTGTGCCAGAGTTCAAAAATGCTGAGAATGTTCTTTTAAATGATTTCAGAGAGGTCTATCTCGATAACATTTATGGCAAGCATTTTTTGATGGGAAGGCCGATTAAAGATAATGATGTTGTGCTTGATTTGGGGGCCAATATTGGAGGGTTTAGTCTTTGGGCGTGTTCTCAAGGGAGGGGTGTCAAATGTTATGCGGTAGAGCCTCACCCGATGATTCTGAAAGAACTCGAAGCAAATGTTGTTTTAAATCACCTTGAAGATCAGATTGTTCGAATTGGAAAATGCATATCTTCTAAAAATGAGAAGCTGCGTATGTTGTTTAATGAGGATGTATTCACGATGACTAGAATATCGTCTTCAGATGGAACTGCTGAGGTTGATGCTTTTTCTGTAGATTCGTTGGTTGATTCTCTTGGTTTAACTAAATTAGATATAATCAAGTTGGACATTGAGGGTGCTGAAAGAATTGCAATCGCTGGAGCGACTCGGACGCTAAAAAAATTCAAACCTAAACTTGCCTTGTCTGGCTATCATCTAGTGGATGACGTTTATTTTTTGATCGATCAACTACTTGAAATTCAGCCAAATTACACCATAATAGTTGGCTCTAATATGCATATATATGCATATTAAGTATCTTGAGATAGGAGAACTCTTTTGAATGTCTACAAAAGTATTTTTGGCCTTATTCCTTTGGCGCTAAGGAAGAGGTCGGTGATTGTTCTAATGCTGGTATTTTTTGGCATGCTCATGGAAATGCTTGGCGTTGGTTTGATTATTCCAGTTTTTGCCCTTGTCCTTAATACGCAAAATCTTGCAGAGTATTCTTTTTTCCAATATTTGATTTCTGTTTTTTCTATTAATGACTACAATTATCTAATATATTTTTCACTTGGCACACTTGTTCTAGTTTATGTAATTAAAACAATATATTTAAGTGGGTTAGCCTTGATCCAAGCTCGATTCATTTTTGATTTGCAAGCGAATATATCATGTAAACTTTTTTCCTTGTATCTACGTCAACCATTTTCTTTTTATCTAAGAAGAAATTCAGCTTATTTACTAAGGAACGTAACAACTGAAACGCAACAACTAGTTGAGTCTGCCTTCCTTTCTATGATGCTTATTATTAATGAATTAGTTGTTATTATTGGTTTAATTATATTAATGTTAATATTAACACCCTCGAAGGCTTTGGTTCTGTTTGGTATTATTTTTGCTGGAAGCATAGCAATACATGTTTTAACGAAAAATATGCTACTTAGCTGGGGGGAGAGTAGACAGGTAAATGACGGATTAAAGATTAAAACGGCACAAGAGGGCCTTGGAGGTATAAAAGATATAAGAATATTAGGTCGCGAAAATGATATTTTGTGGAAATTTAGAAGGCATGTAAATACAATTGCTAAAGTTAGCGCTAATCGGAACGCTGTTCAGCAATATCCCAGAATTTGGATTGAGTTTCTAGGTATTATTGCCTTAATTTCTATTATTATAATCGACTTATTAAATGGATTGGCAGCGATAGATATCATTCCCGATGTTGCCTTTATTGGAATGATTTCCTTCAAAATAATGCCCTCTGCTAACCGCTTATTGAGCGCTTTTCAATCAATAAAGTTTTCAACCCCTGTCGTATCTCTTATTAAAGAGGAGCTGAACCTTTCAGTCTCAGAGGTCTCATACACGGATAATGGCGTAGTTATTTTTAACGATAATATTAAAGTGATTAATATGTCTTTTTTTTATGAGTTAAATAAACCAATAATCGACAGTATTTCTTTTGAAATTAAAAAAGGCCAAAAGATAGGTATTATTGGGTCGAGTGGCGCCGGCAAATCAACATTTGTAGATTTGATACTTGGATTGCACGAACCATCAGCAGGTACAATTAAAGTCGATGATGTTAATATAGTAGATAATCTGAGAGGATGGCAATCTATTTTAGGCTATGTTCCTCAGACAATTTTTCTTTCTGATGATACATTAAAATCTAATGTAGCCTTTGGTGTTCCAGATTCTGATATAAACATCCATGATGTTTTGTATGCAATTAAGTTGGCGCAGCTTGATGATTTTGTTTCAGATTTAAGTGAAGGTATTGAAACACTTCTTGGGGAGAGAGGGGTTAGGCTTTCAGGTGGGCAAAGGCAAAGAATTGGTATTGCACGTGCTCTTTACCGAAGACCTAAGTTATTAGTTTTGGATGAGGCCACTAGTGCGCTAGATACACAAACTGAGAAAGAAGTAATGACAAGCATTTATTCCCTTGACGATTCAATTACTATACTAATAGTTGCTCACAGATTGTCAACGTTAGATGGATGCGATAAGATAATAACGTTAGTAAATGGAAAACTAACAAATCACGCAGGATAAAAATAATGAAATATATAGTCACTGGCGCAGCAGGTTTTATAGGTAGTAATCTAGTCGATAGATTAATAAATGATGGTCATTATGTTTTAGGGATTGATAATTTATCTACAGGGCGAATTAAGTTTTTAAATAGATGTCTGACTTCAAAACAATTTACTTTTCATGAGGGCGACATAACTAATAAAGAGTTTCTTATATCGTGTTTTAAGGGCTGGGATTTTGTTTATCACTTAGCTGCAAATGCGGATGTGAGATTTGGATTAAATCACCCCTTCAAGGATATTGAGCAGAACATTATTGGCACCTTCAATGTTCTAGAGGCAATGCGTGCAAATAATATTTTCAAAATCGGATTTGCTTCTACCGGATCGGTTTACGGTGAGTCGTCTCAGATCCCTACATTTGAAAATGCACCATTTCCAATTCAAACCTCTCTTTATGGTTCGTCTAAATTATCTGGTGAAGCATTGATAACGTCTTATTGTGAAGGTTATAATTTTGAAGCAAATATTTTTAGATTTGTTGGAATCCTTGGTGAAAGATACACGCACGGACACATTTATGATTTTTATAAAAAGCTTAAGCATGACCCTACTCAGTTAGAGATATTGGGTGATGGTAAACAAAGAAAATCTTACTTGTATGTTCAGGATTGTATAGAAGCCATGTTAACGGCTGAAGAAAAAATGATACAGAATATCAATATCTATAATTTAGGAGTTGATTCATATTGTGAAGTTGTGGATAGTGTGAAGATAATTTGTAACGAATTAAATATTTCTCCTCATTTATTCTTTACTGGCGGCGCACGTGGCTGGGTTGGAGATAATCCGTTTATCTTTCTTGAGACATCGAAAATACGTTCACTTGGATGGTCACCAAAACTTTCAATTCAACAAGGAATTATAAAAACTGTAAATTATCTTCGTGATAATGAGTGGGTTTTTCTACCTGTTGACTAATAGCTTGAAGCTACAAATAAATATAAACTTACTTGCCATTTATATTTTAATATAAATGTTTTATTTTTTTTGATATCTCGTTAATTTGCTCATCCAAGTTGTCCGCTACAAATTATTGTAAAACGTTAACATCCTAAAATCACTTATTCTTAGATATCTCATTAGTATGAAAAATATTATAATAACATCACTTGATATTTCTTTGATGGGTGGTGTTGAAAAATCAACTTCGCAATTGATAAATTTATTTAATTCTAAGGGTCATTTTATTACTTTAATATCATTTTTTAAACCATCAGAAAATACTTTTTTTAACTTTGATAATGCTGAAATAATTTATTTAAATGAATATTCTGTTGATATAAATCATGGATTTAAATCAAAATTAATTTCATTATTTAGTTTTTATAAGTTACTCATTTATTTAAAAAATAGAAAAGATGATTATGTGGTGTTGAGTGTTTACCCAAGAATAAGTCTCTTTTTCTCTTTTTTTTTCCTTAATGCTAAAAGAATAATCGCCTGTGAGCACTCATCGTTTCATGCGCACAGCAAGATAATATGCTATCTTAGACTTGTGTTTTACAAACGACTAAGGTGTGTTATAAATCTAACAAATCATGATCAAAAAATTTTTCAAAAAGCAGGTCTAGTTTCTTATAAAATCCCAAATTACAGTGATTTCAAAAAGGAATTAACTCCCAGAGATTGCGAAAGTAAAAAGCCACTTGTCTGCTTGGCTGCCGGAAGAATGCACCCACATAAAGGGTTTACAAGGTTAGTTGAGATTGCTAAGAATTTAAAAACAGAGAATATTAAATTCATTATTGTTGGTTCTGGGCCTGAGGAGGAGCTAATTAGATCATTAGTAAAGCGTTTTAATTTGAGCGATTCAGTTTTCCTTTTTCCGGCTTCAAAGAATCTTGAATCATTTATGACTAGTGCTGATGTTTTCTTAATGACTTCAATAACTGAAGCAGCGCCGTTAGTTATTTTAGAAGCATTTGCTTATTCTAAGCCAGTCATTGCATATGACTGTCCCGTAGGTCCTAGAGAGCTTATTACAGATGATATAAATGGATTTTTAGTGAGTAATGGCAATCAATTGTTGTTTGTAAATAAACTGAAGTCATTGCTGGAATCTCACATTTTGTATAATAATCTTGCAAAAGGAGCAGGGATTTATGCTAAGAATAATTCATCTGAATATGTTTATAAATTGTGGGAAAAGATTCTTTAGATTTTCGTTATAAATTTTTTAATTAGCGTTGTTTTTAGATATCAAAAAACTATAAACTAATTAAAAAATCATGTTGATGAATTCTTTTGCAGGATAATTTTGATTTCTGATTTTAATCAATGCTCCTTGTGAAACTTATCTTTGGAGTGCATTAATGGAAAAAACAGTATTAATTCTTGGTGGCGCTGGGTTCATTGGTCAGTACTTATCACGAGCTTTATTGAAACAGGGTATTTCTGTTCGTTTGCTGGACAGTTTTAGTTCGCAGGTTCACGTTAGCGAAGGTCTTTCTTCGGATTTGGATGGGAATGTTGACCTAATCAAGGGTGATGTACGAGACCGGGACTTAATGCGTCGAGCACTAACTGGTATTGAGGTTGTTGTACATTTGGCTGCGGAAACAGGTACGGGGCAGTCAATGTACGAGATTGAACGTTATTTCAGCGTCAACGTGCAGGGTACGGCCACGATGCTTGACCTGTTGCAAAACGAAGACTGCGCCAAGTCCCTTCGCTCTGTCGTGGTTGCTTCAAGCCGTGCAGTTTATGGTGAGGGTGCATACCGTTGCGCGACGCACGGCATGGTGTTTCCGGATCAGCGGGGTCGGAAGCTCATGATGCACGGCCAGTTCGAGCCCGTGTGTCCTGATTGCGGGTCGCCTGTAAGTTTGATGCCAACGCCGGAGTCAGCACCTTTCAGGCCCATGTCTATGTATGGGTTGACCAAGCAGGTGCAGGAGCAGGCTGTTTTATTGTTAGCCCGCACCCGGGGCATTAATGGGTTTGGCCTGCGTTACCAAAATGTGTATGGCCCCGGTCAGTCGCTCAAGAATCCCTACACCGGGATTTTGGCGGTGTTTTCAAATCTTGCGCGTCAAAACCAGCCGATAGAGATTTATGAAGATGGCTTGGAGTCGCGTGATTTTGTTTATATCGATGATGTG
>Ga0209491_10011505_pt1 | contig 10417 bp, 10 predicted proteins | sample BON02_FD_187213 | JGI IMG/M metagenome (GOLD analysis project Ga0209491, IMG submission 187213) | Freshwater microbial communities from Lake Bonney liftoff mats and glacier meltwater in Antarctica - BON-02 (SPAdes) (version 2) | ecosystem: Environmental > Aquatic > Freshwater > Ice > Glacier...
AGCAGGTCACTGGGGCTCTCGACTCCCTCGGCTCTTCGATCATGAAGGTGTGTTTTGCACGTGTGAGAAACGCCTGGGGGTGGGGCGCACGCCAACCATCCCTCCCAGACCCCAACCAGAAAAGAGAAACAGGCAGGTTAAAGGGGCAGACCCCTACCCGAAAAGACAGACAGGCAGGTTAAAGGGGCAACCCTGTCCGTCTGTCACAGTCGGGTTGGGATCTGGGAGGGACGGCTTTAGCCCGGGAGCCGCCGCGCGCCACTCGCAGTCAGCCAGAGTTCAGGGGCGCGCGGCGGCGGAGGGCTTTACACTGGATCGGACCAGAGTAAGGGTGAATTTCGATGACACAAAAAAAAATTGCACCACCAAAAAGGAAAAATGAAACACTTTTTAGTTGTGTATTGGTGTTGTATAATACACAACTAAAACTCCAAAAAAAATGGGACGCCCGGATGTTGGAGGTATCCAGATTGTATGTGTTGGTATCAAGTTTTTTTTGGTGTCCGGGTTGTGTCAGCGTTTTTGTGTCAGGGTTGTTTGCTGTGTCAGGGTTGTGTTGGGTAATCCAGATTGGATGATGCCAATGCATCAAAAGATATTGGTGGTTTTGATGCATAGGGATTTTGAAAATTTGTTTACCAGATTTCAAAAAAAATTGGAATTTGTGACAAAAAAAATAACATACACATTTAGACATATACATATATATATACATATGTTCTACATATATTCTGTAACATAGATTCAGGCGGCCAAAAACGTTGGTCTGAACGGCAATGCGAGCTGTTGCGGCGCGCGGCAGCGAAGCCCCGAGCTGCTGCGTGCCATAGGGTCACGACCGAATTTGGAATTTTTTTTAAATTTTCAATGTCTTTCCCCGAATCCGACATGCGGAGTCCCAGGTAGGGTTGTGTCCCACATGCGATCTCGTCGCAGGTGGGCATTTGACGCCGCAGGTCACGTTTTTGAAAAGAAAGTAAGGTGGGGTTGGGTATTTCTCAAATGAACGCGGAATCTCAGTGGAATCCAGTTTACAAGGCACTTCATCGAATTCGTTGTTGTTTAAACGAAATGATTCGTTGATAGTAATCCAAACGCGATCTTGACGCGGCAACATGCGGACAGCGCTCAAGCAGAGCTGTGGGGGGCAAACGCCGAACACTCGAATTTTATTTTTGCGTGCGAATTTGCACCTGTTCCTAGTATCAAAATGTAGAGGAGAGTCGGAGCAAAATAAATGAATTGCTGTGCTCGGCGTTTGCCTCCGGCAGCCTTGCTCGAGCGCTGGCCGCAGGTTTGAAGCATCAAGATCACGTTTGGATTACTATCGACGAATCGTTTTGTTTCCACAACAACAAATTCGATGAAATGCCTTGTAAAGTGGATTCCACTGAGATTCCGCGTTCATTTGAGAAATACCCAACCTCACCTTAAGATTAAAAAACGGCAACCTGTGTGCATGAACAATAAACAAAAACCCGACCTGCAGGTCGAAATTTGTGCCAAGAAAATAAACACATATACATAGATATATATAAATATGTATATATACAATCCAGGCGGCTGAAAATGACGGCAAGTACTTGGGCGGCGACGTAGTGTCGACCTGGCTGTACACCAAGGTCATGAAAAATGGCGGCTTCTCCGAGTTCTCGGAGAAGGTCAACGGCCGTGTCGCGCAGGTTCGAAGAATACGAATATTTGCGTACGTCAATCATGTGCTCGGAATTGCTTACTGATGAACGCACACATTTTTGGGGGTTTACATTGCAGGTGGCCTTCCCTTGCGTGTTGCTGCAGTCCTTCGACGGCGACTTTTTAGATCTCCTATCAGATCAGGTGTGTTCAATTTTGAGTATTCAAATATGTACATAATGAACATAAGAAGAGTTGTGGGGCACAATATCGCGAAGCACCACTTGCACGTGGTGGAAGCCCTGCGCCGCCAAGCGCCGCGCGCCCAATCCGTCGAGCGCTGCACGCCCGACTCGCACTGAAACATACATGTTGTGAGATTCTATTTTGTAGCGGGTCACAGCGAAACATGTGACAGGTATGAAAAGAGTGCTTTTGTTGATGTTACAAATTGTTCCATTCAAAACAATTGAGAAATTCTAAGAACCTCGGGTTTGTCGCGACATCTGAATGACAGCGGAGCGACTCTATATTTTCAAAGCACAAGAAAATATATGGCTTACACTAACAAACCTTGAAATACTCTCGAGAGCACACTCGTCGTGCATACCGAACCTGTATACACACACACAAACACACAATGGGCATATGTTCACAAACACAATCGGTAAATATACACATGTACCATTGGTGTGTGTACACACACGCACACACCTGGAAATACTCTCAAGAGGACACACGTTATGCATATCACGCATGAATATATACACACATATATACACACACACGCACAATGTGTTAAATGTACACTTACATACATGTATAATTTACTTGTATTTCTTAAAACCTGCTGTTGGTCATTCGGGATGACATGAATATGCATACACACATGTACTCACATAAAAGACAAAACGCACACGCACACGTATCTAACATGATGTGTCCACGCTGATTATATATGTATAACAAGAATATGCATGTGCTTGTAGCATATACTATGGGGTGGCTTCGGTCAGTAGGATCGATAAAATTATAGGTCTCTTTTGCAAAAGAGTCCTATAAAAGAGACGCTATTCTGCAAAAGAGACCGGGCGCGCGTCGGCGAGGCACACCGCGCCGAAGCTGCTGCGCGCCATCAGGGTAGGTCCAAAGGAGTGGGGGGGGAAAATTGGGTTCCAAAATCAGGGGTTTATCTGATTTACACCCAAATTTCGGGGGTTTATGTGAGATGTCCGACTTCTATTTGCCTTCCTGATCTTGTTTATCAGAGATAAACCCCCGGAATTTGGGTGTAAAAATCAGACAAACCCCCAGATGTTGAGTCTAAAAATCAGGGAAACCCCCGGATTTGACGATAGACCCCCGGATTTTGGTTAATTACACTATAAAAACTCCCGGATGACCCCCCCCCCAAATTTTGTGTCCCTCTCATTTGGACCTACCCTGATGGCGCGCGGCAGCTTCGGCGCCTTGCCGCCGCGCGCCCCAATTTTGTTGATCCTACTAACCGTTGCCACTCCATACATTGCACTCGTGTTGCATAATTGAGCTGCTGCATAATCTTTTTACGCATGGCAGCCACTTGCGTATGTATACACATGCGTGTATATATATGTATATGAATACAACATATCTCAATTCAACGAAAAATATGACGGCTTACTGCCACTCTTCGACCGTCGCTATCTCGTGAGTCCGTGGCGGACAAACTGTATCATCTAAATATCTAAACAGTGTGAGTGTTGATATTTACATGATAAAGTTCGTCAGTCACGAACTCATGAGAAAGCGACGTTCGAAGAGTGGCCTTCAACCCTCTCCACCGGATTGAATTTGGTCCACCGAGATTCTTTTCAAAAATGTGCAAATTTTCCATGATATTTTACTCAACTTTGCAATTTTCCGGGGGGGGCTGCTTTCGAAAAGCATGCAGATACCGAAAAAAAGAATCGAAACTATCGGAAATCACGTGCAAACAGTAGGAACCTGCTAGATCCATTTGTAAGATCCAGAAAAGAAGAGAATTTGTACGGGCATTGTGCTATGAACAATGCCCGAAGAATTCTTTCAAAAGGCTCTACATTGTTAAGGGCTTGCTGGTTTTGGTGGAAAAAACTTCGTTTTCGAAAGAATTTCAATGCGGTGGAGAGGGTAAGCCATCATATTTGACTGCCACTCTTCGAACGTCGCTAGCTCGTGAGTTCGTGACTGACGAACTTTATCATCTAAATATCAACACTATCCAAAGTACAGCGTCTTTTCTACTTGCATTCATATACATATATACGTGTATATATATGACAGCCACTGACTACCACCACCAAATGTATAGATGTTAATATTAAATATTATGTGTATGAACTGCATAAATATGTATGTCGTACATATATGTATATATATGATGTCCACTGACCTTCACCACTATGTATAGATAAATATGTATATATATGACAAACACTTCCTGCCACCATTTGCACTCTTCTCATTGTGTTGGCACACGAACTCTTCATTTAAATATCAACACCACCTGAATGAATATTTTCTGTTTACATATATATGTATATGTATATATATATATATATGTACTTGCATATGTCTTTATTCATTTGTATGTACGACAGCCACTGACTGCCACCTTTTGGACATACATATATTTATACATATATATTTGTACTTTCACACACATATATGTATATATATGTATGACAGCCACTGACTGCCACCTTTTGGACTTGGCTTATTGTGTTCGGCTCCACCATGACCTATGGAGAAGGCCCTTCGGTGCGTGCTGTAACTGTGTTGAAGTGTGGTGCAAGTATGTTGCAGTGTGTCAACGTGTGTATTTGGCTCGACCATGATTTATGGAGAGGTTGTTTTGGTGCGTGTTGCAAGTGTGTTGCAGTGTGTCAACGTGGCAGTGGGTCAACGTATATGTTTGCCTCGACTATCATCTATGGAGAGGGTACTGCAGTGCGTATTGCAATTTGTTGCCTGTGTGTTTCAGTGTGTGTTTGTCCCGAACCATGACCTATGAACAGGGCGCTTCTGTGCGTGTTAGTGTGTTTCAGTATGTCAACGTGTGTGTTCGGCTCGACCATGATCTATGGAGAGGGTGCTTGGGTGCGTTTTGCAGTTTATTGCAAGTGTGTTTCCGCATGTCGCCGTGTGTGTTCGGCTCGATCAGGGTCTATTTTGCTTCGGTGCGTGTTGCAGTGTGTTTCAGTGTGTGTTTGCCTCGACCATGATCTATGAAAAGAGTGCTTGGGTGCGTGTTGCAGTTTGTTGCAAATATGTAACCGTATGTGTTCGGCTCGATCATGATTTATTTTGCTTCGTTGCGTGTTGCAGTGAGTTTGAGCGTGTGTTTGCCTCGACCATGATCTATGGAGAGGGTGCCTGGATGCGTGTTGCAACTTTTTGCAGTGTGTCGCTGTGTGTGTTGGGCTCGATCGCGATCTATTTTGCTTCGGTACTTGTTGTAGTTTGTTGCAGTGTGTGTTTGCCTCGATCATGATCTATGGAGAGGGTGCCTCGGTGCGTGTTGCGTTTGTTGCAAATGTGTCAACGTGTGTGATTGGCTCAACCATCGTCTATATAAAGGTCAGATCCATGATCTATTTAGAGGGTAGACTCAACGCACATTAGCACACGCACACATCAACCATGATCTGTCTAGAAGGTAGATCGAAGGGCCTCTTCGATGCGATGCAAGTGTGTTGCAGTGTGTTGCAGTGTACCAAAGGATGTCTTCGCCAAATTTTCTCCCCACTCAACCATGATCTATCCAGAAGATAGATCGAAGAGCCTCTTCGACGCAATGCAAGTGTGTTACAGCGTGTTGCAGTGGAATAAAGGATGTCTCCGGCACATTTTTTCCAGCAAATTTTCCGGCAGTTTCAAAAGAATCGATCCAAACGTATGCTTAGATACACTGCCACACACAAAGTATTTGTTCGGCTCGAGCACGCCGTTGGAAACGGTACTTTGGTGCGTTACCATATATGTTGTCGATATGTAAACACATTGCAACACATCTGCTGTGTTTTGTAAGTGGACGGGGGACTTACCACTGTTGAGCTGCTTGTATCTTGATTAAATGCCTTAAGTTGCAAGTCATTTTCTGCAAAAGAGCCACTCAATATAGGATTCTTTGGCGGAAAATGACGTACAAAGATAAGGCATCCTATGGGTCTTCGCCACCCTGTACCAAGGTTTTAGACTTTCAGTTCCAGTAGCCTATGTACATTATATATATGTATATATTTATATACATATACATATATATGTGTATATATACATATATATGTACATATATATATACAGAGATGTATATATTTATACATATGTATACATATATTTACTTGTATATATGTATTTATACACATATATTTATTAAAATACACATATACATATGTATATACCCAACAAGCTGGAGATCGTCATTTCCTGATGCACTTGCAATTTCGGGAAGCCCAACACAAACGCAATGCTCCGGAGCTTCGGATTTTCTCTCTCGTTCTCTCTCTCTCCACTCCTTCTTAGCTGCACAGGAAACATGACTGATGGAGAGAACACTTCAATGTTTTTTTTTTCAATGATGTTGTTATGTGTGGCGTGCGTCAAACCCTGCACTTTCAATTTTGTTGTCCCACATATTTTCATGACACCATGCCGCTCCGTTACATTTCGCATATAACACATATGTACATTTGACGATATGCATGTTTTGTGTGTTTGGTGTAATACATGCTTGTTTTTGGTAGTACGTGTGTGTCGGGGGTGTGTGTTAGGGTGTCAACACGTATGAGGAGGGAGCTTTTTTGTAGGTTTGTTGCAAGTGTGATGTACTTGTGTGGGGTGAGCATGAATCAAGCATAGCGTGGAATTGTTATGTGTGTTTATGGTCATGTGTGTGTGTCGGGGTTGCAACACGTAAAAGGGAGTTTTGTTGTTTATGTTTAGAGAGGGAGCTTTGTTATAGGTGTGTTGCAAGTGTGTTGCAGTGATGTGTGTTGAGCATGACTTCAAGCGTAGCGTGGCTTTGTTGTGTGTGTGTTACAAGTGCGTGGAGAGATTGGCGTTGGTGCGTGTGTGTTGAGAGAGTGGCTTTGGTGCGTGTGTGTTGCAAGTGTAGTGCAATGTTGCAAAGGGTGTGATGTAGTGTGGTGTGTATATGGGGGATTTGTCTATGGGGGATTTGTCTTTATTCGAGCACGTTGTCTACACATATTTGTGTTCCCAGAGAGACAAAGTGGCTTTAGTACGTGTGTGTTGACGGTGTGGCTTTGGCGCGTGTGCTTAGTGCAATGATGCAATGGGTGTAGTGGGTAGTGTGGTGTGTATATGGGAGATTTCACTTTGTTCGAGCACGTTGTCTAGGCATATGTGTGTTGCCAGAGAAAGAGTTGCTTTGGCGCGTGTGTGTAGCAAAGTGCAGTGAAGCGTTGCAAGTGCAGTGGAGTGCTGTAACGGGTGTTGTGTGTGTATCTGGGAGTCAAATTATTTGAGCACACTATCCAGACACGCTGCAACACACTGCAACACACATGACCCACAAGACACAATGATGTTGTTTGAGCACATTATCCAGACATTTGTGTGTTGGCAGACTTGTTGCCATCAATATGTATGTGTTTTGCAAGTGCGTGTGTGTGTTTTGCAAGTGCAGTGCAGCGTGGCAAAAGCTGCTGTGTGTACGTGTGGGAGGTGACAGAGTGTGAGCCAAACTTCGATGTTACTACACGTCATCCTGTCGTGCGTCAGATCAGTAGAAATCTCGTGCAATGTTACTACACAAACGTAATATTACTACTTGAACGTGAAATGCGTATGTTACAACACAGTGGATCCCGTGGTAGACCCGATATTTTACTACATGTATACTTGTCGTGCTTCGGATCAGCATTGTCTACAGTAGATCCCGTGGCAAGCCTGAGGCGTTACTATATGTTTACTTGCCATGCTTCTGATCAGCGGAGATCGTATGCAACATTACTACATGAACGTGACATGTGTTTGTTACCACATTGTAGATACTGTGGGTACCCCGATATTTTACTACATGTATACTTGCCACGTGTCAGTTCAGCGGAGATCGCGTGCAATGTTACTGGATGTCAACGTGACACTCAAGAGATACCACACAGTAGATCCCGTGGCAAATCTGAAGTGTTACTTCGTGTATATTTGACATGTTTCTCAGATCAGCGGAGATCCCGTGGCAAAATCCAAAAAATTGGGGTCCTGTGAGGACCCCAAACATTGGGGTCCTTAGGACCCCGAATTTTTGAATTTTGCCACGGGATCTCCACTGATCTGAAAAACATGTCAAATGTACATGATTTCCAATTTTTTACTGATTTACAAGTCTGTTGGGCGAAACTCTGAAGTGTTAGTGCATGTACATTTGACATGTTTCAGATCAGTGGAGATCCCGTGGCAAAATTCATGGACACTCTGCCTGCTGATTCAAAGACCACTGCAATGGAGGTTTATATATATATGCATGTATTTTCACATACATGTATGTATACATGTATTTTGAATGAAACGCTCTATCTTCTATTAAAAGAGCTTCTAAAAGAGTAAATGTATGCTGGTGATTCTGAGACCACCATCGAGGAGGTTTATATATATATGCATGTATTTTCAGATACAGATGTAATCATGTGTATGTATACTCATATGTTTAACATAAAGCACTTTGTCTTCTATCAAAAGAGAGACAAACGAGGATATGTATACAGTGCAGATCCCAGCTCTCACTCTGCCTGCTGGTTTCAAGGCCACCAGCGCGCAGGTTTGTTGATATTACTGTGTGGTATTTGATAGTACTGTGTGGTATTAACGTGGAGTAGAAATCACAAAAGAATCGAATTACAGAGGAATATAGATAGGTTGGCGCAAAATCTTGAGATAATATCTAAAACTTTGGCCGGCGTACCAGAATTCTGCCTGGGATTTACGAGTAGTACCAGGTAGTAACATGGTTCTAATCATAAATCGCATGATAATCCTGGTACGAAGCAGAAAGTCTTTTGATATAAACTCAAGATTCTTGCAAAAATGCAAAACATATTCGAGCTCACGTGAGGATTCTGCGGCACCCCAATCTGCATTTGGTTGTACTGACAAGGAAAAAAATACGTGACAATCAAATTTATGTCAAGACGCTTGGTGATGTGATGGGATGCGAGATAGAGCCAGATTTAAAAGCACCTACGAGATAGAGCCACATTTCAAACCACCTAATGCTTGCATGTTCGTACACAAAACATACACAACATAATCGAATTCACGTGAGGATGCTCGGTGATGATGGGATGTGAGCTTGAGCCACATTTGAAAACACCTAATGTATGTACGTACATATACAAACATATTTAGGTATATATACATTTACATACATATGCATGCATGATGGATGGATGCTGATTATGATGGGATGCGGGGACACTTGCCAAACAACTATATTGAGGATGCAAAAAATGTGTGTATAAATTGCAAATGTATGGATGATGGGATGCAGGATGGAAGACATACGGAATCGAACTCACGGGGGAAAAAAAGATGAATCAGTGAATGCAACTATTAAGAGTGTAGACATATATTTAGATGTTATGCATTATGCTTTTATGAGGAATGAATTCACTCAGGAATCTGAGGAGTTCAAATTCAACGACTTGAAATTTTTGAAATACATATCATAGATGTTTGTTATATCACAAATGTGTTTATATTAGTTGAACAAAGAAAGAAACATTCAAATACACAGGTGCAAATTTCACATGAGGTCCACCTGATATTTTTGAATATGACTCCGTGTGTGTGCATGGTTAATTCCCTTTTTTTTTGTTAATATATTTATACAGATATAAATGTATATATATATATATATATAAATATATATATGTACACTCTGTTGACTGGACTGTTGTTGATCTGATCTTGATGTTTTTGCTCTTATGTGTGTGTGTCTTGTCCGCACAGGTGATGGGCAAAGTGAAGACTGTTTTCACTGAGGAAGCTGAGTTGACCAACTCGCGCGCTGCGATGGTAGCTATGGGCGTCTGGGCTACGACTGCCTACATATTCTAATTAATAAACACTATCGCAAATAAATCTCCACAGTGATTGGTATGATTATCAAACTCATTCAAAGAAAGCAAGAACATTCATTCAATACCAGCAAGTGCGTGCCCTGAATGAGGCACGTCAACAGCATAGTGCCAACACAGCGAAAGTCCTATTAGAGTGTGTCAGAGTGTGGGTTGAGTATGTGCGTGCGCACCTGAGCGCACATGTCTTTGCGTGTGTCTTCTTTTTCATTCTTTCTGTGATCCTGAACACCCACCTTCATCACTGAAAATCCAATCGTAGTGAAAATTTTCAGACAGTTGTTTCCAATTTCTTGTGGACATCTCTGTACGACAGAGAGGGCACGAGCAAAATAGGCAGTGGGCAAGTGGCAGGCCCCCTGCCAGAGTCCGGTCCATGAGAATGGGTTTTTTTATACCGAGGTCGTACAGTAGGGAACAACCTCGGTACATACCGATGTAGAGCAAAAAAATTTGCTCTACCTCGGTATGTACCGAGGTTGTTCCCACTGTACGACCTCGGTATAAAAACACCCATTCTCATGGACCTCACTCTGGCGGGAGGCAGCACTTTCAATTCTACCGACTTTCATCCCAAAACTCTATTTGAGATATGGCTTTATGCCTAGACCCGGGTTTCGGTTAATTCTGAAAACTGCATGGGTTTTCAGTGGGCTGTAAGGGTG
>Ga0209491_10011506_pt1 | contig 10416 bp, 12 predicted proteins | sample BON02_FD_187213 | JGI IMG/M metagenome (GOLD analysis project Ga0209491, IMG submission 187213) | Freshwater microbial communities from Lake Bonney liftoff mats and glacier meltwater in Antarctica - BON-02 (SPAdes) (version 2) | ecosystem: Environmental > Aquatic > Freshwater > Ice > Glacier...
TGCGGAAACCACGGATAGGGAGGGATAGGGGGTGTTGCTGCACCAGCCAGGCGGCAACCCCCTATGATGATGATGAGGAGGGGTAGTGTAGTTTTGGTGTCTGGGAGAGAGGTTGAGTAGAGTGAGCTGTCCAGCTTTATTGGTTTGAGTACGGGTGGATGTGTTGCCGATAGTAGTTGTGGTGGGGGGCGTGCGCCTCATTCTCCCTCCTCTTTTGAGAATATCTATGTACGGTGTTACGGTTATTCATGTGAAATGGCCCATTATTTGCTTGACGCGCCGCGTCAAACCTCGCCCGGCGGTCGAGCACCAGCAGTGCGATGGGAGACCAAAGCTACGAGGCGTTGCTCCGTGATTTCGCGGTGTCGTCCAAGCGCAAGGCTGTGGCCGGCGACTCCGAGCAGAGCCACTACAGCTACGACTGCACGAGGCCAGACAGGAAGCAGGCTCGGCACGATGGGCACGTCGATGATCGACGTGGAGCGCCGCCTCGCTACGACGGCCGTGGCCCGCCGCTGACTCGCTGCGGCGACCGCAGCCCGCCCCCGCCTCGCTACGGCGACCGCGGCCCACCCCCGCCTCGCTACGACGACCTTCGTCCACAACCCCGCTGCGATAGTCGCACTGCGCCTCGTCAAGAGTGCGGCGGCCCATCTGCGCCACGCGGCGAAGTGCGTGGACTCCCGCTCGCTTAACAAGCGCATCAGCAAATCGGAGCGTGCGCAGGAGCTACTGGCCTTGCACCAGCTGCACGGCCATGCTTTCAATCGTGTCAACCTCGCCACCTGCTGGAGCAGGCTCGGACGAGTGAGTCCGGCGGATCGCGGCGAGCTGCAGGCCAACAATGGTGCACGGCTCTTCGCCCTCCGCGAACAGACGAGTCTTCAAGTGCAGACATTCGACGCGCGATGCGTATCGAACACGTTGCACGCGCTTACGAAGCTAGCCATCCCAGGCCCGGCGTGGAGTCTCTGGGTGGAGCTCGAGGGGGTGGCGTTGACACGCGTGCGCGACTGCAACCCACAGGAGCTGACCAACACGGCGTGGGCCTTTGCCACCGCTGGTCATGCAGCCCCGGCGCTCTTCGACGCGATTGCGGTGGAGGCTGCGTCGCGCGTGCGCCACTTCAACCCTCAAGAAGTGGCCAACACGGCGTGGGCCTTTGCCACCGCTGGCCGTGCAGCCCCGGCGCTCTTCGACGCGATTGCGGCGGAGGCTGCGTCGCGCGTGCGCCACTTCAACCCTCAGGGCCTGGCCAACACGGCGTGGGCCTTCGCCACGGCTGGCCGTGCCGCCCCGGCGCTCTTCGACGCTCTAGCGGTGGAGGCTGCGTCGCGCGTGCGCCACTTCAACCCTCAAGACATGGCCAACACGGCGTGGGCCTTCGCCACAGCAGGCCATGCCGCCCCAGCGCTCTTCGACGCGATTGCGGCGAAGGCTGCGCGGCGCGTGCGCGACTGCAAACCTCAAAACCTGGCCAACACGGCGTGGGCCTTCGCCACCGCTGATCATGCCGCCCCGGCGTTCTTCGACGCGATGGCGGCGAGGCTGCGCGGCGCATGCGCGACTTCAACCCTCAAGAGATGGCCAACACGGCGTGGGCCTTCGCCACTGCAGGCCATGCCACCCCGGCGCTGTTCGACGCGATGGTGGCGGAGGCTGCGCGGCGCGTGCGCGACTTCACTCCTCAAAACCTGGCCAACACGGCGTGGGCCTTCGCCACCGCTGATCATTCCGCCTCGGCGCTCTTCGACGCTCTAGCGGTGGAGGCTGCGTCGCGCGTGCGCCACTTCAACCCTCAAGACATGGCCAACACGGCGTGGGCCTTCGCCACAGCAGGCCATGCCGCCCTGGCGCTGTTCGACGCGATTGCGGCGAAGGCTGCGCGGCGCGTGCGCGACTGCAACCCTCAAAACCTGGCTAACACGGCGTGGGCCTTCGCCACCGCTGATCATGCCGCCCCGGCGTTCTTCAACGCGATGGCGGCGGAGGCTGCGCGGCGCATGCGCCACTTCAACCCTCAAGAGATGGCCAACACGGCGTGGGCCTTCGCCACTGCAGGCCATGCCGCCCCGGCGCTGTTCGACGCGATGGTGGCGGAGGCTGCGCGGCGCGTGCGCGACTTCACTCCTCAAAACCTGGCCAACACGGCGTGGGCCTTCGCCACCGCTGATCATTCCGCCTCGGCGCTCTTCGACGCTCTAGCGGTGGAGGCTGCGCGGCGCGTGCGCGACTTCAATCTTCAAAACCTGGCCAACACGGCGTGGGCCTTCGCCACGGCTGGCCGTGTCGCCCCGGCGCTCTTCGACGCTCTAGCGGTGGAGGCTGCGTCGCGCGTGCGCCACTCCAACCCTCAAGAAGTGGCCAACACGGCGTGCGCCTTCGCCACCGCAGGCCATGCCGCCCCGGCGCTCTTCGACGCGATTGCGGCGGAGGCTGCGTCGCGCGTGCGCCACTTCAACCCTCAAGAAGTGGCCAACACGGCGTGGGCCTTTGCCACCGCTGGTCATGCAGCCCCGGCGCTCTTCGACGCGGTGGCGGCGGAGGCTGCGCGGCGCATGCGCGACTTCAACCCTCAAGACATGGCCAACACGGTGTGGGCCTTCGCCACGGCAGGCCATGCTGCCCCGGCGGTCTTTAATACGATGGCAGCGGAGGCTGCGCGGCGCGTGCGCCACTTTAACTGTCAAGACATGGCCACCACGGCGTGGGCCTTTGCAGCGGCGGATGCTCTTCTGCTTGAGTCGTCTCTTTTCGACCAGCGCTTCGCACGCCGTTGTGAGACGCTCGCTGACGAATTCAGCGTTGTGAGCCTGTACCAGCTCCACCAGTGGCGACTGTGGTACGCAGGCGAGCGAGGGTGCTCCGACGCACTGCCCGGGGCGGCGCTTCTGGCGCGCTGCGCCGCCGCGTTCCGAGCCTCGGAGGTGACGATCTCTGGTTTGCAGATGCAGGTGGCGGAACCACTCGTTTCGTTTTGGCTGCCGGTACAGGAGGAGGTGGTGATCGCGGAAGGCTATAGTCTGGACTTGGTGATTGATTGCGGCGGCTCGCAGCGCATCGCGATCGAGGTGGATGGGCCATCGCACTTTGCAGGGGGGGCTAAGGGGCGCTACCCCACTGGCGCCACGCTGCTCAAGCGCAGGCAGCTGGAGCACCTGGGCTGGCGGCTCGTGTCAGTGCCTCACTGGGAGTGGGACGCGCTAAGACATGCCAATAGGTCCACGCAGCATCGGCAGCAGTTTGAGTACCTTGGCTCGTGCCTTGGTTTTGCAGCGGTCTCTCTCGGCCTCGCCGAGGGTGCTGCTGCTTCCCACGACAATTGAATGCAGTGTAAATGCGAGGGTGCGGTGAGACTGGCGACCGGGTGTGAGAGCTGGATTTGTGTTGGGATGTAGGCACGGACGCAAAACTGCACGGCTCGGCTGGCGAACGCGTGGCGGATCTGTATGCTTGACGAGCCAGCCATACCCTAAGCTTCTGTTTGTGGTTGGCTGTCGAATAATTAAGAACTAAGAACCAATTTCAATTTCGCCAAAAGGGGGGCCCAAAGCCACTCTTGGACCAGTTCCCTGCTGTGCGTGTGTGCTCGTATCCTTGTGATATACAAACCGTTCCTGTAAAAAGATCAACAGGTCACACACACACACACCGACAGAGAACAACACCCCCGACACCGACACACACCTGCACACAACGAGAACAACACACTAAACGAACACCTCCCACAAACACTTAACCATTAACAACGCTCGAAGGTGGCGCGACGACGCCGGTGCGTGCCGCCTTCCACGTCCGGGTGGGTGGCCGTGCTAAAATCAGCGTGAGAGGTAGGGTCGAACTCAAATGCGGCCTGGGGCGCGCTAGGGTCCGGCGCGCCCGGCAGGCCAACTGCCCGGGGGGTTACCCCTAAGCCGTCATCGGCACGCTCGTCTGCAAACGCGGCCGGCATCTTCATGAAGGTCTGTGGGCGCACCTGGCGCTCGCCCTGCATGTAGGCGTTGGGCGCGTCCGCCTTGACGAGGCTACGAGGCAGCGGTCGCGGCCGGCGGCGTCCGCGAGCAGCATCTTGATGACGAGGTCGTCCACGACCGAGGAAGACGTCTGGATGTGGCCGGTAAAGCCGTCTATCTGGCAAGTATTCAAGTAGGACCGATTGATGCCCACGGTCAAGACAGTGGCAAACCTTGACGCCGTTGCGCTTCTCGAGCTGCTGGCCGGTTGCCACATCCAGCTTGAGCCGACATACTGCGTGACGCACCGCGCGGGACTGATACCGAGGGCGCGCGGCACAGAGATGCTGACGAGGCTGTTGTCGGGCCAAGCGAGAATGGCGTCGAGCGCGACGTGGCAGGCGGCGAGCCACTCATCGCGCCGAGACGAGGCGAGCACTTCTCGAGTCAACCCACCGCGCGGCGCGCTTGGCGTGTTGCCTATGTCGGTGTCACTTCTGTTATTAACCAGTTTATAATATAAACTACTCATATAAGTACCCGCTTCTTCTATTAGCCATTTAATAAATAATAACTGTCATCGACTATCAAGCACCAGTTTCGAACGTTTTAAAACTAGTTTTACCTGTGTTATAATCTAATTTTATCCTAAAGTATATCATCGGGTTAACCCGAGTTCGGCTGCATAGAGACCGTCTGCACAGCGCACAGCCTCCTGCCTTTGACTTTGGGTGTGGGGTCCTGCTGGCCACCCTCGGCCTGTGCCTCCTGTCCTTCCGCAAGCGAGCCGCCAATCAAACCCAAACCCCAAACTAACTCAACCTAACCTACAAACCCAACCTGGCGGCTGGCTCTAATCCTAATAATTTTCTTGCTGCTCCCCTCCCCCACCCCTCCCCCCCGCCTTGGTCGATCACACAGACTAGGGCTTCTATGGTGGTCTGTGTGGAATGCCTGCCTGCGGACAAGCCGTGGGATGTGGTGTCTGTGACACGCCGGAGCTTTGGTGTGGCGCCGCGGGCCTGTGTGCGCGTATACGCGCGTGTGCCGGTGCCGCCGAATCTTTACATACATACATACATAAGAAAAGCGACGTGGAAGTCCAAAGCCAGAAGCAGAGCGCAAAGGCGCTTGGTAGCATGCTCAATGAAGCACTGTGCAACCTCACCGCCAACCCACAGCAGCAGAGTCAGCAGCAGCAAGGTCGAGCGATCTGATGAGTGGGCGCGCAACTCGCCCCTGCCCATCCGGCCCAGTCCAGATGCGGAAAAGCGGGGGACGAGCCGACGAGGTGTCCGGAGGCCCCACCCCAGGCAGACACGGGCAGAAGCAGCCGTGTGGGGCGGAGGACGGAGTCCGGCCTGCCGCCTCGGAGCTCACGGTGACGGGCAACTGAAATCAACGTCGTATATCGCGGATTCTGCCAAAGAGACTGACTCGCGTGGCCGCACCGTCGCCAAGGGCTAGCCTCGGACGACGTACGATATGCGGACGCACGGAGCAGTTGTCGGCCGCCGGTTTCGAAGCGTTACGAAACTAACTACTAAAGCTAGAATAGGAGGTAGGGGCTATTTATGGGGGAGTTTTCTTATTGCTGCCGCAGCGCTCAAAACACCCACGAGAAATTGTTATAACGCCCAAGGCGTCAACCTCATTTTTTTTGTTTATGTTTATGTTGTAGCGCGCGAGAGCGTCCCGCTCGAGTTCCCGGCAGCGAAAAGTTTTTGCAGAAAGCGGGCAACTTGCTGGGGTGGATGGGGTCCCCGTGACTAAACATAGACTATGAACACGGCCGGGAGCGACGCGAGGCTAGTAGCTATATTAATATCAGTAGCAATTTATGTACTACTCTGGCACATAGGCCCGGATAGTCGTCGTGACTGGAGCCATTGCCCACCCCGCGCTTTTGGGGTGGATGGGGTCCCCGTGACTAACTAAACAAACACAGATGACATACGGCCGGGATGCTAGGCTAGAGGCTATATCAATTGTGATTCACGTACTACTCGCCACTCCGGCACTCCGGCACATAGGCCTGGATGGCCGCAGTGACTGGCACCACTGCCCACCCCGCGCTCTTGGGGCGGATGGGGTCCCCGTGACTAAACATAGACCAAACACGGCGGGGGTGCGAGGCTAGAAGCTATATCAATAGCGATATACATACTTCTCGAGCACATAGGCCCGGATGGATGGCTGCGGTGATGGGGGCCAGTGCCTGCCCCGCGCTCTTGGGGAAGTGGATGGGGTTGGAGTCCCTGTGACTAAAAGTATATTATACACACGGCCGGGATGCGAGGTTAGTAGCTATATCACTCAATCAATCAATCAATCAAATCCTCAAAGCGCCACACGAGCACAAGAGAAGCCACATCCGAGCGCAACCACACGGGCAGCAAACCCCGCGACGCGAAGCGTCGCAGGCTTGGGGGGCTAAGAGCGAGTCGCGCAAGCGCAAGCGTAAGCTTGCGTGACTCGCTCTAAGTGCACGCGCTTTTTAAAGAAGCGCGCAAAAAAATGCCGAGGAACACCACCTCAGATGTATCATCATCCAAATAGGAGTAAGAAAGAAACCCGGGCCCGTGATTTTACCTATTATGATACACTATCCCTATCGAGAAAAATCGTGCGGAGGGCACTGCGACTACGCTACGTAGGTGCGTCGTCCTCTCGAGTGCGCCTCGCGACACCCGCTGGCCCATCGCGCAACGCATCACCCGGTTGTCCCTTCCCCCCTCTTCCCTCTCCCCCTCCGTCACCTATTTCCCTAGCTCTCTTCTTTCCGCGGCGCGTCTCCGTCCCGGCGCCACCGACGCGACCCTCGCTGTCGTCGCAGTCCATGGCCTCGCCGTAGGGGCTCGGCCCTCCAGCGCCAGTCAACTAGTCCCCAGCGCACTCGTTCGCACCGCAGCAGACGTGCCCTCTGACGCTCTTGGGCAGCCCCGTCGATCTGTGCCCACGACGGTTGGAAGCAGCAACACGTGCGGCACCCCAGCGATTCCCAAGTCCTCTGAGACTAAAAGTGACGAGCCCCTCCGCGCTTTTAAAACCTCGCGCGACTGCGGCAGCGTCCTCCTCCCGACACCCCAAGACATGCTAACCTCACGTCTGCCTGCTATTAGCGCATGTCATGCCTCCTCCTGTCGTTCCGCCTCGTCGCACTAGCGCCCCGCGAGCCCACGTTGGGTTTCGCTCTTTCGGAAACGACGTACGTCTTCTGTGGACGTGCAGTGCCACTGGCGACCTCTCGGGGGGCCACGCGAGACGGCAGGAGCTCCAGAACGTCCCTGGGCTCGGGTGAACCCGCCTTTGTGCGCATGTACGCGCGTCGTGTGCTGGTGCCGCCGAATCTTTACATACATACATACATAAACCTGAGCTATATCAACAGCGATTTACGTACTACTCCGGCACATAGGCCTGGATGGCCGTAGTGACTGGCACACACCACTGCCCACTCCGCGCTCTTGGGGTGGATGGGGTCCCTGTGACTAAACATACAGTACACACGGCCGCCGGGGTGCAAGGCTAGTAGCTATATCAAAAACGATTTACGTACTACTCAGGCACATAGACCCGGATGGCCGCAATGATTGGCACCACTGCCCACCCCGCGCTCTTGCGCTTGGGGTGGATGATGGGTCCCCGTGACTAAACCTAAACTAAACACGACCGTCGTGATGCGAGGAGGCTACAGTAGTAGCTGTATCAATATCAATAATAGCTCCCGACGTACTACTCCTACTCCGGCACGAAGGCCCGGATGGCCGACGTGACTGGCACCACAGCCCACCCCGCGCTCTTGGGCGGGTGTGTGTATGTATGCATGCATGTAAAGATTCGGCAGCACCAGCACACGCGCGTACACGCACATACCAGCCCGCGGCGCCATGCCAGAGCTCCGGCGTGTCACAGACACCACATCCCACGGCTTGTCCACAGGCCGCAGCCGCAGGCAGGCATTCCACACAGACCACAATAGGTAGCCCTAGTCTGAGTGGTCGACCAGGGGTCCCCGCCATGACTAAACATCGACTAAACACGGCCGGGATGCGAGGTTAGTGGCTATATCGATAGCAATTTACGTACAACTCCGGCACATAGGCCCAGATAGCCGCCGTGAATGGAGCCACTGCCCACCCCGCGCTCTTGGAGATAATGCGGTCCCCGTGACTGCGCTCTTGGGGATAATGCGGTCCCCGTGACTAAACGTAGAGACTGAGCACGGCCAGGGTGCGAGGCTAGTAGCTATGTATAAATGATGATATGCTCACCCCCACAGGGTACCTCCCCCCCAACACAGCAGCCGACATGGCCCACAGCACACACAGCACACAGCCAGCACTGCCGCCACACCGCGCTACCCCCAGGGCAGAAGACAAACCCCTGCAGACGCGCCGGCCCCACTTAAACGGTCTAAGCTCGTCCCTTTCGGAGGGCCCAGACCGACGTACTAGTCCGGCACATAGGCCCGGATAGCCGCCGTGATTGGAGCCACTGCCCACCCCGCGCTCTTGGGGTGGATGGGGTCCCCGTGACTAAACATAGACTAAACACTAAACACGGCGGGGATGCGAGGCTAGTAGCTATATCGATAGCGATTTACGTACTACTCCGGCACATAGGCCCGGATGGCCGCGGTGACTGGCACACCACTGCCCACCCCGCGCTCTTGGGGTGGATGGGGTCCCCGTGACTAAACATATACTAAACACGGCCGGGATGCGTGGCTAGTAGCTATATTGATAGCGATTTACGTACTACTCCGGCACATAGGTCCGGATGGCCGCTGTGATTGGCACCACAGCCCACCCCGCGCTCTTGGGGTGTGTGTGTGTATGTATGTATGTATGTATGTAAAGATTCGGCGGCACCAGAACACGCGCGTACACGCGCACACAGGCCCGCAGCGCCATGCCAGAGCTCCGGCGTGTCACAGACACCACATCCCACGGCTTGTCCGCAGGCAGGCAATTCCACACAGACCACACTAGGTAGCCCTAGTCTGTGTGGTCAAACAGGGGTCCCCCATCGACTAAACAGGGCCGGGATGCGAGACTGGTAGCTATGTATAGCTCCCGACGTACTAGTCCGGCACATAGGCCCGGATGGCCGCCGTGACTGGCGCCACTGCCCACCCCGCGCTCTTGGGGTGGATGGGGTCCCCGTGACTAAACGTAGAGAATAAGCACGGCCAGGGTGCGAGGCTAGTAGCTATGTATAGATGATGATATGCTCACCCCCACAGGGTACCTCTCCCCCAACACAGCAGCCGACATGGCCCACAGCACAAACAGCACACAGCCAGCATTGCCGCCACACCGCGCTACCCCCAGGGCAGAAGACAAACCCCTGCAGACGCGCCGGCCCCACTCAAACGGTCTAAGCCAGACCGACGTACTAGTCCGGCACATAGGCCCGGATAGCCGCCGTGATTGGAGCCACTGCCCACCCGGCGCTCTTGGGGTGGATGGGGTCCCCGTGACTATACACGGCCGGGTCGAAGATGTGCGGCAGCGAGGGCGTGAAGAGGTCGAGGACCCGGCAGCGCGCCTATACACAGGGGGCTACATGGTAAATATGAGATGTATGCGTATGCATATATATATATACATATATACATATATATATATATATATATATGCATGTATATATATATATATATATATACAGCCACAGCAGTCGCCGGATATAGCCGTTCACGGCCGTTCACGGCTATATCCGGCGACCGCTGTGACGGGAGGAAGGGTTGGATAATAGATACCAAAGGGAGATTCGAGATTTCGGAGGGGTAAGATACTGCAAGGGGGGGGAGAGACGTAGAAGGGGGAGGACGATGCCGGAGGGGAGGGCGAGCAGGGGTTGGGGTTGGCTTTTACACGATATCGGGTTAAGGTTAACACTCCCCAACCTCACAGGTAAAGACCAAGGGTGGTGTGGGGTTAACCCTTGGGGTTGGCTTTTACACGATATTGTTATAACCAATCGTGTATGGTGTATGGCATACAAAAGGGGGGTCGAGGAGGTGTGGTGTACTGCCCAATAGCCGTGCAACAGTATTGCCAGTGTGGCCAATGCAGGTGGGCGGGGGGATATAAGGTTGTTTGATTCATGTTCATGCACAAAGGACTCGAAGTAAAAGAATATATTGTAAACGCCAAGGTTCCGTTTCAGAGGTGAAAGTGTTACGAGACTTGAGAATCAGTCCGCCCATTGCACACTGCGCGGGCAGGTGGGATAGCGTCCGCAGAGGTTGTGGCATGCACTAGGATAGGGGCGAGGCGAATGGGGAATCGCCGAAGCCCTCAGCTTGAACAGCATGCGGGAAGGTATGTTTGTAGTGAGAGATACCGCGGGGGGGGAATCAGGACTCGCCGAAGCCCTCAGCTTGAACAGCATGCGGGAAGGTATATTTGTAGGGAGAGATACCGCGGGGGTGGATGGGGAATCGCGATAGAGAGCA